>ERZ1673696.187-NODE-187-length-70877-cov-15.038463_pt1 | contig 70877 bp, 70 predicted proteins | sample MGYA00580226_ERZ1673696 | MGnify/ENA primary metagenome ERZ1673696 (study PRJEB41218, sample SAMN15661743) | gut metagenome | host: Homo sapiens | place: Canada: London | collected 2015-08-20/2019-03-30 | study: EMG produced TPA metagenomics assembly of... | reverse complement strand
GTGTCTTACTTGAATTTTTTTATGAATTTTTGCAATTTAGTCTTGACTTTTTCAGTCAAAGCGCAAAAATGCGCTCAAAGCGGCTGGGAGCGGCACACCGGTGTGCCGCTCCCCTGCTTGCGCCCGGCTCAGTAGGTCGTGTCCTGCGCGTCCGGAGCGTCCGGCGCGGCACCGTTCTGTGCAGCCTGCTCCTGCGCCATGGCGATCTTCACGACGCGGCTCGTGCCGAGACGGTCGGCGCCGAGGCGAATGAACTCCTCCGCATCGGCGAGGCTCGCGATGCCGCCGGCAGCCTTGACCTTCACGTGCGGCGGGCAGCAGGCGCGCAGCAGACGTACATCGTCCGCCGTGGCGCCGCCGGTGGAAAAGCCGGTGGAGGTCTTGATATAGTCCGCACCGCTGTCGGAGACGATGCGGCAGAGCATGCGCTTTTCCTCCTCGGTCAGCAGGCAGCACTCGATGATGACCTTGAGGATACAGCCGCGGCTGGCCTCACGCACGGCGCGGATATCGGCCGCGACATCGTCCCAGCAGCCGTCCTTGACCATGGCCAGATTGACGACCATGTCCACCTCGTCAGCGCCGTTACGGATGGCCTCCGCCGCCTCGAACGCCTTGACGGCCGGAGTGTGATACCCGTTCGGGAAGCCGATGACCGTGCAGATGCGCAGCCGGTCACCGACATATTTCTTCGCCCCGGCGACATGGCACGGCGGGATGCACACACTGGCGCAGCCGTAACGCATGCCCTGATCGCAGAGGGCGCGGATCTCCGCTGCAGTGGCATCCACACGCAGGAGCGTGTGGTCGCAGCGGGAAAGAATCTCTCGAAGTTCCATGATCGTTCGTCCTTTCTGATGAACACGAAAAATAGGTGCTTTTATTATACCGCGTCCGGCAGCTTTGTACAAGACGCATATTTTGCGCCGCCAGCACATAGGCTGTGGTACCCAACAAGAGAGGTGCAGCACATGGACGAACTGGAACGAAACAATTATGCCGAGCTCTGCGGCACGCTGGCGGCGCCGCCCGCGCTGTCGCACGAAAACCGGCAGGAGCGCTTTTTCACCTTCCCGCTCGAGACCCAGCGGCTCTCAGGCACGATCGACCGCGTGAACGTCGTCGTGCGCGAGCGGCTGCTGTCCGCGCTCCCACCGGCGGGCACGGAGCGGCTGTGCGTGACCGGTGACGTGCGCTCGTTCAATAACCGCCGCGGTCCAGGCGCAAAGCTCGTCATCACGGTCTTTGCGCGCGACATCGAGCCCTGTGACGAGCCGTATGACCGCAACCTGATCCTGCTCAGCGGTACGCTCTGCAAACCACCGAACCTGCGCACGACACCGATGGGGCGCGACATCTGCGACCTGATGCTGGCCGTGAACCGGCACTACGGCCGCAGCGACTACCTGCCGTGCATCACGTGGGGCGCGCGCGCGTGCGAGACCGCGCTCTGGGACGTGGGTACGCGCGTGTCTCTCGAAGGACGGCTGCAGAGCCGCAGCTACATCAAGGTGCTGGACACCGGCGCCGTCGAGCGCACCGCGTTCGAGGTGTCCGTGCTCGACATCTGCCGCCTGTCGCCGCCGGGCGACTGAACGCACATACCGTCCCGGCAAAGCGCGCCCCGCAGAAAGATCTGCGGGGCGCCGCTCATTCTATCCATTTTATCATCCCGCGAGTCATCCCGCGAGCGCGTACACGAGCACTTCGAAGTCCTGCACGCCGCCGTCCGCCGCCGTGCCCTGCCCACGCAGGACATAGAACGGATAGAGCGCATAGTCGCCCTCGGCATTGAACCCGGCGTTCATGTAATACGCCTGCTCGACCCCAGTGATCGTGCAGTCTGTGAGCTGCTGCGCGATATTCGCCGAAAATTCGTGCGCATCCAGCCGTGCCTGTACGGTCTTGGCGTCCGCCAGGCGGACGGTTTTGGTGCCGCCCTCCTTGAGCGGAGCATACTGCTGCGTCAGCGCCGTCACATTGCCGTCCCGGTCAAAGGAGACGGAAATGTGATACTTTCCATACACCATCCGGCCGTTGACCTCGGGCGTCACATCGACCGTTTTGCTGCTCACGTTCGTCTCATAGGTTGCGCTGCTGAAGACGATCCGGGACGTGTCGGCGAGCTCCGGCGCGCCCTTTTTCAGCCGCTCACGCACGGTCTGCTCAAGCTGCGCGTCCGTCGGAAATTCGCTCAGGTCGCCCGGCATCAGCTCCTCGGCCGGCGTGTAGTACTGAATATAGCCGGTCTGCGCATCATACGAGAGCCGGCCGGCCAGCTGCGTCTGCATCGTGTCCGCGTCCATATCCAGCAGCGCGGCCGCCAGTGCCATGGAATACGCCTTGTCCACATAGCATTTGTAAACCATATCCCTTCCCTTATCCGGAAGCGTGATCGTATCCGGCAGCGTGAGATCCAGCGTCGGTTCCATGCCCGTGGTCGCCAGCACCAGCTTGCTCTGCGCGCCACAGGCACTCAGCGCCAGCAGCAGCGTCAGCACCGCCAGCAGCAGGCAGAGTCGTTTTCTTCGCGTCATGTTCGGTCGCTCCTTTCTGAAAAACGTGCAAATTCCATTTCGCTTCCAGCTCCAGAATAACGCATGTGCCTGTATTTGTCAATCGATTTGCCAAAAAAACACAGAAGTCAGGAAGCGGCTTCTGTGTTTGATGCGCTGTTCACTTTTCCGGCACGATCTCGATCCAGTACCCGTCCGGATCCTCTATAAAGTAGATGCCCATGCCGGGATTTTCAAAGCAGATGCAGCCCATGGCCGCGTGCTTTGCGTGCGCGGCATCCATATCCGGCACGGTGAACGCGAGGTGAAACTCCCCCTCGCCGAGATCGTACGGCTGCGTGCGGTCACGCAGCCAGGTCAGCTCCAGCTGAAAAGGCGAGTGCCCGTCACCCAGAAACACGAGCCGGAACGAGCCGTCGGATGCATCCTTCGTGCGCACGGGCTCCAGGCCGAGCGCATCCTGATAAAACTGCACGCTGCGCGCAAGATCGAGGACGTTGAAATTGAAGTGGTTGAAGGTAAACATACTGCGCCTCCCAAATAGAATCTCTGTGTCACAAGTATAGCGTCCGGCGCGCGCGTTGTCAAAGCGTGCGCGCAAAAAACTGTTGGAATTTCATGCCGCACACGGTATAATATTTATATCAGACTGGGATATTGGAGGCGCGCCATGAATACGACAGGACGCGCGCCCGGCTTTTTGACGAAGTCGGAGCTGCAGGAATTCCATACCGGTACGGCCGCGCACGCTTACCGCACGTTCGGCTGTCACGCCCTGCCCGGCACAACGGGGCACCGCTTTGCCGTCTGGGCGCCGCACGCGCAGCGCGTCGCGCTCGTGGGCGACTTCAACGGCTGGGACATAGACGCGACGCCGATGGACCGGCTGCCGGACGGCACATGGGTGCAGACCGTGGACGGTCTGCGTGACGGGGCGCTGTATAAATACGCCGTCACCGGTGCAGACGGGCAGACGGTGCTCAAGGCTGACCCCTTTGCCGCGCACTGCGAGACAGGACCTGCCACGGCGTCGAAGGTCTGGTCGCTCGAGGGCTACGTCTGGCACGACCGGAGCTATCTGCGCCGCCGCGCTGCGCGCGACGTGTACCGCGCGCCGATGAGCATTTACGAGGTGCACCTCGGCTCCTGGCGCCGGCCGGAGACCGGGCTGCCATGGTACCGCTCGGTCGCGGATGAATTGGCAGACTACTGCCGCGAGATGCACTACACGCACGTGGAGCTGCTGCCTGTGACGGAATACCCCTACGACGGGTCGTGGGGCTATCAGGTGACGGGATACTATGCCCCCACCAGCCGCTACGGCACGCCGCAGGACTTCATGTATTTTGTCGACAAGCTCCACCGCGCCGGTATCGGCGTGATCATGGACTGGGTCCCGGCGCACTTTCCGAAGGACGCGCACGGGCTCGCGCGCTTTGACGGCACGCGGCTCTACGAGTGCAAGGAGGCGCGCATGGCCGAGCACCCGGAGTGGGGCACGCTCATTTTTGACTACGCCATGCCGGAGGTGCAGAGCTTTCTCATCTCATCGGCCATGTCGTTTTTCGACCGCTATCACATCGACGGCATCCGCGTGGATGCGGTGTCCTCGATGCTGTATCTCAACTACGCCCGGCGCGACGGCGAGTGGACGCCCAACCGCGACGGCGGCAACATCAACCTCGGCGCGGTCGCCTTTCTGCAAAAGCTCAACACGACCCTGCTCACGGCATGGCCCGGCTGCATGACGATTGCGGAGGAATCCTCCGCCTATCCCGGCGTGACAAAGCCGCCCTATGACGGCGGTCTCGGCTTCAGCTTCAAGTGGGACATGGGCTTTATGCACGACACGCTCGACTATCTGGAGCTCGACCCCTACTTCCGCAAGTACCACCACGACAAGCTGACGTTCTCGATGATGTACGCCTTTTCCGAGAACTTCATCCTCGCATTTTCCCATGATGAGGTCGTGCACGGCAAAAAGTCGATGCTCGACAAGATGTACGGCACGTATGAGCAGAAGTTTGCCGCGCTGCGCGCGCTCTACGGCTATCAGTTTGCGCACCCGGGCAAGAAGCTCACGTTCATGGGCTCGGAATTCGGCCAGTTCATCGAGTGGAACTATAAGCAGGGGCTCGACTGGCTGCTGCTCGACTACCCCATGCACAAGGCCATGCAGCGCTGGTGCAGCGCGCTCAACGCCTGCTACCATGGCAGCCGCGCGCTCTGGGACATCGATGACGGCTGGGACGGCTTCACGTGGCTGAACGTGGACGATGCCGAGCGCAGCACCATCGCCTTTCTGCGCACGGCGCGAAACGGACGCCGGGTCGTGTGCGTATGCAACTTCACGCCCGTGCGCTATGACGACTTTGTCATCGGTCTGCCCAAGCGCGGCGTGCTGCGCGAGCTGCTCTCGAGCGACGCGGAGGACTTTGGCGGCGCCGGCATCCGCAACGCGCCCGAGATCCGCAGTGAGGACGTGCCCTTCGGCGCGTTGCCCTGCTGCGCACGCGTGACGCTGCCGCCGCTTTCGACCGTATACTTCACCTTCACGAACCGGTAAAGGAGGGACGCTATGAAACCCGAACTGCGTACAGCGCTCGCCGAAAAGGGGCGCTGCGACCTGCCCGGCGTGCTGCTGGCAGCCGCCGAATGTGCACCGCTGGCCAAGACCGGCGGTCTTGCAGACGTGGTCGGCACGCTGCCGAAGAGCCTCGCGGCACTCGGCTTTGACGCACGCATCATCACGCCGTATCACCGTGTGATCAAGGACAAATACGCCGCTCAGGTCACGCATCTGACAGACTTCTACATCGACCTCGGCTGGCGGCATCAGTACGTCGGCATCGAGCGGCTGCTGCTCGACGGTATCGTCATCTATCTCGTGGACAACGAGTTTTACTTCGGAGACCGCATTTACCTCGGCGGCGAGGCCGAAGGTGAGCAGTACGCCTTTTTCGCCCGCGCGATCCTGGAGGCGCTGCCAAGGCTCGACTTCACGCCCGAGGTGCTGCACTGCAATGACTGGCATACCGCCGTGCTGCCCATGCTGATGAAAACGCAGTACGCCGGCCGGATGCAGTCGCGGATACAGACGCTGCTGACGATCCACAACATCGCCTATCAGGGCAAGTTCAGCTTCGAATTCGTGCAGGATCTGCTCGGCATCGACGCGCGCTATTATACGCCGGAGTTTATAGAGCTCAACGGCTGCGCAAACCTGCTCAAGGCGGGCTGTGTCTTTGCCGACCACATCAACACCGTCAGCCCGAGCTACGCCGGCGAGATCCGCACGGCAGCCTACGGCGAGGGGCTTGAGGGCATTCTCAACGCGCGGCAGCATCAGCTGTCGGGCATCCTCAACGGCATCGACACCGCCGTATTTGACCCCGCGCACGACGCCGGCATCACCGCGCCCTACTCCACGGACGACATGAGCGGCAAGGCGGTCTGCCGCGCCGCGCTGTGTCAGGAGCTCGGGCTCGAGATCGGCGAACACACGCCCATCGTCGCCATGGTCACGCGCATGACGCCGCAAAAGGGCTTCGATCTCGTGCAGTGCGTGCTCGACGAGCTCATGGAGGAGCAGGACATGGCGTTCGTGCTCCTCGGCACGGGCAACGCCGAATACGAGGACTTCATGCGCAGCGCCGAGTGGCGGCACAAGGGTCGTCTGTGCGCCTACATCGGCTATGACGAGGCGCTGTCGCACCGCGTGTACGCGGGCAGTGATTTTCTGCTCATGCCGTCAAGCTTTGAGCCGTGCGGCCTGTCGCAGATGATCGCCATGCGCTACGGCACGCTGCCGATCGTGCGCGAGACCGGCGGTCTGCGCGACAGCGTGCAGCCGTATAACCGCTTCACCGGTGAGGGCACCGGGTTCTCGTTTGCAAACTTCAACGCCTATGAGCTCGCCGAAACCGTTCGCCGCGCGCTCGCGCTCTATCACAACGAGCACGATGCCTACCTCCGCGTGCAGCGGCAGGCCATGGCGCAGGATTTCAGCTTCACGCGCTCGGCGGAGGATTATGCGCACCTGTATCTGCTCCTGCTGCCGGAGGACACCGCGCCGAAGCACGACGCGGGCGACGAGGCGTTCCGCCGCCCGCTCGGTGCGCTGGAGACCGGTACGACCGTGCGCCTCGCCTTTACGGACTCGGAGTCGTTCGTGTTCGACGCCGCCGTGGAGCTCTACGGCGATGCGTACAGCGACACCGTCGCCATGGCGCAGACGGCTGCGGGCTTTGCCGCGTCCGTGACCGTGCCCGCAACACCGCAGGCGCTGCGCTACCGCTTCCGCGTCGCGTGCAGCGACGGCGGGATCCGCTACCTCTGCGCTGCGCCGGACGGGCGGCATGCCCGCCTCTGTGACGAGCCGGAGGACGGCTGGCGGCTGACGGTCTATCGCGCCGGCTTTGCGACGCCGGAGTGGTTTCGCACCGGCGTGATGTATCAGATCTTCCCCGACCGCTTTGCGCGCGACAGCTCCGCCACCGCGCAGCGCGGCATGGAGCACCACCGCCGCATGGAGCAGACCGTGCATGCGCACGCCGACTGGGAGGAGCCGGTCGAGTGGCAGGCCAACACCCCCGAGGGCGAATATGCGCCCGTCGACTTCTACGGCGGCACGCTGCGCGGCATCGCAGACCGGCTGCCCTATCTGCAAAAGCTCGGCGTGACGGTGCTGTATCTCAACCCCATCTTCGAGAGCGCCTCCAACCACCGCTACGATACCGGAGATTACCGGAAGGTCGATCCGATCCTCGGCACGAACACGGACTTCAAAAAGCTGTGTGCTGCCGCCGGAGCGTGCGGCATCCGCATCGTGCTTGACGGCGTGTTTGCCCACACGGGCGCGGACAGCCGCTACTTCAACCGCTTCCGGCACTATCCCGGCTGCGGTGCGTATAACAGCAGCAATTCCGTCTATGCGCGCTGGTACGATTTCGCCCACTACCCCAATGACTACAGGTGCTGGTGGAATTTCCGCGACCTGCCCGCCATCAACACCGCCAACCCCGACTGGCGCAAATACATGATCACGGGCGAACACAGCGTGGTCAAAGCATGGCTGCACGACGGCGCGTCCGGCTGGCGGCTGGACGTGGCCGACGAGCTGCCGGACGACGTGCTGCGCGACCTGCGCACCGCCGCCAAGCAGGCCGATCCCGACAGTGTGCTCCTCGGCGAGGTGTGGGAGGATGCCGTGACAAAGGTCAGCTACGGCGCACGGCGGCAATACGCGCTCGGCGATGCGCTCGACAGCGTCATGAACTATCCCCTGCGCGACGCGCTGATCGCATTTTTGACCGGGCGCAGCACGGCGCGCGCGCTCGCAGACCTGCTGCTGAGTCAGCGGCTGAACTATCCGCAGCCGCTGTACTACGCGCTCATGAACCTGACGGCGAGCCACGACGTGGCGCGCACGCGCTCGGCGCTGGCGCTGGACTTTGACCCCCGCAGCCGCACACGCGCACAGCTGGCAGCGCTCGACGTTACGGACGCCATGACAGCGCGCGGTGCGCAGCTGCAGCTGCTCGCGGCGGCCGTGCAGTTCTGGCTGCCGGGCATCCCGTCGATCTACTATGGGGACGAGGCGGGAATGCAGGGCCTGTGCGACCCCTTCAACCGTGCACCGCTGCAGATGTGCGATACGCAGACGCTGCAATGGTACGCAAAGCTCTCGGCGCTGCGCCATGCGCATCCGGCGCTGCAGCGCGGCGAGATCGCCGTGTTCGCCCCGGCGGGCGACGTGGTGTGCATCCTGCGCATCATCACGGGCGGGCACGACGCCTTCGGCGCTGAGGCCGAGGATGAGGCGCTGCTGCTGGCCGTCAACCGTGCGGCGCACACGGTGCGCTGCCATGTAGAGCTCACCTGCCCCGGCGCCGGTCTGAACGAGGAGACGCGGCTCTCGTTCGTGCGCAGCAGTTATGACCGTGCGCTCGAGTGCGTCACGGGCGCGCGCGCCGCCATTCACGACGGTGTGGCCGCGTTCGACCTGCCGCCGCGCAGCGCGCAAATCTACAGATTGGAGAATCGACATGGAACTGAAACTGGATCGTAACAAGACCTATGGTCTGGCGCTCGAGGGCGGCGGCGCAAAGGGCGCCTACCAGATCGGTGCGTGGAAAGCGCTGCGCGAGGCCGGCATCCGTTTTTCCGCCGTATCCGGCACATCCGTCGGTGCGCTCAACGGCGCCATGATCGTCATGGACGACCTGCAAAAAGCGGAGGACGTCTGGAACAACATCCACTTTTCCCAGGTCATGGACGTGGACGACGAGGAAATGCGCCGCCTGATGAACCGCGACATTCCCCTCTCGGAGCTCAAAAACACCCTGCGCAGCGTGGCCGAGATCATCCGCAACCGCGGCTTTGACGTGACGCCGCTGCGCAAGTGGGTCGCCGAGACCGTGGACGCGGACAAGGTCTGCAACTCCGACACGGACTTTTTCATCGTCACCTACTCCCTGTCCGACCGGCAGGAGCTGGAGCTGCGCGCCTCCGACCTGAGCCGCGACGAGCTGTGCGATATGCTGCTCGCCAGCGCCTATCTGCCTGCGTTCCGGCTTGAGAAGCTCGGCGGCAAGTATTACGCCGACGGCGGCGTGCAGGACGTTGTGCCCATCCACGCGCTCGTGGAGGACGGCTGCAAGGACATCATCGCGCTGCGCATTTTCGGCTTCGGCATCGAAAAGCGCTTTCGCATCCCGGACGATGTGCACGTGACGACAATCGGCCCGACGGTCGACCTCGGCAACATCCTGAACTTCGACGCCGAACAGAGCCGCCGGAATATGCGCCTCGGCTATTTTGACGCGCAGCGCGTGCTCTACGGGCTCTACGGCAGCACGTATTATATCGACCGCACAATGTCCGAGGACACGGCGCGCCAGCAGCTGCTCGAGTACATTGGGCTCGGCGAGCACTCCCTGCGCACGTTCCACGAGAAGGCGCTGCCGCAGATCGCAAAGGCGCTCAAGTGCGACGGGGATTATTATGACCTGCTTATCGCCGTGCTCGAGCATGACGCGCGCGCGCTCGGCATCGAGCCCGAGCGCATCGTGACGGACATGGAGCTGCTCCAGACGCTGCTCGCGCAGCCGGAGCCGCCGGAACAGACGCCGGAGGCGGAGACCGAAGCGCCCACAGCACCGGATGCACAAGCGCCCGCAGACGCGGACAGCGACCCCTCCCCCACCGACGAAGTTGCGGCCAAGGCCGCTGAGCTCTCGCGCGACATTGAAAAGCGGCTCAACCGGCTGCTCGGCAAAATGCGCACGCGCCGCAGCCGCTCGGACACGCCGGAAGCCCCGGAGACGGAAACCGAAGCAGACACGAACAGTGAGCAAACCTGAGCATATCACAAAGCGCGCAGCAGGGGCGGCCCATGGCCGCCCCTGCTGCGCGTTTTCTCTATGTATCTGCGGTGTCAGGGCTGCTTTCGTTTGCGCGGTCTCGGGAGCGTCGCCGCATAGCTTCGCTCCAGCAGCAGCCGGATCTGATCGTCCGCCGCGCTGCCGTCCAGCGCCACGGAGAGCCAGCTGTCCTTGTTCATGTGGTAGGCCGGGAAAATCCCCGGCTCACCCCGCAGCGAGCCGATGAGGATCGGATCGCACTTGAGGTTCACCACGTCGATCATCTGCGTGCCGGGCAGACCGAGCTTATTGCGCGGCACGTCCAGAACCAGCGCAAACCACTTCCGGTTGCCGCCATGCCGGAACACGGCATGGTTCGGCGCACCGGGCCACGGATAGTCCGGCTCGGTGCTGTAATGATCGAATATATACCGCTGCAGTTCGTCTCTGGTCATTGCGCGCCCTCCCCGCTGCGTTACTCCGCCGTGATCGCCACCTTGATGACGCCGTCAAGCCGGTTTTCAAAGATGCGATACGCCTCCTCGATCTCGCTGAGCGGGAAACGGTGCGTGATGAGCGGTGTGGTGTCGATCTTCCCCTGCGCGATCAGGCGCAGGATCTCGGCACAGTCGCAGCCGTCCACGCCGCCGGTCTTGAAGATGAGATTCTTGCCGTACATATCCGGCAGCGGCAGCGTCTGCGCCTCGTCATAGAGCGCGACCACCGTCACGATCGCGTTGGGGCGCGCGCAGCGCCACGCAAGCTCGAAGGTATCCTTCGCGCCCGCGACCTCGAGCACCACATCCGCGCCGCCGTGGTCGCTGTGTGCGCGCACAAAGTCCTCACACGCCTCCGGTCGACAGAGCAGCACGTCCGGATAGTGCTCGCGCACGAGCGCAATGCGCGTCGGGTCTTTCTCGCAGACGATGACGCGCTTGGGCTGCTTGAGCAGGACGCATGCCAGCGTGCACACGCCCGTCGGTCCTGCACCGATGATGAGCACGGTGTCCTCCGGCGTGATCTCCGAAATGCGCGCCGCCCAGAAGCCGGTGGCCAGAATGTCACCGACGAACAGCGCCTGCTCATCGGTAACGCCGTCCGGGATCTTATCCAGACCCTGATCGGCATGGGGCACGCGCACAAACTCCGTCTGCCCGCCGTCGATGCGGCAGCCAAGCGCCCAGCCGCCGTTGCGATCGGTGCAGTTGTTCACCCAGCCGTGGCGGCAGAAGTAGCACTCGCCGCAAAAGGTCTCCACGTTCACCGTCACCCGGTCGCCGGGGCGGACGGTCTTTACCTCCGCGCCGACAGACTCCACGACGCCGACCATCTCATGTCCGACGGTGATGCCCGGCACGGCGCGCGGCACAGAGCCGTGCTTGATGTGCAGGTCACTGGTGCAGATCGAACCGAGCGTCACGCGCACAACGGCGTCGCGCGGGTCGGTCACGACCGGCTTCGGCTTTTCCGTCACGGCAAAGCGGCCGCGCTCGATATAGGTCAGTGCTTTCATAGGTCTCCTCCTGAAGCATACATTCCGACGCCCGTTGCTCCGGCATCGGTTATTTTAATGGTCAAACGCTGCGGAGCTCATCGGATCTCCCACACAAAAACTGCGCTGTCGCTCACGTCGATATCGTCCTGTTCGATCGCCATGGCCGCCGGCGCACCGCAGGTCTCCGCCAAGTCGGCGCTTCCGACCGAGCAGCTCGTCGGCGAATACAGGTGCAGCTCGCCCCAGTTATAATCGATCGAGAGGAGCGTGCCGAGCGTCACACCGACGGCGCGGGTCAGGATCTCCGCTTTTTGTTTTGCATTGACACAGGCGCTCTCCAAAAGCGCCGCATTCACGGCGTCCTGATCCTTGACCGTGAACCGGATGGTCAGCTCGGGTTCGGCGACACACGCCGCGATCTCGCCGAGCGTCCGGGACAGGCGCTGCGTATCGTATGCAAGCTCCAGCTTCAGCTCATGCGTGACGCGGTAGCCGACGAAGCGCCTGCGGTAATTGCCGTCCCTGTCACAGTCGCTCTCATATACCGTATCGATGTCGAAGCTCGCGGTCTTCAGATCGTCCTCGGCAAAACCGACGCCGGCGATCGCGGCGCGCAGCTGCGCAAGCTCCGCCGTAGCCGCGCGCATGGCCTCCTCATAGACCGGATCGGTCGTTTTCAGGCGCAGCGTCACCGCGACCTGATTCGGTTTCAGGCTCAGTCTGCCGACGCCCTTGATGGTGATGTGCGATTCATATGTACCTCCCAAATGCATTCAGTCATAACCGTCGCCGCGGTTTCCGCCAAATTCACAGCCGTAGACATGGCCGTGACCATAATACCAGCGGCCGTAGCGATAGCCGAAGTGCGGCGGACAGTGTGCACAGTCGCCGGTGCAGCGCCCGCCGTGCCCACCGTCGCCCGATGCACCGAGCAAGGCGGCGCCAAGCAGCGTCCAGAAGCCGAGCTTCGGCTCGCGTCTGCGTTTCGGCGGCGGAAACTCCGCTTGTTCAGGCTCGTCGTCTTCCTCTTCTTTCTCTTCCTCGTCGTCATCAAACAGCTTCACGCGGCACCTGCGCGCGGTCTGCTCCAGCACCGCATCGTCGACAGCGCCCCAGAGATCCTCAAGCTGCTCGCGCGTGAAGGCGCAGGTCGAATTTTCCAAAAGCGCATTCATCACCGCCGAATTGCAGCAATTCACCAGCTCGCAGATCTCCTCCGCCGCGAACTGCACGCCGGCTGCAAGCGCCCTGCGGATCAGGCGGGAGGCCGCCGTCTCATCCATCAGCCCCTGCGCGACCTCCGCCACCTCATCTGAGGGGCCGTAGGATGTCAGTGCGCTGAGGCGGCTGATCTGCGTGGACGTTGCCCACTCGTCGAATTTTCTGTAGTACGCGTCCCATTCCATCACCCGCACCTCCATCGCGCACCGCAGCACGGTGCATTGCCAGAAGCATTGTAGCACAGATCTGCAAAAACCTCAATCGCCCGTACAAAATTTGGCAATAAAAGCCCGGCGCATTTTTGCGCCTGGCAGTCGGATAAAGAAAAAAGCCCACCGCAATTTCTTACGGTGGACCTTTGGTGGACGATACAGGACTTGAACCTGTGACCCTCCGCACGTCAAGCGGATGCTCATACCAGCTGAGCTAATCGTCCGTGTCAGCTTGCTTATTCTAACGCATCTGCAGCGCTTTGTCAACCCCTTTTTTTCGACGGCTCTGATTTTTCAGAGCCGTCGAACCGGGGTGCGTTATTTTGCCGAAATATATACCGTGCAGTCAGCCTTTACGCCGCCGCACTCGGCCGTGATCGTCGTCGTGCCCTTGCCGACACCGGTCACAACGCCCTTGTCGCTGACCTTGGCGACAGACTCGTCCTTGCTCGACCATTTGACCGTCTGGTCGGTGCCGGTCGGATAAACCGTTGCGCTCAGCTGCACCTCATCCCCGACCTTGGCCGCAAACTCCGTGCGCTTGCTGCCGAGGAACGTGATCGTGACGCTCGTGACCGAGGGCGTCGGCGTCGGGGTCGGAGTCGGCGTCGGGGTCGGGGTCGGCGTCGTGACCGGTGCGGCGCTCGAAACGGTCGCCGGCGGGGTCGGATCGACCGCAGCGGACGAATTTTTCTCCGCATTCAGGCTCACGGTGATGAGCACGATGACAGCCGCGACGACCGCAATGAGCAAAATGCCGCCGAACAGCAGCTGCCACTTCGTGTTGACGGCAGCATGCTCCGCCGCCGGCGTGCCGGCATTTGCGCTCGATGTGCGCAGCGGGATGCGCTCGGCAGATTTCTTGCGGCTCGTGCCGCAGTATGGGCAGCGGCTGCGCAGGCCGGAATATTCACGGCCGCAGCGCCGGCATGTGATTTTGGGAATGACGCTCATAAAAAGCCTCCAGTAAGTAAAGAATCCATATGTTTTTCCTGCCTTATCATACACTGTTCGGTTTTTTTCGTCAAGAGGGAGCACTCGCCCCCTCTTGACAGCGGATCAGAACTGCGGCTGTACGCTGTCGAGCGCGTCCAGAATCCGGATGCGCTCCTGCTGACCGCTGCGGGCATTGACGGCGATGATGCAGCGCTGCCCGTCGTCCGTCTCGCACAGATATTCATAGCACAGCGTCTCACGCGCGCCGTAGAGCCGCAGCAGCGCCATGCGCGTATCCAGAACCTGCAGCGACCCGGGCACGGCAGCGCGCCCCGCCTCCGCGCCGATCACGTCCTCCGGCAGCGCGCGTACCCGGTGCGTATCAAGATACTCCGCCGACGAAAAGCCGCAGACCGCGCCGCTGTCGAGCCGGATGCGCACGCGCAGCCGGTCCGCCGTGCACAGCACGCCGTCCTGTACATAGCAAAACGTGCAGATGACCGACCGTCCCGCATCCTCCGTTTCGAGCAGGCGCATATCCGTGTAGCCGCGCGCGCGCAAAAAATCTGCCGCTGTCTCCGCCGCCTGTTCCGGTGAGAGCACCGGCTCGCCGCCGTTACACGAGGAGTAGTAGCGCAGCACTTCCCCGCCCTTCACCGTGAGCGAGATATAAGACGCGTCGTCCCCGTCATCGATATCGAAGTTCCAGCACGGCACAGCGCCCTCCGAGCGGCCAGTCGCGCGCAGGCGCGATGCGTCCATGTCCAAAAACACCGCAGCCGCAGTCTGTGCCTGCCCCTCCGTGACGTCATCACGGCCCGCCAGCACGGCGTACTCCGCCGCCGTGCGCTCACAATACGTGCCGTCAGCGATCGGCAGCGGCAGATCCTCAAATGAATCTGCCAGCGCCGCAAGCTCTGCCTCGAGCGTATCGGGCAGCTCTGTCTCTGCGTCGAGATTCGCCAGCGACTGTGTGCTGCGCACACGCGCCGCCGTCGTGACAGCGCCGTCAGCGAGCGACGCTCCGAGCGCGCCGAGCCGGACGCTCAGCTGCGTCGTCGTCTCAGAAAGCGCGCGCAGCTGCGCAAGCTCCTCGGCCGCAAACGCTCTGCCATCCGCCGCGCTGCGCGAGAGCATGCGCGCATAGTCTCCGGCGAGGGCAATGTTGCGCGCGATGCGCGCGAGCGCGTGCGACTGCACCGGCAGCACACCGAGCGCCATCTGCGCCGTCTGCGCATGGCTGTAAATGTCCGTGCAGACGGTGCACGCCATGGCCGGTGTCGTCGCATAGAGGCTCTTTTGCAGGGCGGCGTCGAGCTCCTGCACGGCGTTAAGCACCTCGCCATAGGCGTGGCGATAGTTGGCATCCATCGCCGTCTGGCGGCGATCGGCATCCGTGCGGCAGGCGATGAGCCCGACGGCCAGCGCCGCAACGAGCGCAGCCGTGTAGGAAATGACGAGCACACGCGTTTTCTTTTTCATAGCAAACCACCCCTTCCGGACTATTGTTGCCGGAAGGGGCGGTTTTCATGTGCAATTTTTCTCAGCCGGTGATCTGCAGCGTCTGCGCCGAGGCGAGCAGACTGTCATACCAGCTCGCCGGTGCGGTACCCGCATGGCAGAGCACGACCGAGATGCAGCCGTTCGCCGTCGGGATCAGGTACGCCTCGAGCTCGCGCTGTACCGTGACGCCCTTGACGCCGTAGGCGGTCAAGCTGCCGAGCTTGACCTCGCCGAGCGTCTCCATGCTCGCAATGGTTCCGTAATCATTCAGGAGCGAGCCCGCAAGCGTCTGCGCATCCGCGCCCATGTGATAGCCGATCTCGAGATAGGCGTCCATGCTCGCATCGTCGGCGCGGGCAAAGCAGCACTTGCCGTCGAGCTCCGTGCTCAGAAACACGCCCTTGTCGAGATAGAGCGAGAAGTCCGGGCCGCCGCGCTGCGCAAACGAGCCCGTGACGAGCTGCATGGTCTTGTCCTCCCCGTCGACCGGCACGGCCTGCTCCGCATCGCGCGCAGGCGTCTCGCCGCTGCCGAGGATGAGCTCCGGCTCATCGCCGAACGGGAACTGCGGCAGCGTTGTCTCGGCCGGTGCTTCTGGCCCCGCAGCCGGCCGGCGAATGCGGATATCAGCCACGTTGACCACGATCAGCGCGATCGCAAGCAGCACGACCACGACGGCCATGACGATGACCGCCCGCTCCACGCCCGTGCGTTTTTTCATACCGTTCACCCTTCCAGCTTGGCGATGCCGGCATCGATCCGGCGCAGGGTCTCGTCCCGGCCGAGGATGCAGCAGATCTCCACCGCGCCGCCGGGCGTCACCGCACGGCCGGACACCGCAATGCGCACCGGCCACATCACCTTGGCGTTTTTCACTTCCAGCCGCTCGGCCAGCTCCTTCATGGATGCGAGCAGGGTCTCGTCGTCCCACGTCGGGAGCGCCGCGAGCAGTGGACGCACCGCGTGCAGCATCTCGAGCGAGACGGCCGGATCGGTCTTGGATTTCTTGTTCGTGTAGAGCGCAAGATCATACTCCGGCAGCGCGTCGAAGAAATCGACCTTTTCGGGGATATCCGTGAGCACCTCGCAGCGCTGCTGCAGCAGCGGCGCGATCTGCGCCGGGTCGATGGCGGGATTGTGCACCGTCTGGCGGATGTAGGGCGCGGCCACGGCTGCAAACTGCTCCGGCGTCATGGCGCGGAGATACTCGCTGTTGAAATACCTGAGCTTGTCGATATCGAAGATCGCCGGGGACTTGGAGATGCCCTTGATATCAAACGTCTCCACGAGCTCGGGCAGCGAATAGATCTCCCGCTCGCCGCCGGGCGCCCAGCCGAGCAGCGCCACATAGTTGACCACCGCCTGCGACAGATAGCCCTGCGCGATCAGATCCTCATACGACGGATCACCGTGGCGCTTGGACATCTTGTTGTGCTGGTCGCGCATGACCGGCGAGCAGTGGATATACTTCGGGATCTCCCAGCCGAAGCCCTCGTAGAGGAGGTTATATTTCGGTGTCGACGACAGATACTCCGACCCGCGCACGACGTGCGTGATGCCCATGAGATGGTCGTCGACGACGTTTGCGAAGTTATACGTCGGCAGACCGTCGCGCTTGATGAGCACCTGGTCGTCGAGCGTGTCGTTGTCGACCGTGATGTCGCCGAAGATCTCGTCATGGAACGTGGTCTTGCCCTCGCGCGGGATCTTCTGGCGAATGACATAGGGCTTGCCGGCCGCGAGATTTGCCGCGATCTCCTCCTCGCTCAGACGCGAGCAGCGGCCGTCATATTTGTGGATGACCGTGCCGTCGGAAATATTTTCTTCGGCAGCGTCGTCCTTATCGCAGAAGCAGCGGTAGGCATGGCCGCGCGCGATGAGCAGCTCGGCATATTCCTTATAGAGCCCGCGCCGCTCAGTCTGGACATACGGGCCGACCGGACCGCCGACATCCGGCCCCTCGTCGTGCGTCAGGCCGCAGGCACGCATGGTGCTGTAGATGACGTCGACCGCGCCCTCCACATAGCGCCCCTGATCGGTGTCCTCAATGCGCAGGATGAACTTGCCGCCGGCGTGCCGCGCGATCAGATACGTATAAAGCGCCGTGCGCAGATTGCCGACGTGCATATACCCCGTCGGGCTCGGCGCGAACCGCGTGCGCACCTCTCCGTGCGGGATGCGCAGCTCCATGTCTTCAAACCACTTTTGATCTTTCATATTTTGATAGCCTCCGGATCACTTTGCTCAGATTATTTATATCTTATTTTACATCACAGGGATTGTCAAGGGAACTTTCGATGTTGTATTCCACAACAGGTTGTGGTACAATATTCAAACAAATGCGAATTTTCAGCAAGATAACTAAGGAAGTAATCAACTATGGAAGAAAAAACTGCAAAGAAAGTCATGCTCTCGGGCATTCAGCCCTCCGGCGACCTGACGCTCGGGTCTTATCTGGGCGCGATCAAAAACTGGAGCGAACGCGCCGAGATCTTTGACTGCTATTATTTTATGGCTGACCTGCACTCGATCACCGTGCGCCAAAACCCCGCCGACCTGCGCCGGCGCACCGTTGAGCAGCTCGCGCAGTACATCGCCTGCGGCCTTGACCCGGAAAAGAACACGCTCTTTATCCAGAGCCATATCCCCGCGCACACGCAGCTCGGCTGGGTGCTCAACTGCTACACCATGTTCGGCGAGCTCTCGCGCATGACGCAGTTCAAGGACAAGAGCGCCAAGAACGCCGAGAACATCAACGGCGGTCTGTTCACCTACCCCGCACTGATGGCGGCGGACATTCTGCTCTACCAGCCGGACTACATCCCCGTCGGCAGCGACCAGAAGCAGCACGTCGAGCTCTGCCGCGATGTGGCCACCCGCTTCAACAACATCTACGGCGATGTGTTCAAGATCCCCGAGCCGTATATCCCGACGGTCGGCGCGCGTGTCATGAGCCTCTCCTCGCCGGAGAACAAAATGTCCAAGTCCGACAAAGACCCCAACGGCACCGTGTACCTGCTCGACCGTCCGGAGGACATCATGCGCAAGTTCAAAAAGGCCGTCACCGACTCCGACACCGAGCACTGCGTGCGCTTTGACGTGGACAGCAAGCCCGGCGTGGCCAACCTCATGAGCATCTACTCTGCCTGCACCGGCAAGACCTTTGCGCAGATCGAGGCGGAGTTTGAAGGCAAAGGCTACGGCGCATTCAAGCCCGCAGTCGGTGAGGCCGTCGTCGAGACGCTGCGCCCCATCCGTGAGGAGACCGAGCGTCTGCTCAAGGACAAGGCCTACCTTGAGAGCGTGTACAAGGCCGGCGCGGAAAAGGCATCCTACATCGCAAACAAGACGCTGCGCAAGGTCTACAAGAAGGTCGGCTTCGTCGCCAAATAATCTTTACATTATTGGAGATCGATTCTCATGTTTCTTAACACTGCTGTCTGGATCAAAGTCATGCTCGCGATCCTCGTCGCCTTCGTGGTCAGCATTGCCCTGACCCCGTTCGTCAAGCGGCTGGCCGTGAAGGTCGGCGCCGTGGACGTGCCCGGCGAGGCGCGGCGCGTGCACGACCATCCCATCCCCCGCATGGGCGGTCTGGCCATTTTTCTGGGCTTCATCGTCTCGACGCTCCTGTTTGCGGACATCACGCAGGAGGTGCGCGGCATCCTTATCGGGTCGATCATCATCGTCATCACCGGTGTGATCGACGACATCGTCTCGCTGCGCGCGTGGACAAAGTTTCTGATCCAGATCCTCGCCGCCGTCATCGCCGTGCTGCACGGCGTGGTCATCAACGTCGTGTCGAACCCGAACGTGTTCAGCAATCAGGAGGCCATTGTCCTCGGCTGGGTCGCGATCCCGCTGACTGTGCTGTGGATCGTCGGCATCACCAACTCCGTCAACCTCATCGACGGGCTCGACGGTCTGGCCGTCGGCGTGTCGACCATCAGCTGCGTGACGATCCTTGTCGTGGCGCTGCTCGTGTCCGAGCCGAACGTGGCGCTCATCGTCGCAGCGCTCGCCGGCGCATGCATCGGCTTCATGCCCTACAACCTCAACCCCGCCCGCATCTTCATGGGCGACACCGGTTCGCTGCTGCTCGGCTATGTGCTGGCAACGGTGTCGGTGCTCGGCCTGTTCAAGTTCTATGCAATCGTGACATTCGTCGTGCCGGTGCTCGCACTGGCGGTGCCGCTGTCGGACACGCTCTTTGCGTTCTGCCGCCGCATCCTGCACGGTCAGAGCCCGTTTCACGCCGACCGCGGCCACTTCCACCACAAGCTCATGGATCTCGGCCTGAACCAGAAGCAGGCCGTCGCGATCCTGTATGCTATCAGCGCCACGCTCGGCCTCGCCGCCGTCGTGCTCACGACGAAGGGCACGATCCGTATCGCGCTGCTGATCCTTGCGCTGCTGATCGGCTTTGTCGTGTGCGCCTTTATCCGTAAGAGCGTGCACAAGCATCACCTTGACGTGGAGCTGCAGGAGGCAAAGGCCGCAGCGGAAGCGGAAAATGCCGCAGCAGCAGAAAACACTGCGCCTGTACAGGAGGGCAATGATGAGCAAACGCATTAAAGTCATGTCCGTCTTCGGCACACGGCCGGAGGCGATCAAAATGGCGCCGCTCGTGCTCGAGCTGCAAAAGCATCCGGCGCTTGAGAGCGTCGTGTGCATCACGGCGCAGCACCGCGAGATGCTCGACTCCGTCATGGACTGCTTCGGCATCCGGGCGGACTATGATCTGAACATCATGCAGCAGGGTCAGGATCTGACCGCGATCACGACGCGCGTGCTTGAGCGTATGCGCGACGTGCTCAGCGAGGTGCAGCCGGACATCGTGCTTGTCCACGGCGACACCACGACGACGTTCGCCGGCGCGCTCGCCGCGTTTTACGCCAAGATCCCGGTCGGCCATGTGGAGGCCGGTCTGCGCACCTATGACCGCTGGTCTCCCTTCCCGGAGGAGATGAACCGCGCGCTTGTCGGACGCATCGCCACGCTGCACTTCGCGCCGACCGCGAACAACGCCCGCAACCTTGAGCGCGAGGCCGTGGAGGGCGACATTTTCGTCACCGGCAACACTGTCATCGACGCCATGAACTACACCGTGCGCGGCGAGCAGTTTGTCTCCGACGAGCTGCAGCAGGTCGATTTTTCGCACCGGGTCATCGCCATGACCTGCCACCGGCGGGAAAATTACGGCGAGCCCATGCGCAGCATCTTCACCGCCGTGCGCCGTCTGGCGCTCGACTACCCGGATGTGGAGATCGTCTATCCCGTGCACCTGAGCCCCGTCGTGCGCGATACGGCCAGGGAGCTGCTCGGCGGTGTGCCGAACATCCGGCTCATCTCGCCGCTCGACGCCGTGGATATGCACCGGCTCATGGCGCGCAGCTACATGGTCATGACCGACTCCGGCGGCATTCAGGAGGAAGCTCCCGCGCTCGGCAAGCCCGTGCTCGTGCTCCGGCGCGAGACGGAACGTCCGGAGGCCGTCACCGCCGGCACCGTGAAGCTTGCCGGAACGGACACGGAGAACATCTACCGTCTGGCCGCCGAGCTGCTCGACGATCCGGCCGCCTATGACCGCATGGCCAAGGCCGTCAACCCCTATGGTGACGGACAGGCCTGCCCGCGCATCGCGCAGGCGATCCTGAGCCACTTTCTTCCGGATGTACAGTCGCCCGAGCCGTTTGCACCCGCACGCTAAAGAAACAGCATCCCGCCGAGGATGAACAGCAGCTCCTTGTCGCCGCTCTCGCGGTAGAGGAGATACAGCACCAGAATCAGCAGCAGATCCTCCGATTCGAGGTCTGCAAGCGAAAACTTCTGCAGCAGCTGCTGCAAGCCGCCGCCGGTCGTACCCGGCGGCGGCTTTTGCTTTGCAGCCGGCGGCATGCTCGGCCGCGGGCGGAACTCCGCATGCGGCGCGTCCGGCATACGCTCCACCTGTCCGCTGTTGCCCTGATAGCGATTATACATCGTCGTCCTCCCCCATCTCCCCGGCGGCTAGCTCCGCGAGCGATGCGAGCCGCGCGAGCTTCATGGCGCGGTCGATCTTGCGACGGCGCTTTTCAGCCAGATACGGCTTCATGGCTTCGAGCAGATGGCGGCTGGCGGAGTCACGGCCGCTGCCGCGCACGGCCGAGAGCATCCGGCGCAGCTGTCCTGCGTCAAAGCCGGGCTCCGGCTGCGGCGCGGACGGCGGCTGTGTCTCGCCGCCGTCGCCCATGAGTGAGGACGCCAGCTGCGCGATCTTGCCGAGCTGCTGCGGGTCATGCAGCAGCGCGTCGAGCTTTTCGCCGAGCTCATCCATCCTGCATCGCGTCCTTCACTTTTCCGGCCAGACGCTGTCCCGCGTCCGTGCTGAGCACCTGCGTGAGGATCTGCCGCAGCAGCTCGGTGTCGCCCGTGCGCGCCGCCTGTTCGATCTTCTGCGCATCGAGCGCATCGGCAAACCGCTGCCCATCGGTCGAATCGGCGATCGCCTGCAGCCGCTGCAGGCGCCCGTCGTGCGCGAGCTCCTGTTTCAGCGCATCCAAGTCCTTCATATCGGTCACGCTCCAGTCGGGGGCGGCTTGACTTTGCAGGCCGCGTCCCGTATAATGCGGATAGCCCGGCAGTACCGGGTATCCTGCTTTATTGTATTCTATGACCTATACAGAGGTGACTTGCCACGAAGGTGCTTGTTTTTTCCGATTCTCACGGCCGAACGCTCGGCATGGTGCGCGCCATCCGTCAGCAGCAGCCGGACGCCGTGTTCCACCTCGGCGACTGCGAGCGCGACACGCAGCGGCTGGAAAAGGAGTTTCCCGATCTGCCGCTCTACCGCGTGTGCGGCAACTGCGACCGCGAGCCGGTCAATCCCGAGGTGCTGCAGTGCACGCTCGACGGCGTGAAGTTTTTCTGCACGCACGGTGACCGCTACGGCGTGAAGTATACGCTCGACGCGCTGCTCAACGCGGCCTACTTCGCCGGGGCGGACATCGTGCTCTTCGGGCACACGCACCGTGCGCTCAGCGAGACGATGCAGGGACTCTATGTCGTCAACCCCGGCACGGCGGGCGTCGGCGCGATGTGCACCTACGCCTGCATCGAGACGCGAGACGGCGCGATCCGCAGCGCTGGCATCCACGCCATCCCCGAGGCATGAAAATGCTCCCTCGACCTTGCGAGGGAGCATTTTGCTGCTTTGTTTACTTTTCGCGAAACGTCACATAGAGCGTATGGTTGCTGTCGACGTTCATAAACGAGTAGCTCGTCAGCGGCAGGACGGTCATTCCGTCGATGACCAGCGTTGCGACCTCGTAGCCCTCCTTCGGGGTGATCGTGAACGACACACTGCCGCCCTCGGCCACCTTCTGATTACCGCTCGGACTGACACTGCCGCCGGCGCCGCACGTGACCGTGACGGTGAATTCCTTCTTCTCCGGCCCGTTGGAGATGGTGACATAGATCGTCGTGCCGGGCTTGACCATCGTACCGCCGACCGGACTCTGGCGCGCAACGGAGCCCTTTTGCACATTGTCATCGTAGGCCGTGCCGTTCTTCTCCACGGTGACACCGAGGCTCTTGGCCGTCGCCTGCGCCTGCTCGAACGAGAGGCCGACAAAGCTCGGGATCGCGACCGGGGTGTCCTCCGGAGCGGTAGTCTCCTCCTTCGGTCCGAGCGAGACAACGAATGCAACTGTCTGCCGGTGCTTGAGCTGCGTGCCCTCATTCACGTCCTGACGGATGACGATGCCCTTGGTCTCACTGCTGTTTTCATAGGTGATGCTCGGCTCCGCGTCAAGCTCCGCAAGCTGCGCCTTGGCCGACTCCTCGGTCTGGCCGACGAGATTGGGCAGGATACGCTCGCTGCCCTTGTGGAAATTAAACACGCCGGACAGCGCACAGATCACGACCGTAACAAGTGCGAGCATCGCCGTGATCGCGGTGACTGTCAGGCGCCGGCGCTCGCTCATGCGCCGGACGCGGTGGCGGCGTGTGGTTTTGGGTTGGCTCATATTTTTTCCTCCGGATCAACAGGATGGATAGAAATTTCGATGAAACAAGTATATAATAGCATAGACGCAGCGTTTTGACAAATGTTCGTTTTTGGGAGGATCATTGCATGAAAAAAATCGCACTCGTGACCGGCGCATCGCGCGGCATCGGCAAGGCCGCCGCATTGGCGCTGGCGCGCGACGGCTGGACGGTACACGTCAACTACATACAGTCGCAGGCGGCTGCCGAGGCAGTCGCGGCGCAGACCGGCGGGCTTGCCATCCGCGCCGACGTGAGCGATGCGCAGGCCGTCGCCGCCATGTTCGAGCAGACGGGACCGGTCGATCTGCTGGTGAATAACGCCGGCATCGCGGTCTACGGTCTGCTGACGGATCTCGACCCCGACGTGTGGCAGCGGCTCTTTGACGTCAACGTCACGGGCACCTACAATTGCTGCCGGTTCGCCATCCCGCCGATGGTGCACGAAAAGGCCGGACACATCATCAACCTCACCTCCATCCTCGGCATGAACGGCGCCTCGTGTGAGGCGGCCTATTCGGCGACGAAGGGCGCGATCGTCGCGTTCACGAAGGCGATGGCAAAGGAGCTCGGCCCGTCCGGCATCCGCGTTAACTGCGTCGCCCCCGGCTGCATTGACACCGACATGATCGCAAACCTCAGCCCCGAGGATAAAGCGGAGCTCGCCGAGAGCACGTCCCTCGGGCGCATGGGCACGGCGGAGGAAGTCGGCGATGCGATCGCGCTGCTGGCGAGCGAGCGCGCCCGCTTCGTGACCGGGCAAGTGTTCGGCGTGGACGGCGGACTGCTCATCTGAATCAGGCGCAAAAAACAGGTGCATACCGTTCCGGTATGCACCTGTTTCAGCTTATCAAAGAGCCTCGCAGAGTTTCGCCGCCGCAGCGGCGAAAGAAAGTCCAATCATTTTCTTCGGCGACATGCGCGGCGAAGAAAATACCGCTCAGGCTGCAAGTGTGGAATTTGTGCGCCGCCGGCGCTCAAATTATGCGCGCAGCAGGCTGCAACCCCTTTGTCAAAAAGTAACACTTTTTGACACTCGCAGATCGGTATGCACCTGTTTGTGTTTTCATTCTGCCTTCGGCGCGTTGGGCGCGGTATTGCCGGGCTTGGCATTGCCGGGCGCTGCGGACTTATTGCGTCCACGGCCGCCGCGATGCCGGCGGCGGTGATTGTCCGCGCGCTTTTCGCCGCTCTGCGCAGCGCCGTCGGCCGGCTTAGCCGCCGGAGCTTGCGCGCGGCTGCGCTCCGGATGCTCACCTGCCGGTTTATCACCGGGCTTGCGTGCGCCGGGCTTGCGGTTGGACTGCGACTTCTGGCGCTGCGGCTGCTTGGGCTTTGCGCCCTCCTTCGCACCGTCCTTCGCGCCCTCCTTTGCGGCGTGCTCCGCCTTCGGGGCGGTCTGCGCATCGGCAGGCTTCTTCCCGCCATGACCGCGGGAGCGGCGGCGCGGGCGCTTTTTCTTCTCGCCCTGCTCGGCGCTCGCGCCATCGGGCTTCTTGTCACCGTAGACATCATCCGCAAACAGCTGCGGCAGCGCCCACGGGTCTTCCTTCGGCTCCTCATCGCGCACCGGCTTCGGCCGGTCCTTGAGCAGCGACGGCAGCGGTTCACCCGGCTTCGGGCGGCCGCCGGGGATCACGGCGATCTCGTCGGCCTGATAGCTTTTGAACACATCCTCACCCTGACCGTCAAGCTTGACCTTCAGGCTGCTGCGCAGGATGTTGACGGACGACACTGTGCCGTAGCCCGCAGGCGTCTCGACAAAGGCACCGACCTTCGGCACGGCCTTGACCAGATCCTCATACGCCGCCTGCTCATAGCGCAGGCAGCACATCAGACGGCCGCACGCACCGGAGATCTTCGACGGGTTGAGCGACATGGACTGCACCTTCGCCATCTTCGTCGAGACGGGCTGAAAGTCGTCCAGAAACTGGCTGCAACAGTACGGACGGCCGCAGATGCCGATGCCGCCGAGCATCTTCGCCTCATCGCGCACGCCGATCTGGCGCAGCTCGATGCGGTTGCGGAACACGGAGGCGAGATCCTTGACCAGCTCGCGGAAGTCAACGCGCCCGTCGGACGTGAAGAAGAACATGGTCTTGTTGCCCTCGAAGCTGCACTCGACGTCCACGAGCTTCATATCCAGACCGTGCTCGGCGATTTTCTGCTTGCAGATCTGAAACGCCTCTTTTTCGCGGCGGCGGTTGATCTCCTCGATGCGCAGGTCGTCCTTCGTAGCGATGCGCGCAAGCGAGCGCAGCGGCTGCACGACCGTCTCATCCGGCACGACGTGGTTTCCGAGAACGCACTCTGCCAACTCCAAGCCGCGCGAGGTCTCGACGACGACCTTGTCGCCCGTGCGCACGGCGATTCCGTGCGGGTCAAAGAAATAGACCTTGCCGCGGTTTTTGAATTTCACACTGATTACTTCTGTCAATTTGGTATCCTCACTTCTGAACACGCGCCTGCACGCCGGAAACGGACAGCAGGCCAAAGATATGCTTCACGCTGACGTTGGCGCGGCGGTATTGCTCACAGGTTTCGATCAGGCGCAGCTGCTGCGCGCACAGCGTCTCCGGCAAAAGCGTCTGCCCCGGCTGCGCCAGCAGCTCCACGAGCCGGTGCTGCACCGCGGGCAAAAACTCCGCAAGCGTCTGTGCCTCCATGCCCTCGTGCGCGAGACACCAGCGCAGGAGCGTCATGCGATCCTGCGACGCGACCGCGTGCAGGTAATCGTCCGCCAAAGTGCGCATCTCCTCCGACTCCAGCGGCTGCTCGGTCGGGTCGCGCAGCAGCGCGCAGCGCGAGCGCACCGTCGTCAGCAGCGAATCCGGGCTTGCGGCCGCAAGAATAAACGCCGCACTGCGCGGCGGCTCCTCCAGCAGCTTCAAAAACGCATTCTGCGCATTGAGATTCATCAGCTCTGCCTGACGCAGAACGTAGACCTTCTTTTCCGCCTCGCTCGGCAGGATGTATGCCGTGGCCGCAACACTGCGGATCTGATCGACCTTGATCACAGGGATCTTGCCGCTGCGATCCGGCTCGACATAGATCACGTCCGGATGCACATGGTCATAGACCTTGCGGCAGTCCCTGCACGCGCGGCACGGGCGCACGCCGTCGCTGCGGCAGAGCATGGCCGCCGTCAGATCGAGCGCCAGCCGCTCGCGCGCCTGTTCAGACTGCGACACGACGATATACGAATGCAGCAGATGCTCCTGCGGTTGAAATTGCAGCATACGCGTGCTCCTTTCCAGCATACATTGTTTATTTTACCCGCTGCGGCCGGTTTCGTCAATCACATTTGCGGGTGAAAACAAAAAAGCCCGTGCCCAGCCCGCGCCCGCAGACACAAAAAAGCAGACAGCACGGCGGCTGTCTGCTTTTTCAGATGTAAGTGCTCAGGTGTTCTTCTCGAGGTAATCCACGACCTGACGGACGGTGGTGAGCTCAGCCGCCTTCTCGTCTTCGATCGTAATGCCGTAGGCATCCTCGATGGACATGACCAGCTCCACGACGTCGAGCGAATCCGCGCCGAGATCGTCCGCGATGTTGGTGTCCATGGTGATGGTGTTTTCGTCCACCTCAAACTGATGGGCAAGCAGTTTTCTCACTTGTTCGAACATAATACCGTTTCCTCCTAAGTCTCTCGTCAGCTCCACTCGCGGCTGACAGGTTTGTTGCTGGGGCGCTGCGGCTTCTCGTAGGAGACCACAACGCGGCGGTTCGGCTCGGTACCGGTCGAACTCGTCGTCACGCCTTCGTAATCCTGCAGCGCCGTGTGGATGACGTGACGCTCATAAGAATTCATCGGCTCAAGCGCCATGCTGCGCTTGTACTTGACGGCCTTGGCGGCCATCTTCTCGGCCAGACGCACGAGCGACTCCTCGCGCTTGGCGCGGTAGCTCTCGGCATCGACGCTGATGTGCATGTGCTTATCGCTGCCGCGGTTGACCGCATAGTTGGTCAGGTGCTGGATGGCATCGAGCGTCTCGCCGCGGCGGCCGATGACGGCGCCCATACCGCTGCCGGACAGATTCACGTTCACACCGCCGTTGTCGCGCGCGGTGATGTCGATCTGCGCCTGAATGCCCATGTGCTCAAGCAGACCGCTGACGAACGTGCGGATGCGCGCATAGCTCTCCGGCTCGTCCGCCGGCACGGCGGGCTCCACGCTCGCCTCCGGCTCGGCGGCCGGCGCCTGCGTCTCGGTGGGCGCAGCCTCCTGCTCCGCTTCCTCATCCGGCGCCTCATACTGCACGCGGATCACCGCGGGGCTGGCACCGATGCCGAGGAAGCCGGACTTGGCGCGCTCAACGATCTCAACGGAAACATCATCCCGGTCAAGGCCAAGCTCCTCGAGCGCGGCGGCAATGGCCGCCTCTTCCGTCTTGCCAGACTTTTCCAGTGTTTTTAACATCATTCAGTACTCTCCTGTTTTCCTTCGGAACCCTCGGACACCGGCTGCTCCGTCTGCGGAGCGGCAGTCGCGTCCGACTGATAATGATCCCGCGCATAGGCACGGCCACGCGCATAGCGGCGGTTGCCGACCTGAGACTCCGGCACAGCATTCGGCTCGACGCCGAGACGCTCGCGGCGGGCAGCGCGCTCTTCACGCATCGCCGCAGCCTTGCGCTCGTCATCCTTCTGCTTCTGGCTGGCCTGGATCTTCTTCTTACTGGTGTTGGGGTTGACGACGGTCTCACCGGCAGCTTTCAGGCGCTCGGTCTCGAGACGCTTGCGCTCGAGTTCGGCATCACGCTCTTTTTCGCGCGCGATGCGCTCAGCATCGAGCTTGTCGAGCTGCTTGTTGAAGACCTTCGTCAGGCTGACATCACGCAGGATGCCGAGGATGCTGTTGACGATCCAGTAAATGCCCAGAGCGGCCGGCATCGTGTAGCAGATCCACAGCGACACGAGCGGCATCATGAGCATCATGGTCTTGTTGGTCGCAGCGGCCTGCTGGTTGCCGGCGGGCTGCGGGGTCATCGACGTGCTGATCTTCATCGACAGCCACGACAGCAGCGCCGAAATGATCGGGATCAGGAACAGACCGAGCGCCGGAAGCCAGACGGCCTTGTTGCTCCAGTCAAACGTCCAGATCTTGAACGACGGCTGCTGGCCCATGTTCAGGCCGATGAAGGAATAGTCCAGATCCAGCAGCTTGCCGGAATAATCGCCGAGGGCGCCGGTCACGGCGTCCCAGTTCTGATGGATCAGGTCGGCGATCTGGATCTCCTGATAGGCGGATTTCGCCTGTGCGACATAGCCCGCATTGGTCGTGACCCAGTCGGTCAGCTGCGTGACTGCTTCCGCGCCAAGGCCCATCATCTTCGTCAGCGGCTGACGGATGACGCTGTAGAGCGCGATCAGGATCGGGAACGGGATCAAGCTCCAGAGGCAGCCGGACATCGGGTTGATCTTCTCCTCCCGGTAGAGCTTGGCCATCTCCTCATTGAGCTTTTGCTGGTTTCCCTCGTGCCGGCGCTGAAGCTCCGTGATCCGCGGCTGAAGGCGGCTGGTGCGCATCATGCTCTTCTTGCTCTTGGCCATGAACGGAAGCAAAATCAGGTTCACGACGACGCCGAAGAGGACGACCGCCCAACCGTAGCTGCCGGTCAGATCGTAGAGCGCTTTGAGCAGCCAGGCAAAGGGTGCAGTAATCCAGGACATAAGACGACTCCAATTCTTAAATTCTTAGGATTTCCCGGTCATGGCACCGGGTCGTAAAATTCGTGCTCACCCGTATGGAACGGATGGCAGCGGCATATGCGCTTGACGGCGAGCCACGAGCCCTTGAGCGCTCCGTATTTCTGCAGAGCCTCGAGCGCATACTCCGAGCAGGTCGGAATGAACCGGCAGCAGGGCGGCTTGAGCGGCGAAATGTACCGGCGGTAAAACTTCACGAGGGCGATGAGCAGACGCTTCATGCGCCGCCATCCCCTTCCGTCAGCAGGCCAAGCTTGGCGCAGGCCGACAAAAACGCAGTCTCAAGCTGATGATAGTCCGCCGCGCACGCGCGCACGCGCGACACGACGACCAGATCATATCCGCGCACGATCTCCCGCTCATGCAGGCGATAGATCTCCCGCAGGCGGCGGCGGATGCGGTTGCGCACAACGGCATGGCCGACCTTGTTGGACACGGTGTAGCCGATGCGGCTGCGGCCCGAATGGTTTTTCCGGCAGTAGACCACCAGATAGGCGTTGGCGCAGCTTTTCCCCTTCGAGTACAGACGCCGGAATTCATAGTTCTTTTTGAGTGTGCTGGTAAATTCCAAAAGTCTCCCCCGATCCTCTCCGATGCAGCTTCCGGACAAATGCCTTTAGGGCGGAAAGATCCCGCCCTGAAAAACATCATTAAGAAGTCTGCCTGCTCACGCGCAACAACTCAGTAGGTGAGCTGCTTTCTGCCCTTCGCTCTGCGGCGGGACAGAACCTTGCGGCCGTTGGCGGTCGCCATTCTCTTGCGGAAGCCGTGCTCTTTTTTGCGCTGACGCTTCTTGGGCTGGTAGGTACGGAACATGGTGATTTCTCCTTTCGATCATACTCAACAGCGGCTTGTGCCGCCGTAGTTGGCAAAAAGTATCCGACGCCAGACGTCTGACGCCGGATACATATTATACTATACAAAATTCCGGTCTGTCAACCTTCATTTTTCGCATTCGCCGCACCGTGCAGATCCTCGCCGGTAATGTACTTTCTCAGCGGCTTCCAAAGCAGCGCGCCGATCACGAGCACGAGCACCATGTCGATGAGCATAAAGCTGCCGTTATACAGTGCCGAGTAGAACCACGGCGTCGTCATCGTCAGACCGAAGAAAGTCTCGGGCATGTATTCCGCCCAGACCGTCGCACCGACGACATAGTGCACGAGAAAGCGAGCCACGCTGCCCACGACCGTGCCGTAGAAAAAGCCGCCCTTGAGCTTCGCGCACGAGCCGGCAAGACCGAGCGCCGTGAATGCGAGCAGATAGTCGCCGATGAGCGACTGCCATGTCCACGCATACGTGCTGCTCAGCAGCGCCTGCAGAATGCTGTAGGCAAAGCTCGCGAGCATGCCGGGGCCAAATCCCCAGCGCGCGCAGTACAGGAAGATCGGCAGCATCTCGATCGTGATCGAGCCGCCCTGCGGCAGCTCATAGAGTTTGAGATAGCTCAGCACCTGAGCAAGCGCGATAAAGATCGCGCCCTCGCACAGCGCGCGCAGGCGCAGATGGGACTTCGTTTGGGTCATATCATTTCCTCCTCAAAGAAAAAACTGCATTGCCGAAACAATGCAGTCCATAGAAAACGATAAAAATGTATAGATTTCGTTTCCTACGCCGGCATTATCCGGATCAGGTCTGCGGGTCTCGAGCTTCGCTTCGCTCGTCTCAGCCGGGAATTACCCAGCCCCCCGATATTCCGTATTCATTTATACACGCACGCGTGCGCTTTGTCAAGCGATGCTGGGAGGGGGTGCATTTTTAGCGACCTCATTTATACACGCACGCGTGCGCTTTGTCAAGTCACTGCGCGTCGGATCGTGCGTATGTGTCCGCGATGCGCGCAAGCATCTCCCGCATCTCCTGCCGCGCCGACGGCGGCGAGAGGATCTCCACGTCCGTGCCGAAGCCGAAGAGCCACGCGTAGAACTTCGGGCTCGTGACCACGTTGAGCGAGACAGTGAAATGCTCCGCCCCGTCCTCGACCACGATCACATCCTTGCCGAAGCGGTCGAGCACCGAGCCGACCAGATGGTTTGCAAAGCGCAGACGCACCGTGCACTCCTCACCGGAGAACATACTGAACACCTTTTTGGTGTATGCCGACAGGTCCTGCTCGGAAAAGTCCTCCATGCCCTCGCGCGGCGCATCGAGCGCGGAGATATCCGTCATCTTGTCCACGCGGTAGTGCTTGCGCAGCTGCGCCTCAGCGTCCCACGCCAGCAGGTAGTAGTTCTCGTTATCCCACATCAGCGCCATCGGGCTGACGATGTAAAACGCGCCGTCTCTGCGGTAGCGGCGCTGCTTGTCGATCGTATACTCAAAGTAGTGGAAGCGGATCTGCCGGTCGCGCGAAATGGCATCGGCGATCTCATCCACATTATAATACACGCTCTCGTTCATGCTCTTGACGCGGCCGCGTACATAGACCTGCCGCTGCAGGAGCTGCGCGTCGTAAATGCTCGCAAGGCCTTCGATCTTCTTGATGAGCGCCAGCGTCTTCTTGTGCGTGATGAATTTCGACGACTGCACGCTGTCGACCAGCAGCTTGAGCTCCGGCACTTCAAACGAGCGCGCGCCGATATAATACCCGGTCGTGCGCGACTTCGTCTGCACAATGTCCAGCCCGAAGGTGCGCAGGGACTCCAGATCGTTATAGATGCTCTTGCGCTCCGCCGCAACGCCGTGTCTGGCGAGCTCCGAGATCATCTCCGGTACGGTCATCGGGTGGCGCTCATCCGTCTGCTGCAGCAGGATCTCCATCAGGTACAGCAGCTTTAATTTCTGATTCGGTGATTTCGGCATAGCTCCCTCTCTTCTCTGCTTCCGCGCACATATCCAGCTCATGGAATGATTGCATTTTATCACAAATATCTGTCACAAAAAAGCACCCATGCAGAAAGTGCGCAGTTTTCTGCATAATTTACATCGTTTTTGGCACCCGGATACAGTTTTCGGAGACAGCTTCCAGCATGGTCGTTCCATTTCTGCATGCAGCCGCGCTCTGCCTCCCTCCCCGGTTTCCCACATCATAGCAAAAGGAGAGTCCCATAATCAGGACTCTCCTCTTGCCATCACAAAAATGATAAAAAGCGGGCAGCGCATACGCACCGCCCGTCGATCAGATCGGAAGCTGTTATTCAGAAGCTGCAGCCGTGCTACGCCTGTGCCGCAGACGCGCGCTGCCCACGTCAATACCCCAGACGAGCAGCACGAAGCCGAGGAAGATCGCGCTCACATCGCTCCACGCATACTGGTTCATGGCAAAGATGAGCGGCGCGCCGATTCCGCCGGCGCCGACCAGCCCGAGCACGGATGCCTCGCGGATATTGACATCAAACCGGTACAGCACCGCCGAAGCAAGCGCCGGAGCGAGCTGCGGCAGCACCGCATAGCGGATGCGCGGCAAAAGCGACACACCCATTGCGCGCAGCGCGTCATAGGCGCGAAAATCCAGCGCCTCGATCGCCTCGGTGAAGCGTTTGCTCAGCAGACCGATGCTGCACACCGCCAGCGTCAGCACCCCGGTGAACGCCCCCGGACCGGAGACGCGGATGAAGATCAGACCGTAGATCAAAAACGGCACGGAGCGGATCGCCACGATGAGCACCCGAAACAGCAGCGCGACCGGGCGCGGCAGCAGCTTCGGCGTGCTCAAAAACGCTAAAGGCGCGGCAAGCAGCGCGCCGAGCCCTGTTCCGGCCAGCGCGATGCCGACCGTTTCAAGCAGCAACCAGCCAAGCCCATCCTTGCCCGTGCCGAAGAAAAAGCGCCAGTCCGGATGCAGCAGCCCCGTGCCCATGGCTGAGAGCACGGTCTTGCTCGTGTGCGCAAGATCCGGCGGGTCGATCCCCACCGTGCAGACGGCCACGCACAGCAGCACCGCCGCCCAAAGAACGCGCTTTGCCGGGCGCGAAATACTGCGCTCACCGCGGATGATGCGCCCGAGCGCATGGCTGAGCCATTCGATACAGCACACGGTCACAAACAGGCACATCAGGATCGCGCCGACGCGGTCGTATTCCCGCCACGAGATCTTCTCGTTGAGCAGCAGACCGATGCCGCCCGCGCCGACATAGCCGAGAATGGCGCTGTGGCGCACGTTCGTCTCGAGCAGGTAGAGCGCGTTGGTCAGATAGCCGGACGCGATCTCCGGCACGACGGCGCGCGCATATGCCCGCGCCGGGGACGCGCCCATGGCGCACAGCGCGCGGTAGGGCGCGAGCGTGAGCGTCTCGATGTCCTCATAGGTCAGGCGCGTCATCACTGCAAGCGTAAAGACCGTGATGGCGACCGTGCCGGAAAACGTGCCGAGGCCAAACAAAAACGTCGCCAGCAGCGCAAGGATCAGCGCCGGGAACGAGCGCAGCACCTGCACCAGAAAACGCAGCACCGCGCGCACCGGCGCGGGACACGGCAGATTGTGCGCGCACAGCGGCGCGAAGCCGAGCGCCAGCGCGACGCCCAGCGCCGTGCCGGTGACGGACATACGCAGCGTCGCCAGCAGCGGCGCCACGATCGCGGACAGATAGCTCCAGTCCGGCGGGAAGAGCTGCGCGGCAATGTCGCGCAGGTGTGCCCGCCGCGCCCAGAACACCGCTGGGTCGCAGCCCGTCAGCCAAAAGGCAAGCACAAACAGCGCGAGCACACTCAGTGCCCGCGCCCAGCGTTTTGCACGCGCACGCGTCATGGCGCGGCCTCGCTTTCCGCGCCGCCATAGATGCGTGCAAGATCTGCGTCCGTCACGGCATCGGGCGCGCAGTCGAGCACGATCCGCCCCGCATGCAGACCGAGGAGCCGGGAGGAAACCGCCCGGCTCTGGTCGAGATTATGACTGTTCATAAGGATGGCGACACCCTCAGTGCGCGATATATCCTGCAGCAGCGCGAGGATCTGCCGCCCGGTGACCGGGTCGAGCGAGGCGACAGGTTCGTCCGCGAGCAGCAGCGCGGGCTTTCGCATGAGCGCGCGCGCGATGGCGACGCGCTGCTTCTGCCCGCCGGACAGACTGCAGACCGGCTCGCCGCACTTGTCGGCAAGGCCGACGCGCGCGAGCAGCCGCTCGGCTTCCGCCGTCTGCGCGCGGGAAAACAGCCCCAGCAGCGAAGCCTGCAGCGACATATCCGGCAGGCAGGCATTGAGCACGTTCTGCCGGCAGGTGACCGGCTCGACGAGCGCAAAGTCCTGATAGATCGTGCCGATGCGCTTTTGCACCGCGCGCTTTTTGCGCCCGCGGGCACGCGAGAGCGGCAGGGCGTCGATGCGCACCTCGCCGCTGTCGCACGGCAACGTGCCGTTGAGGATGCGAAAGAGCGTCGTCTTTCCCGCACCGGACGGGCCGATGACGGACACGAACTCGCCCGCCTCCAGCCCAAAGGTCACATCCGTCAGCACCGGCGGCCGCGCGCCGAAGCGCTTGCAGATGTGTGCAGCTTCCAGCAGCATGGTGTTACTTCCCCGCCGACTTGAGCATGGCCTGCGCGGCGCGCTCGCCGTCGTAGTCGGAGTCCTTGCCCCAGGTGTAGCCGACCTGGCTGAAGACGCTGATGATCTGCTTGCCCTCGTCGGTCTGGGCGATCTCGATGAACGCCTCGCCGAGCGCCTTGCGGAACGCCTCATCTGCCATAAGGTCGGAGTGCTTGCTGTAGGCGATCATGTCGTTGTAGATGCCCTCGGTCACGCCGATGACGCCGGTCTGCTCGACCATGGGCGCCGTACCGCCGAACTTCTCCTGCCAGTTGGGCGCGTTCTTGATGCGGATGTGGCCAAAGGAGACCATCACATCCGCCTGACCGGTGGCCAGACGCGCAAGCGAAGTGCTGTGGGAGTCAGACTGCACCACGTGGTCGAGATCCGCAATGGTCTTACCGTAGTGCTCCTGCAGCCAGAGGCTCGGATAGATGTAGCCGGACGCGGACGTCGGGGCAAGCACGGACCAGGTCGCACCGTTGAGATCATCCCACGTCAGTTCCTCGCCGCTATTGACCTTTGCCAGCAGCGCCTGACCCTTGGCGCTCGGACCGGCCAGAATGATCGAGCGGTAGTAGGTGGTCATGTCCTGCGTGTTCTCCTCGAGCGTGCCGTCGTTCCAGTCGGCGGCGTTCTCGGAGTCCTTGTTGATGCCGTAGCGCAGCGCCGTGAGCAGCACGTCGCAATCATCGGAAAATAGGACGTAGTTGCCGCCGGAGATGAAGCCGATGTCCGCGCTGCCGGCGCTGAGCGCCTCGCCCACGGCGGTGTAGCTCGTACCGACGGTCATGTCGATGTTCTGCACATCATAGCCCTTTTCGAGGAGCTTCGCCTTGAGCAGCGCCTCAAGCGGCTCGGTCGCTGTCGTGATCTGGTCGGCGTCCGCATACGGGGAGAACGCGATCTTCAGGCTCTCGACCGTCTTTGCGCCGCTGCCGCTGCCGCTGTCCTTCTGGCCGCAGCCGGCCATCAGACCGAACGCCATGACCAGAGACAACACCATTGCCACTACTTTTTTCATGTACATACCCTCCAGATAAATTCTTTCTCCCGGCCGCGGGCATAAAAAACGGCATATGCAGCGCTGCATATGCCAACCCGACGACCGGCAGACGCTGAGAATCCGCCCCTTACGGACGGATTTGGTCGGTCGATCTTCCCTGAGATCCTCTCAGCCCGGAACACGGGCTCCCTCGCGATCTGGTTTCGTCATCACTGTTTTGTTGAGCGCGGCGCCAGGGAGCTCCCCCTTTCGCCGCATTCCGGAAACCATCGACAGCTTACCACACCCCACGAGAGAATGCAAGCGCTTTGTAAAGCGCGCGCAAAACTTCCGCCGCCGCGACATTTTCACCGGCGAATGCGCAGCAAAACGCGGGCGGTACACCAGCACCGCCCGCAAGCTATCTCGCCCACTGACACCTATGCAAAGCAAATGCTCGCACAGCCAGCGTCCCTTTCCCAATTGTCTCTTTATTCCGGGTTGACTTCCTGAGCGAATGGCTCCCCGCGGGAAGCCCGCTGAAAATATTCTCTCACTGTCCGGTCATTCTCACGGTTAATCAAGCGCCCCGGCACGATCAGCAGCGCAAAGAAAAGCGCGCACAGCGCAGCTTCGCAAAGGAGTGCAGGCGCAGTATACACACCTATACGGATGATACCGAACAAAATCCACGCCAAGAGCACTGCTAGCTTCAGCAGCACCTGCATCGGATAGCGAAAACCACCCTCAAGGATTGTGTGATCGCCCTGTGCACGGAGCGTACCGAAAAACACGCGCTTCGGGTACATATCATATCCGCGCATCATAACCGCCCAGAGGCACTCACCCTCGATCTGCCCGTATAGACCGCGTCGGTCATTCGCCGGCCTTTTCACACTACGCAACAGTTTCCCCAATGGCCAGTCCGTCTGCATATCTGCACGTAGCCGCTCCTTGACCTCGTCCAGCGGCAGCGGTATCTCATAGCGCTGCTTCATTTCTGTCTCCTTCAGTCGTCCTTATCTCAAGCTCGTTCTCTCCACCAGCGGTCAGTCTTGTATGCCTCGGGGATCGTCTCGTCAAACAGCGGATCGGCATACCCCATGGCTATCAGCTCATCCACCCAGCGCTCACGGAGAGATGCCGGCAGCAGGGGCTTTGCGCACCACGGGCAATAATGAATCACGATATGCGAATGCCCATCCCCGCACGGGATGCCGTATTCATGAAACTGCGGCAGATATGAGATTACTTCGCCATCGCAGAGCTGTGCCGTGTGTTCCGTCACGATGCGGACATGTGCCTGCATATCCCTGCAGCAAAAATTCATACATTCCACTCCTATATCTCTCATCGGTTGAAAGATGGCGCGCACCCATCCTCGCTCATTTTTCGCGCTTCATGCTATAAAAGGCACCAAAGAACACAATTGCGAACATGCCCAGTAATCCAAAACCATAGTCAATATATAACACAATATCGACCGCTTCGCGAGTACGGATTACGGCTGCCAAAAGAAAGTTCGCGATTCCCAGAAGATATGCATAAATCTGCAGGCAAACGGCGACCGTCGAAAAATAACCGCGTTGGTTTTTATCGCGCAAGAACAAAAACACTTTGAGCACGCGAGTGTTTTTCAACTTCACACGATGATGGCCGGACAGCCGCTCCGAGATCAGCACCTGATTGTCAAAGTGGTACCCGCCAAACAGGAATCCGACCAGCAAAAGCAGCCCCATTTTCAGCAGCTCCACGTTCATTTCTCCCCCTTTAGGCCATTCTATTTGCATTCTAACACACCCCTGCACAGTTGTCCACGCAAAGCAATGGCACGTGCGGCGTGCCCGCCTCATATTCCAGGTTATGCTTCATATACTGAATTACGCAAATATGGGGAGTGGTGTCAGTGCACACGGACATGGAAGCACGCGCATGCGATCTCGCGGAATATCTTCTCGCCAACAACGCCACCGTCCGCGCCGCCGCCAAACAGTTCGGTGTCTCCAAATCGACCGTCCACAAGGATCTCACGGAGCGGCTGGAGAAGATCGACCCCGCGCTCTATCAGCAGGTGCGGCAGCTGCTCGACCGCAACAAGGCCGAACGGCACATCCGCGGCGGCATGGCGACGCGGCGAAAATACAAAGGTACATAATCCGGACCGCGGCACATCATTTCGAAAAAACCGGGGATACTATCGCCGAAGGTGATCCCGTGAAAGGCAAACGTATCGGACGGCAGACCGTGCAGTTTTCGACCCCGCCCGTGATCCGCGCCGCTGCCAGCGTCGTGGGCAGAAAAGAGGGCGAAGGTCCGCTGTGCGGCCGCTTTGACAGCGTCAGTCAGGACACATATTTCGGCGAAAAGAGCTGGGAGCAGGCCGAGAGCGCCATGCTGCGGCAGTGCTTTGCGCGCGTTTGCCGCAAGGCGGCGCTGCCGCCGGAGGCACTCGACTATGTGCTCTCCGGCGACCTGCTCAACCAGTGCGTGGGCTCGGCCTACGCCATGCGCGATGTCGGCGCACCGTATCTCGGGCTGTACGGCGCATGCTCGACGATGGCGGAGGCGGTCAGTCTGGCCGCGATGCTCATCGACGGCGGCTGCGCCGAGACCGCCGCCGCGCTCACAAGCTCGCACTTTTGCTCCGCCGAGCGCCAGTACCGCTTTCCGCTGGAATACGGCGGCGTGCGTCCGCCGACCGCTCAGTGGACGGTGACCGGTGCGGGTGCGCTCATCCTCGCGGCTGCCGGAGACGGACCGCGCGTGACCATGGCAACGACCGGGACGATCGTGGACGCGGGCATTACGGACACGAACAACATGGGCGCTGCGATGGCGCCCGCCGCCTATGAGACGCTCAGGGCGCACTTTGCCGACACCGGGCGCACACCGGACGACTATGATCTGATCGTGACCGGCGACCTCGGCAAGATCGGTCACGCCGTCGTGACGCGGCTGTTTGCGGACGACGGCGTGGAGCTCGCAGGCAGGTACAACGACTGCGGGCTGATGATCTACGATCTCGAGGCGCAGGACGTGCACGCGGGCGGCTCGGGCTGCGGATGCAGCGCGTCCGTGCTCGCAGGGCATCTGATGAAGCTGCTGACGGGCGGGCAGATCCGGCGGCTGCTGTTCGCGGCGACGGGTGCGCTCATGTCCCCCACAGCGTCCATGCAGGGGCAGAGCATCCCCGGCATCTGTCACGCCGTGGCCATAGAAACGCAGGTGAACGCATGATCGCAGAGTATCTGAAAGCATTTTTCGTCGGCGCGGCACTGTGCATGATCGGTCAGGTGCTGATCGACAAGACGCGGCTGACGCCGGCGCGCATCCTCACGCTGTATGTGGTGGCGGGTGTGGTGCTGGGCGCTGTCGGCGTCTACACGCCGTTCGTGCGCTGGGCGGGTGCAGGTGCGAGCGTGCCGCTGACCGGGTTCGGAAACCTGCTGGCCGGCGGCGTCCGCAAGGCCGTCTCCGAACGCGGCGTGCTCGGCGCGTTTACAGGCGGCTTCACGGCCGGCGCTGCCGGGATCTGCGCGGCGATCTTTTTCGGGCTGCTCGTCGCCATGCTGTTTCGCTCAAAGGACAAGCAATAAAAAAAGAACCGATCCGCAGATCGGTTCTTTTTTCGTTATGGGTAAGCTCAGCCTCTTGCAGCGGCTTCGCCGGCCTCGAGCGCCTTCATGTTGCCCTCGAGGAACTTGGCCTTCTTCTCGCCAAGCTCGATGCGGATCGCTTCGCCGAGGATCTCGTTGGAGACGACCGGAGCCTTCTCCATCAGAGCGCCGAGGATCGCAACGTTCGCGCCCTTCGGGTTGCCGACGGACTCGGCAATGCCGTTGGCGTCGCAGTAAACGACCTGAATGTCATCACGCTCGGCCTTGCGGTCGATGATGGAGCTGTTGATGACGAGGACGCCGCCCGGCTTGACGTGGCTCTCGAACTTGTCCAGAGACGGACGGTTCATCGCCACGACGCAGTCAGCCATGTCGACCAGCGGGGAAGCAACCGGATCGTCGGAGACGATGACGGAGCAGTTCGCCGTGCCGCCGCGCATCTCGGGGCCGTAAGAGGGCAGCCAGGAGACGTGCTTGCCGTCGAGCATGCAGGCCATAGCCAGGAACTTACCGATCAGGAGCATGCCCTGACCGCCAAAGCCAGCAAAAATGTATTCTTTCTTCATGTTATTCAGCCCCCTTGTCCTTCTTAACGCCGAGCGGGTAGTACGGAATCATGTTCTCTTCCAGCCACTCCATCGCCTTGATCGGGCTCAGGCCCCAGTTCGTCGGGCAGGCGGACAGGACTTCGACCATCGTGAAGCCCTTGCCTTCCATCTGGTAATGGAATGCCTTGGAAATGGCCTTCTTCGCCTTGACGATGTTCGGGGTGTTGTTGACGGCAACGCGCTCGATGTAGTAGGAGCACGGAACCTCAGCGAGCATCTCGGAGACCTTCAGCGGAGCGCCGCACCAGTCCTCATCACGGCCGTAGGGGCTCGTGGTGGTCTTCTGGCCGACCAGCGTGGTCGGAGCCATCTGGCCGCCGGTCATGCCGTAGATCGCGTTGTTGACAAAGATCGTGGAGATCTTCTCGCCGCGGTGCGCAGCGTGAACGATCTCAGCGGTGCCGATGGACGCGAGGTCGCCGTCGCCCTGGTAGGTGAAGACGAGGGTGTCCTTGCCGACGACGCGCTTGGCGCCGGTGGCGACTGCGGGTGCACGGCCGTGAGCGGCTTCGTACATATCGCAGTTGAAGTAATCATACGCAAAGACGGAGCAGCCGACCGGCGCGACGCCGATGACCTTGCCGTCCAGATTCATCTCATCAATGACCTCTGCGACCAGACGGTGGATAATGCCGTGGTTGCAGCCCGGGCAGTAGTGGAACTGCTTGTCCGTGAGGAGTTTGGTCTTTTCAAAAACAACAGACATTTACTTGCCCTCCTTCATGCTGATAATCTTCGCGACGATCTCATCGGTGGTCGGCATCTGGCTGCCGAGGTGGCCGAAGAAGTCGATCGGCTTCGCGCCGTTGATCGCGATCTTGACATCCTCAAGCATCTGGCCCTCGTTGAGCTCGACGTCGAGAACAGCCTTCACGCCCGGAAGCTCGGCAGCCTTCTTGACCGCGTCGTACGGGAACGGCCAGACGGTGATCGGGCGAACCAGACCAACGTTGATGCCCTGCTCCTTGAGCTCGGCGATGGCGGACTTGGCGATACGCGCAACCGTGCCGAAAGCGGTGATGACATACTCAGCACCCTCGAGGTTGTACTCTTCCCACTGCTGCTCGTTGGCAGTGATCTCACGATAGCAGGCCTGCAGCTCGTCGTTGTGGACGGACAGGGTCTCGGTATCGATGTAGATGGAGTTGATGACGCCGCGCTTGGCCGGATCGTCGCCCGGTTTCCAGCCGGTGCAAGCCCAGGGCTTCTTCTCGGGATCGATCTTGTAGTCGACCATCTCGGGCATCTCCACGGGCTCCATCATCTGCGCGATGATGCCGTCGGCGAGGAAGAGGACCGGTATGCGGTACTTCTCAGCCTTGTCGAAGGCGTACATCATGATGTCGATCGCTTCCTGCACGGATGCCGGAGCGTAGGTCAGCAGGTGGTAGTCACCGTTGCCGCCGCCCTTGACAGCCTGGAAGTAGTCGCCCTGAGAAGCCTGAATGTTGCCGAGGCCGGGGCCGCCGCGCATGACGTTCAGGATGACAGCCGGGAGCTGCGCGCCTGCGCAGTAGGAAATGCCTTCCTGCTTCAGGCTGACACCGGGGCTGGAGGAAGAGGTCAGCGCACGTGCACCGGCACCGGCTGCACCATAGATCATGTTGATAGCCGCAACTTCGCTCTCGGCCTGCAGGAAGCAGCCGCCGACTTCGGGCATACGTGCGGACATATATTCAGGAATCTCCGTCTGCGGAGTGATCGGATAGCCGAAGAAGTAACGCGCGCCTGCACGAATCGCAGCCTCAGCGATAGCTTCGCTACCCTTCATAAGCGTCAATGCCATTTTCGATGTACCTCCTTAATCTCTCACAATGCTGATTACCACGTCCGGGCAAGTGCGCGCGCAGGAAGCGCAGCCGATGCAGGCCTCCGGATTCGCGACGACGGACGGATGATAACCCTTTGCGTTGAGTTTGTCCTTCGCCAGCGCCAGGACACCCTTCGGGCAAGCTCTGACACAGAGACCGCAACCCTTGCAAAGATTCTCGTTGATGGTCACCTTTACCATTTTTGCTACCTCTTTTCTGTTCTGTTTTGCGAAATTGCCTATGTAAACCGCATGCGCGGGTTACGCCTGTTTCTTCTCCGACAAGCTGTGGATATAGCTGTCCCAGTCGCGCTTCATGATGATGTCGATGGGGACGGGCTTGCCGATGTACTTCGGGTCGTGCCCCTCGGCCAGGAAGATGTCGAGCATCTCCTTCTTGCCGGTCGTATACATGACCGGAACGCCTGTCCGGTCGCTGACCTCGCGCAGCATCTCATAACCGTCGCGCAGCTCTGCCGGCGTGGTCATGGTGGCGAGGTTGGTGTTGTTGATCATGCCGGTGATCTTCAGATGGGAATGGATCTCCATCTGCTGCTGCAGGTCGATGATCTTCTCCACCGTGCCGGCAAGCGGGCGGCGGATATTGACGACATTCAGGACCTCCAGCTGTTCCGGGCCCATGGCCATGAAGTCCTGAAAGTCCTCATAATAACGGCCGAGCGCGGTGGAGCCGACGGCGTCGCCGCCGACGTCAAACACGACGGTGTCCCAGTTCATGGCAAATGCAGAAGCGACCTCCGCCGGCAGCGACAGCGTCTCCACGCCGGAGCAGGCATAGTTCGGGGAGATGAGACGGATCTCTTTCTGCTCCACGAGCTTGCCGCGCTCAGTCAGGCGGAAGTAAGTATTGACCAGGTCCAGGTCAATGAGTTCTGTCTTTCCGGTTTCAGCCGCTTTAAAAGCAAAATTCAGCGCAAGCTCACTCTTGCCGCTGCCGTAGTTACCGATCATAACGTATATCTTTTTCAAAACAAAGCTCCTCCCCTCGAGGGGTATTCAAAATGTGCAAATGGGTATTAAAAATCAAAATATATCCATTCAAATATTCAAATCTCAACGGTTATCATCATAGCACAATCGCGCGAATTCGTCAACAAACGTTGTTTGGCTTTGTGGAACGTGTCTAATTTCCGCGCGTATTTCTGGACAAGTTGCCAGTTATCTGAAATTTAACGGCAATGTTCAGGAATTAACGCTATTTCTTCCCTTTTTCAGGTAGAGATACCACGCGCTCACGCCGACCAGAAGCCCGCCGCCGACGAGATTGCCGAGCGTGACCGGCAGCAGATTGCCGATAAGCGCCCTGCCCCACGTCAGCCCTTCGGCAGCCGCGCCGGTCTGCCCCGCCGTGAAGAGTCCCGCCGCGAGGTAGTACATATTGGCGATGCTGTGCTCAAAGCCCGCGACCACAAAGGCCATGATCGGGAAAAAGACGGCCGCGATCTTCCCGCCGACAGTCTTTGCGGCATTGGCCATCCAGACGGCGATGCACACGAGGAAGTTGCAGAGGATGCCGCGCACGAATGCATCGCCGAACGTCAGCCCCGCTTTCGTCTGTGCGATGGCGATAACGGACGCCGCGAGCTTGCCGCCGAACGCGGAAAAGACGTGCCCCGACACGCACAGCGCCGCAACGAGCACCGCGCCCGCAAAGTTGCCCAGATAGACAACGAGCCAGTTGCGCAGCATCTGACGCACCGTGATCGTGCGCGCCAGAACGCCCATGATCATGAGATTGTTGCCGGTGAAGAGCTCACTCCCGGCCACGATGACCATGGCGAGGCCGGCCGGAAACACGCAGCCGGAGATGAGCTTTGCCAGCGACGGATCGCCGACCGTCGCCGCGGCAGCCGTGGACGCGACGCCCGCAAGCGCGACGAATGCGCCCGCAAGGCAGGCAAGCAAAAACATCCGCCCCAGCGGCAGCGCGGCCTTGGTGCGGCAGGCGGAAAGATAATTCTCCGCGATCTCTTTGGGTGTGTACATAGGTAACGTCCTCCGGCAAAGCACAAGATATGTGATACGCATTATCTTACTATCATGTATCTTGTGCTGTCAAGTGCACAGGCAAAAAAAGCAGCCGGAGTATTCTCCGGCTGCCTAGGCATCCAGCCACACGCGCATACGCTCCACGGCGCGCCGTTCGAGCCGCGAGACCTGCACCTGCGAGATGTGCAGGAGCTCCGCCGCGCGCTGCTGCGTCAGGCCGTGATAAAAACGCAGCGCGATCACCTGCCGCTCCCGCTCCGGCAGGCGGCGCAGCGCCTCGCGCAGGTCGGCATATTCGACCATGCGCGTCTCCTGCTCGTAATCCCCGAGCGTGTGCTCGAGCGTAAAGCCCGTCTCGCCGTTTTCCCTCTGCAGGGATTCCGTAGGGCCGGTGGCCGTCTCCGCGGCCGCGATCTCCTCCGGCTCGAGCCCGGTCTCGGCGGCGAGCTCCGAGAGCGTCGGCTCGCGGCCGAGCGTCTGCTCAAGGCGGGTGCGCGCCGTGCGGATACCCTGCGCGCGCTCCTTCATACTGCGGCTGACCTTGACCGCGCCGTCATCGCGCAGAAAGCGCCGGATCTCCCCTGCGATCTTCGGCACGGCATACGTGGAAAAGCACGTTCCGAACTGTTCATCAAAGCCCTGCATGGCCTTGAGAAAGCCGACGCAGCCGAGCTGATACAGGTCGTCCGGCTCGACGCCGCGGCCGAAAAAGCGCCGCGCCACGCTCCAGATGAGCCCGGTGTTTTCCTCGACCATCCGCTCCGCCGCCTGTACGTCACCCGCCTGCGCGCGCCGCAGCAGCGCACGCGTCTCTTCGGCGATCATGCGCGGCGGCGGATGCGGCGACACATCGTCACGGTCGTGCCGCGGCCGGGCACGGACTTGACCCGCAGCGTGTCCATGAAGCTCTCCATGATCGTAAAGCCCATGCCGCTGCGTTCCTCCCCGCCGGTAGTGTACATCGGCGTGCGTGCCTGCGCCACGTCCGCGATGCCGACGCCGTGATCCTTGACGGCGATCTCCAGCCGCTCGTCCGGCAGAATGCGCACGCGCACCTGCACCGTGCCGAGCACGTCCGGATAGGCGTGCACGACGGCGTTCGTCACGGCCTCGGACACGGCGGTCTTGATGTCGCCGAGCTCGGCAAGCGTCGGGTCGAGCTGCGCGGCAAAGGCCGCTACTGCCGCGCGCGCAAAGCCCTCGTTCACGCTGCGCGCCGGAAACTCCAGCTTCATGTAATTCTTTTGCGTCAACACTGTTCACACTCCTTTTCCCGGTCGTCAAGCACCGGGACGATCTTCGTCAGCCCCGCAACATCCAGCACCCGCCGCACCTGCCCCGGCACGCCCGAGAGCGCCAGCGCGCCGCCCGTCTGCCGCAGGAGGCGGTCGGTCTTGAGGATGACCGCGATCCCGGAGCTGTCCATAAAGCTCACCCCCGTCAGGTCGAGCACGCAGCGGCGCGGCAGATATTCCTCCACGGCGTCCTCGATGCCGGGCATGACCGTCTGCGCCGCCGCATGATCGAGTTCGCCCACCAGCCGCAGCGTCAGGCAGCGGCCATCATCATGCGTTATGATCCGCATCTGCTTGTCCCTCCTATTCTAAAAGAAAAACACCGCATACGGCCGAAGCCGTATACGGTGTTATTGTAGCGTAATGCCGCTGTGGTTTTTTGTCGGACGCGGGGACTCAGCCGAGGTTTTTCAGGCTGGCCTCGAGATTTTCCACGAGCGCCTTCGCCTTCTCGGCGCGCTCGCGCTCCGTCTGCACGACGGCCTCCGGCGCGCGGGAGACGAAGTTCTCGTTCGAGAGCTTGCGCATCTGACCCTCGTAATTCTTGCGGGCCTTTTCGAGCTCCTTTTCCAGACGCGCGCGCTCCTTGTCGAGGTCGATGAGCTCGGCCATCGGCATGAAGAGCTTGGCCTCTTCCGTGACGGCGGAGACCATCTTCTCGGCATCAGCCGGCAGCGTACTGCTGATCGTGATCTGCTCGGCATAGGCGAGCTTCGAGATATAGCTCTCGCCGCTGCGGAAGGCATCCTGCCGCTCGGTCGTGATGAACAGGTGCGCCTTTCTGCTCGGCGGCACATTCATCTCGGCGCGGCGGCTGCGCACGGCGCGGATGGCGTTCATGACCATCTCAAAGTCGCGCTCCTCGGCCGGGAAAGCGAGAGACTCGGTATACTCCGGATAGCGGGCGATCATGAGCGCCTCGCCGTCATGCGGCAGCGCCTGCCAGATCTCCTCGGTGATAAACGGCATGAACGGGTGCAAAAGCTTGAGGATATCCGTCAGGACATACAGCAGCACCTGCTGTGCACTGCGTGCGCGCGCTTCGTCGCCGCTGTTGAGGCGGGGCTTCGTGAGCTCAATATACCAGTCGCAGTACGTGTCCCAGATGAAGTCGTAGATCTTCGCCGCGGCGATGCCGATCTCGTACTTATCGAGGTTCTCGCACACTTCCTTCGAGAGCGTGTTGAGCTTCGAGAGCACCCACTTGTCCTCGAGCTCGAGCGTCTCGGGCAGCTCGTTTTTGTCGATGGTGAGGTTCATCATCACAAAGCGCGATGCGTTCCAGAGCTTGTTGGCGAAGTTGCGCATGGCGCCGCACTTCTCAACGTAGAAGCGCATATCGTTTCCGGGGCTGTTGCCCGTGATGAGGTTGAAGCGCAGCGCGTCGGCGCCGTAGGTGTCGGCCATCTCGAGCGGGTCGATGCCGTTGCCGAGAGACTTGGACATTTTGCGTCCCTTATCGTCGCGCACAAGGCCGTGGATGAACACCGTCGGGAACGGGATATCCTGCATCTGCTCAAGGCCGGAGAAGATCATGCGCGCGACCCAGAAGAAGATGATGTCATAGCCCGTGACCATGACGCTCGTCGGATACCAGAACTTGAGATCCTCGGCGCTCTTATCCGGCCAGCCGAGGGTGGAAAACGGCCAGAGCGCGGAGCTGAACCATGTGTCGAGCACGTCGGGATCGCGGTGGATATGCTTGCTGTGGCAGGCCTCGCACTCGCAGGCGTCGGTGCGCGAGACGGTGACATGACCGCAGTCGTCGCAATACCACGCCGGGATCTGATGACCCCACCAGAGCTGACGGGAGATGCACCAGTCGTGCACGTTCTCCATCCAGTTATAATAGGTCTTGCTGAAGCGCTCGGGCACGAACTTGATGCGCCCGTCGCGCACGGCCTCGATGGCGGGCTCGGCCAGCGGCTTCATCTTGACGAACCACTGGGGGCTCGTCATCGGCTCGACCGTCGTGCCGCAGCGGTAGCACGTGCCGACGTTGTGATTGTAGGGCTCGGTCTTGATGAGGTAGCCCTGCTCCTCGAGATCGGCCACAATGGCCTTGCGGGCCTCGTAGCGGTCGAGACCGTTATACTTGCCGCCGTTGATGACACGGGCGTCTTCGTCAAAGATCAGGATCTGCTCCAGACCGTGGCGCAGACCGACCTCGTAGTCGTTCGGGTCGTGGCAGGGCGTCATCTTGACGCAGCCGGTGCCGAAATCAAGCTCGACATAATCATCGGCCACGATGGGCAGCTCACGGCCCACGAGCGGCAGGATCGCCGTCTTGCCGACGAGGTGCTGATAGCGCTCGTCCGCCGGGTTGACCGCAATGCCGGTGTCGCCGAGCATGGTCTCCGGACGGGTGGTGGCAATGGTGAGATAGTCGTCGCTGTCCTTGAGCGGGTAGCGGATATACCAGAACGCGCCGGGCATATCCTTGTATTCGACCTCGGCGTCAGACAGGGCGGTGCGGCAGTGCGGGCACCAGTTGATGATGCGGTTGCCCTTGTAGATCAGGCCCTTTTCATACAGCTCGCAAAACGTCTCACGCACGGCCTTCGAGCAGCCCTCATCCATGGTAAAGCGGCTGCGATCCCAGTCGCAGGACACGCCGAGCGACTTCTGCTGCTCGACGATGCGGTTGCCGTACTGCTTTTTCCACGCCCAGACGCGCTCCAGAAATGCATCACGGCCGAGATCGTAGCGGGTCAGACCCTCTTCCTTGCGCAGCATCTCCTCGACCTTGATCTGCGTGGCGATGCCGGCGTGATCCGTGCCGGGCACCCAGAGCGCGGCATAGCCCTGCATGCGCTTATAGCGCGTGAGGATGTCCTGCAGCGTCGCGTCGAGCGCGTGGCCCATGTGCAGCTGACCCGTAACATTCGGGGGCGGCATTACAATGGAAAACGGCTTTTTGTCCGGATCGGCTTTGCCGGCAAAATAGCCGCCGCGCATCCACATGTCATAAATCTTCTTCTCGACCTGTTTGGGGTCGTAGACCTTCGGAAGCTCTTTCATGGCTCTCCTCCTTTGCTTCATAACCAGTCCATTATCGCGTATGGTCGGTGCGGTAATCTCCAGCTGATCCGGAGCATCCTGCACCGGCTTGCGGATTTCCTCCTCGCTCATTTCTGCCGGAGCAAATTCCTTATAGACATCCAGCTGATACTGGCATTCCTTGCGAATGTCATCGCGGTCAGCCGGAGCAGCTTCCATTGCCTCACGCGTCTGCTTGATTTCCTTCTGGATGATGGCGTTCTCCTCTTCTTCGGTCAGATCTGCACGCTTGTCCTTTGCCTTCGCCTCGAGGGCAGACAGCAGCAGCGACAGCGCTGCCTTGCGTTCTGCATCCTTCGCCTTCGTTGCAGCCATCATCTGCTGCTGAACTTCATTTATCTTAGACACGATAATTTCCTCCCATATCATTTTGTGGGATTTATTTTTCGCCAATCAGGACACCCAATCTGCATCGGCGCAGCAGCCGCGTCAAATAATCCGATGCCAGATATGCCGCGGCAGCAATGCCAATGCACAATACCCACGGCTGTATATCCCGCTGCCCCAGCCAGACATACAGCACATAAATGATCATTGGATGAAACAGATAAATGCCAAATCCATTCTTGATTTGCTTTTTGACCCATGCACACTGCATGATGGGCTTGGGCATATAATATGTTGCGCCGATGGCAAAACAGCCGCCGAACAGCGCTTTGATCATGCGCATATGCCAAGCCGTCCGCTCACTGAGCACAAGCAATGCTGCCAGACAAATTACAATGACCGCCGGATGCTTGAGATACTTCATCACGGTGTCATACTGCATGTGAAAACAGTATCCGAAGTAGAAAAATATCAGATAAAATGCACAGCTGCTCAGCGAGAAGAAATATGGCGCTCTGCCGGATTCATGGGAAACGACAAGCAGCAGCGCAATGGTGAGGACGCACACAATCGGATGCCGCAAAATCTTTCCGCCGGTATGCGAACCATGCGGCATCATGTTTTCCGCCACAGCTTTGACTGCGCCGCACACGACAAACACCTCAAACAGAGCAAGGATATACCAAAGATGCCTGTTATTGTGCGCCAGAACAATGCCGTCCCAGCAGTAGCGCAGATAGGATTGATCGGTAAAGCCCAAGAGGCACATGACCGGTGCTACATAACAAATACCAAAAAACAAATACGGAATCAGCAGGCGAATCGCCTTGTTTTTCAAGAACCGTGCGGTGTCCTGATATTTTTGATAGTCATGAATGCACAGCGCATATACCATACCGGAAACCGACATGTACAGCGGCATATGAAACGAATAGATGATATTGGTCAAATGATTGAGTCCGTCACTGGCATTGCATGGAATGACCACGCCGGTTCCCGTATACATTCTGGATGCATGCGCCAAACGACCAAAAAAGTCGCCACAAATTTTATTGCATCGTAATGGTTTGATTTGTCAGCGGCGTCCCAGTGTTGCATCTTGATTTTCACCCACTCCTTCTTTCTGCACAAAAGTAACCAAGATTGCCGGGGCGCAAAAAATCGCCCCGAAACGAACTGTTTCAGGGCGATCGAAACCGCGGTACCACCTGAATTCCACGCAGACGCGTGACACTCTTGTCTCTGTAACGGGAGAACCCGGCCGCCCTACTCCGTTCAGGCAGGCTGCTCCGGGGCGACCTTCATCTCCGGCATCCGAAAGGCTCGCACCAACCGCCTTCTCTCTGACATCCGCCGGGAGACTACTCCTCCCCTTCTTCGCATATGGATGCAAAAATTATAGGCTCTGCAGCACCGTTTGTCAAGCGTTTCTGAGCCAGCGCACAACGGAAAGTGCCGCGCGGTTGCCCTCGCCGACCGCAGCCGGGATCTGATAGGGTGCACCGGTGCAGTCTCCGGCCGCGAAAACGCCCGGAATGCTCGCCGCGCAGTCATCGTCCACGACGATGTGACCGTTATCCGTCGCCAAGCCGGGCAGGAGCGTATCGGCTGCAAAGCCCGCGCGCAGGATAAAGACGACATCCGCCGGCTCCGCCGTGCCGTCGACCACGAGCGTATCGGCGCGCTCGGCGCCGCGGATCTCAAAGCGGTGCTTTTTCCCGTCGTAATAGTGCACGTCGCAGCCGATCTCGCGCAGGAAGTCAGCCTCCTCCGGCGCGTCCGCCGCGAGACCGATGACCGCCGCGCGCTTGCCGCGATAGAGCATCCCGTCACAGGTGGCGCAATAGCTCACGCCGCGGCCGAGAAACTCCGCCTCGCCCGGAAACGTGCTGCGCTGGGCAATGCCGGTCGCCAGCAGCAGCGCCCTGCCCTCTGCAAATTCCTTGCCCGCCGAGACGCCGAACGTCTTGCCCATCGGCATCGCCGAGAGCGCCCGCTCGCGCAAAATGTCCGCACCGAGCGCACGCGCCTGCTGCGTCATGGTCTCGAGCAGCGCAGGGCCGGATACATCCGGCACGCCGGGATAGTTCGTGACATGCCCGGCCTTATACAGCGCGCTGTCAGCCGCGCCGCCGCAGATCACGCACACGGACAGGTTCCGGTTGCGCGCGGTCATGGCCGCCGACAGCCCCGCAGGCCCGCCGCCGATGATGAGCAGATCGTACATGGCTCATACCTCCGATTCAGTTGTTTTTACCTGATTATATATTTCTTTTTGGATATTGTAAACAGAAATCGAATCGTGTATAATACTTCTGCAATATTAAGTGGAGTTGAAATAACACTATGGATGATACCAAAAACTTTATCGAAGCCTTTGTCGAAGCCGATCTCGCGCCGGGCGGCCGTTTCGCCGGCCAGACTATCCACACCCGCTTCCCGCCTGAGCCGAACGGCTACCTGCACATCGGTCACTGCAAGGCGCTGTGCATCGATTTCGGCACGGCCGAGAAATTCGGCGGCATCTGCAACCTGCGCATGGACGACACGAACCCTTCTAAGGAGGACAACGAGTTCGTCGAGGCCATTCAGGAGGATATCCACTGGCTCGGCTTTGACTGGGACGACCGGTTTTTCTTCGGCTCAGACTACTTCGAGAAGGACTATGAATACGCCGTCGAGCTCATTAAGAAGGGGCTCGCCTATGTGTGCGAGCTGACGCCGGAGCAGTTCCGCGAGTACCGCGGAGACGTGAACACCCCCGCCGTCAGCCCGTGGCGCGACCGTCCGGTCGAGGAGAGTCTCGACCTCTTTGCGCGTATGCGCGCCGGTGAGTTCCCGGAGGGCAAGTACACCCTGCGTGCGAAGATCGACCTCGCATCCGGCAACTTCAATATGCGAGACCCCGTGCTCTACCGCATCCGCTATATTGAGCACCACCGTCAGGGCACGAAGTGGTGCATCTTCCCGATGTATGACTTCGCGCACCCGATCCAGGACGCGCTCGAGGGCATCACGCACTCGCTCTGCTCGCTGGAGTATGAGGATCACCGCCCGCTCTACGACTGGGTGGTCGACAACGTGTCCGTGCCGTGCAAGCCGCGCCAGATCGAGTTTGCGCGTCTCGGCATCAACTACACCGTCATGTCCAAGCGCAAGCTGCGCCGCCTCGTCGAGGAGGGCTACGTCTCCGGCTGGGACGATCCGCGTATGCCGACGCTGTGCGGTCTGCGCCGCCGCGGCTACACGCCCGCGTCCATCCGCAATTTCTGTGAGCGCATCGGCGTGTCCAAGGTCGCGTCCACGGTCGACTACAGCTTCCTGGAGCACTGCCTGCGTGAGGATCTCAACCTCCACGCCCAGCGCGCCATGGCCGTGCTGCACCCGGTGAAGCTGCGCATCACGAACTATCCCGAGGGTCAGAGCGAGACGTTCGCCGTCGAAAACAATCCCGAGGACGAAAACGCCGGCACGCGCGACGTGACGTTCTCCAACGAGCTGTGGATCGAGGCCGACGACTTCATGGAGGAGCCGCCGAAGAAGTATAACCGCCTCTACCCCGGCAACGAGGTGCGCATCAAGGGCGCGTACATCGTGCGCTGCACCGGCTGCGTCAAGGACGCGGACGGCAACGTGACGGAGGTGCTGTGTGAGTACGATCCCGAGACCCGCGGCGGCAACACGCCCGACGGACGCAAGGTGCGCGGCACGATCCACTGGGTCGATGCGCACAACTGCGCCGACGCCGAGGTGCGCCTGTACGACAACCTCTTTGCCGACGCAGACCCCGAGGGTGACGGCAAGGACTATCTCGAGTGCCTGAATCCGGACTCGCTGTCCGTGCTCACCGGCTGCAAGGTCGAGCGGATGCTCGCCGGCGCCGAAGCCCCGGCAGCGTTCCAGTTTTTGCGCCTCGGCTACTTCGCCGTGGACAACAAGGATTCTGCGCCCGGACATCTCGTCTTTAATCGCGCCGTCGCGCTTAAGGACAGCTTCAAGAAAGCCTGAATGTAAATATTTATGATTTATCCCTCCCGTTTGTCACGGGAGGGATATTTTTTGTGGCGAAATCGTGAATTTCTTATTGACAACTGTCGCCCATGGTGGTATTTTACGCAGGATGATATTTTTAAGTCGGTACGAGATACCGGCAAGGTGTCACGGCTAATGGAATCACGGTGGGAGTCACTATGTGCTCTCCCTACGCGCTGCCGCCTTGTCTGGACTCGGACAGGGCGTTTTTCTATGCACGGAGGCATCGCTGTGGAGCTCAAATGCAAGGCAAAGGTCATGGATGCGGCCGCCATCGACCGCACGCTCGTGCGCATCGCGCATGAGATCCTCGAAAAGAACGACGGCACGGAGGATCTGTGCCTGATCGGCATCCACACGCGCGGCGTGCCGCTGGCGCGCAGGCTGGCCGGGAACATTGCGCGCATCGACGGTGTGCGTCTGCCGGTCGGTGAGCTGGACATCTCGCTCTACCGTGACGATCTGAGTCCGGCTGCGGATACGCCGGTGCTCAACCGCACCGATGTCCCCTTCCCGGTTGCGGGCAAAACCGTCGTGCTGGTCGACGATGTCATCTACACCTGCCGCACGGCACGCGCGGCGCTCGACGCCGTGATGCGCCTCGGCCGGCCGGCACGCATCCAGCTCTTCGCCCTGATCGACCGCGGCCACTCGGAGCTGCCGATCAAGGCCACCTACGTGGGCAAAAATATCCCGACCGCCAAGAGCGAGATCGTGGCCGTCCGCCTGCAGGAGACGGACGGGGAAAACAGTGTCTGCATCCTCGAGAGAGGATAAAGAATAGATTAAATTTTCACGGGAGGAAAAAATCTATGAACAACAAATCCATCGGCACCGAGCCGGTGTACGACGCACGTACACTCGGCGCGCCCAGAATGTTCATTCTGGGTCTCCAGCACATGTTCGCCATGTTCGGCGCGACCGTCCTCGTCCCGGCGCTCTCCGGCCTCGACGTCGCAACCACGCTGCTGTTCGCCGGCCTCGGCACGCTGCTGTTCCACCTGCTGACCAAGGGCAAAGTCCCGGCCTTCCTCGGCAGCTCGTTCGCCTTCATCGGCGGCTACAACGCCGTGCGCACCATCGGGACGAATCCGGACGGCTCCGCGATCTATAATAATGACCTGCTGGCCTACGCCTGCTTCGGCGTCGCCATCGCGGGCCTGATGTACATCATCCTGTCGACCCTGTTCAAGGTCTTCGGCGTCAAGAAAGTCATGCGCTACTTCCCGCCGATCGTCACCGGCCCGATCATCATCGCCATCGGCCTGACGCTGTCCTCTTCCGCCATCACCAACTGCCGTGCCAACTGGCTTGTCGCCGTCGTCGCGATCCTGATCGTCATCGGCTTCAACATGTGGGGCAAGGGCATGACCAAGATCATCCCGATCCTGCTCGGCGTGCTCGGCTCCTATATCTTCGCACTCATCGTTGACCCCGCGGAGCGTGCCTCCGTCGCCGCTGCCGTCAGCAGCGCCAAGTGGTTCGGCCTGCCAATCTTCTGGAAAAACAGCGTGTTCCACCTCTTTGCCGGCCCGGTCGACAGCGGCGTCCTCTGGTCCGCCGTGCTGACGGTCGTGCCCCTGTCCCTTGCCACCATGGTCGAGCACATCGGCGACATCTGCGCCATCTCCTCCACCTGCGGCAAGAACTTCATGGTCGACCCCGGCTTCCACCGCACCCTGCTGGGTGACGGTCTGGCCACCACGCTCGCTTCTCTCTTCGGCGCTCCGGCCAACACCACCTACGGCGAGAACACCGGCGTGCTCGCCCTGTCCCGCGTCTACGATCCGCGCGTCATCCGCATCGCTGCCTGCATCGCCATCGTCGTGTCCTTCTGCCCGAAATTCGCGGCCCTCGTGTCCGCCATGCCGACGGCCACCATCGGCGGCGTGTCCCTCGTGCTCTACGGCATGATCTCTGCCGTCGGCGTGCGCAACGTCGTCGAGAACAAGGTCGACTTCACCAACACCCGCAACGTCATCATCGCCGCGCTCATCCTCGTGCTCGCCATCGGCATCACCTACTCCGGCAGCATCCAGATCGGCGTTGTGTCCCTGTCGGGCCTGGCTGTTTCTTCCATCGTTGGCATCCTGCTCAACGCCATCCTGCCCGGCAAGGACTACACCTTCGAGCAGAACGATCAGGGCGCGACCTCCGTGGACTTCAAGGTCTGATCGCAGCACGATCAATATATCACGATCAATATATTATATTAGTAAAGGCCGCCGCAGCAGCACGCTGCGGCGGTCTTTTGCTTTACGCTTCGCCGAGCGACGCGATTGTTAAATTTGTGTCCGATTTTTTCCAAAAAATCAGTTGTAGTTTCTGAAAAAATGCGTTATCATGAATTTGCTTAGGAGCAAAAAGGAACAAGAAATATCCATAAAAACGGAGGAGCAACATGAAATTTTCCAGCAAAATCGAAAAGTGCGGCCTCTCTCCCATGCGCAAATTCGCGCCCTACGCAAATGAGGCGGCGAAAAAGGGGAAGAAGCTCTACCACCTGAACATCGGCCAGCCCGATATCGCCACGCCCGCGGCCTATTTTGACGCCGTCAAGAACTTCAGCCAGCCGGTGCTGGCCTACGCCCCGTCCGACGGCGTGCCGGAGATGATCGACGCCGTCGTCAACTACTACGGCAAGATCGACGCGCCCATCACCAACAAGCAGGTGCTCATCACCACCGGCGGCAGCGAGGCGCTGCAGATCGCGCTCAGCTGCATCCTCGATGAGGGCGATGAGATCATCATCCCCGAGCCGTTCTACCCGAACTACAGCACGTTCGTCACGCTCACCGGCGCGACCATCCGCCCCATCACCACGACGCCGGAGGAAAACTACCGGTTTGCCATCCGTGAGCGCGTTGAAGCCTGCATCAACGAGCACACCCGCGCCATCCTCTTCACCAACCCCGGCAACCCGACCGGCACCATCCTCACCGAGGAAGAGCTCCGGCTCATGGCCGACATCGCCAAGGAGCACGACCTGTTCATCATCGGCGACGAGGTGTACCGCGAGTTCGTCTACGGCGGTGAGAAGCTCATGAGCCTGCTGCAGCTCGAGGGCTATGAGGACAACGTCGTCGTCATCGACTCCGTGTCCAAGCGCTTCAGCGCCTGCGGTGCGCGCATCGGCTGCGTGATCACGCGCAACAGCGATCTCTACAACAACGCCATGAAGTGGTGTCAGGGCCGCCTGTGCGCCTCTACGATCGACCAGGTCGCCTCCGCCGCGCTCTACACCGTCGGCCCCGAATACTTTGACGCCGTGCGCAAGGAGTATAGGGCCCGCCGCGACACCCTCGTCGAAGGGCTCAAGAAGATCCCCGGTGTTATCTACTCCGAGCCGAAGGGCGCGTTCTACGTCATGGCCAAGCTCCCCGTGGACGATGCCGAGAAGTTCCAGCTGTTCATGCTCGAGGAGTTTGACGACAACGGCGACACGCTCATGTTCACCCCGGCCGAGAGCTTCTACAAGACGCCGCACACCGGCGTCAACGAGATCCGCATGGCCTACGTCATCAATCAGGACGCCCTCAAGCGCTCCATGGAGCTGCTGGCCAAGGGCATTGAGGCCTACAATAACCATTAAGCACACGCACAAAAAGCCGTCCGCTCCCGATCGGGAACGGACGGCTTTCTTGTCGGATTCAGTTTGCTTTCTGCCGGCGCTTGAGATTGAGCAGCACGACCGCCGAGAGCACGCACACACAGCCGAGTGCGCTCAGCGGCGTGAGCGTCTCGTGAAACACGAAGATGCCCACAAGCGTCGCCACGACCGGCTCAAACGAGGCGAGAATGGACGCCTTGCCCGTCTCGAGTCCCGAAAGACCGTAGGTATAGAGCAGATACGGCAGATAGCACGTGACAATGCCGAGCGTCGTGCACAGGCCGAAGCCCTGCCACGATGCGAACATCACGCCCAGCGGCTGCGCTGCGCCCCAGAGGATCGCCGCGCCGGCGGTGGTCAGCAGGCAGGAGTAGAAGTTGACCGTGCTGCTCGAATAGCCGCGGTCGAGCGCATAGCGGGCGAAGATACTGTAGAGTGCGTAGCCGAAGCCCGCGCCGAGGCCGTAGAGGATACCGGCCGCGGAGAGCTTGTGCTCCCCGCCGACGAGCGACACCAGACAGCACCCGGCAAACGCCAGCACAAGTGCGACAAGCTTCTGCGCCGTGATGCGTTCGTGAAACAAAAGCAGTGACAGCACCATGACGATCGACGGTGCGGTATACAGCAGCACGGCCGCCGTGGACAGATCCATGATCGTGATGGCCTGAAAATAACAATACGTAAAAAAGAGGAGGCTGCAGATGCCCGTGCCGAAAAAGCACCAGAAATCCCGCAGCCGGATACGAAACTGCTTCGGGTCGCGCACGAGGATGGTCGCGCCGAACAGCAGCGCGGCAATGCCGCAGCGCAGCACGATCGCGCCCGTCGCGTCCACGCCGCAGGCCGCCAGCGTGCGCGTAAACAGTCCCATCAGCCCCCAAAGGCAGCCGGCCGCGATGACGGACGCCGTATACTTGCGCATTGCGCACCCCTCCATACGAAAAAAATCGTATGCATGATAGCAGGTTTTCAGACCGTTGTCAATTTGCGTCGGTAAAGTTTTTGTGCGGCATTCTCGTTTGCCCACTTGTCAAGCCGCAGCGGCTGTGATAAGATAAATGTACCGTCTGTGACGGTATGCGGATACAGCGTTTTGCTCCGCCTCGGGAACCTCCCCGTGGAAAAATAGAGGCTTAAGAGCGGCGGCCGATACCGCCGCTTTCTGTTTGCGCCTGTGATGGAATTGGTAGACATGCGAGATTTAGGTTCTCGTGCTTTCAGCGTGTGGGTTCGAGTCCCTTCAGGCGCACCACGCCTCCGGCGGCTGATGCATCGGCCGCCGGAGGTTTTTTGCTTTTGGGGGAACATTTGTACTGCGCGGCCGTCTGACCATACAATTATATAGAAAGGCGGCCTGACCATGAAACGATCTCGACTGCTCCCCGCACTGCTCCTCGCGCTGCTGATGCTCCTCCCCGCCGGCTGCGGCACTCAGACAACGGGCACACCGCAGCAAACGCCCACGCCCACCGAGACCGCGACCGTATCCGGCGCTGCCGGAACGCTGCGTGTGCAGGTTCCGGACGGCTGGAAGTATGAGATCTGCCCCGAAGGGACGCTCGACGGCTCGGGGACCGACTTTGGTGTAAAGATCCGGCCGGACAGCGGCTCGGACAGCTGTGTGCAGCTGTACTGGTCGGACAGCTTCGGCGTGTGCGGCACGGGGCTGAAGGAAGAATCGCTGACGCTCGCCGGAGACAGCGTCTCCGCCGGGTATTATGACGGTGACAAAAGCTGGACCTTCCTCAGCTATCAGGGAAAAAACAGCGGCATCGTTGCCTGGGCCGACCCGAACGCTCCGTGGTTCGCGGCGCAGGGTGAGCAGGTGCTCGCCATGCTCGACACGGTCGAATGGGAACCGGCAGCATAACGTAAATTCTGAGAGAACAGCACGTCCCGCAGCAGAGCTCTGCTGCGGGGCGATTTTCGTAATATCTTATTTCGCTGCAGCGGGAACGGCGGCGGGCGCCGCAGCTTCGGCCGCTTCGGTCTCCGGCTGCGCGGCGGCAAAGCCCTGCGCAAGGCCGTGCTCGCGGATATACCTGCGGTTTTTGTACACGCCGACGGTCAGAAACGGAACGACCACGACCGCGATGCCGAGATAGCCGCAGTAGCCATAGCCGTACTTGATGATGTTCGTGAGGCCGGCCATGGAGATGGACATGGACAAAATGATGATGAACGCGGACACGATGGCGCTGCGCACCGGCGCAGACTGGATGCCGCGGAACATCGGCAGCTTCTCAAAGCGGGCAACGAAGCCGAAGATCGTCGTCACGCCCGTAGAGATGAGGCAGAGCATGAGGCAGACGCCGTAAACCGCGGTGAGCGCGCGGATGCTCATGGCGTTGCAGACGGTGAGCGTGGGGATGGTCGTGCCGCCGTCCACGGCGGTGTAGACGCCGCGCCAGCAGATGAGCATGAACACGGAGAGCACGAGCGCAACGGCGTTCATGGCAAAGGAGATCCACATGGCCTTGGCACAGCCCTGCTTGCTGCGCATGGTCGTGCCGCAGGCGATCATGGTCGGCAGCGTAACGCACTGGAAGCCGGCATAGGTGAAGGCGTTAAAGATGGCCTTGGGGACGTTGGCAAAGCCGGTCGTCTGAAAATCTGCAGAGAGCACCGTGAACAGCGGCGACTCGCTCTTGAAAATGCCGATGGCGTAGATGGTGATGGCAGTGACGAGGATGGCGATGCCCATATAGGTGGACGCTGCGCGGACGATGGCGGCGCCGAAAATGGTCAGGAGCAGCACGAGGCAGCCGACGGCCACGACGCCGAGATAATAGTTCACGCCGAAATAGCTCCGCAGCGCGGACGCCGCGCCCGAGATGGCTGCCGCGACGGCCATGAGCACCATGATGTAAAAGAAGATCTCGAACAGCCACTCGATCTTGTCAAAGGGGTGATAGAGTGTCTCGAACAGCTGCTTGTAGCTCGTCAGGCCGCGGGAATTGTACATGATCATGGCCTCGCGCATCGTGAGCGTGAGCAGCAGCATGGCAACGATCGCCGACACGATGCCGGCCCAGCCGAGGCCGACGTAATAGGTGTTGGCCTGGTTTCCGGTCGCAAAGCCGCCGCCGGCGTGCGCGGAAAAGAGCACTGCGCCGACCGAGAAGGCAGCAAAAAACGGGGTCTTGGGTATGGTTCTGGTCTTGGTCCGGGTTTTCATGATGCATTCCTCCTGCAAAAGCATAGTCTGATGGTCTGGCAGGAAAAAAGAAAACCCTCCGTCTTTCCTGCCCTCTGGCAGAAGAGACGAAAGGCCAAAAACCCTCCGCGGTACCACTCTTCTTCGCCCCCGCGATCGGGGACGCACTTATCCGGGATACCATCATATCCCTGCACAATAACGGGCGCACCCGTCTGCACCTACTCATCGTTCAGCGCAGCCGCTGTTCAGCCAGTTCGGCAGGTCTGTACGCTTTGTGCCTCGCACCCCCCGGCACTTCTCTGAAAGGACGTTCCTGCTTACTACTCTGTGTCTTCGCGTTTGATGGCTTGATGATAACACCCGAATTCGCTGCGCGTCAAGGCACGCATTCGCCGAAAAACGAATCGGGAGCCGAAAAAAGTTTCGGCGATTTCACCAACCGGCTTTCTCCGCTGCGCAAAAACACGCCGCGCCCGGTATCGGGCGCGGCGTGCAAAATACGGTGGCGCGGGTCACTTGACCTCGTCGTCCAGCCAGTCGGCAAGCTTTTCCTCGTCCATACCGAGACCCTTGGACAGAAATGCGAGCATTTCGTTGAAGTTGAGCTTTTTCAGGCGCTCGAAGTTCGTCTCGCCCTTCTTTTCGGGGTCGATCAGGCGGCCTTCGATATAGCCGCACTCATAGCACATGTTCAGTGCGTATTTCCGATGGGTATCCAGCGTCATTTCATGACCGCAGCGGGGACATTTCATCACACATTCTCCTCTCCGAATATGGCAGTTCCGGGTGTGTTTCGCACAGCGCCCTGTTCAATATCTTAGAATATGCTACATGATTATGCGCCAATATGCAAGCATAGTTTACGAATTAACACGGCGCGGCCGCCGGTCCCGGCAGCGTGACGGTCAGCGTCTGCGTCAGGCGCACCGCGCCGCCGATCGACAGTCCCGTCACCGCGCCGTCCGTGCGCTGCACGCCGACCTCAAGCGTGCCGCCCGGCTGACCAATGCCGATCTCCGTGATGCCGTCGGCAAAGTCCGCCGTGAGCACGACGGCCGTGGCGACGCTGCCGGAGGCGCAGCTGTTTTCCGCGACGCAGGACGCGGTCTCGCGCACGAACACGACCGGCTTTATGCTGCCGTGCGCGCGGTCGAGAAAAATCGCCCCGACGGCGCTGGCCTCGGGCGCGGCGGCGATGGCGCGCTGCACGAGCGTCTCATCCGGCTGCGCACAGTCGATGACAAAGTGCGTGATACCGGCAAAGGTCACGCGCGCCGCCTGCACATCCGCCCAGCCGGCCGGCTGCACGGACAGCGGCAGCGGCATCACCGTGGATGCCGTGCCCTCCGCCGTATCCGCCATGACGGGCTGGACACCGTCCGCCCCGCTGATCTCGGCAAAGACACAGCTTTTCCCCTGCGCGCCGTTGCGCAGCGCCTGATAAAAGCCGGCGCAGCGCAGGGCGTTGCCGCAAAACTCACCGCCCATCATCTCCAGCCGGATCTCGCCGCCGCTGCGCGGCGCGGTCAGAAACGCGACCTGCTCAATGCCCAGCTCCGGCAGCCGCAGGATCTGTGCCGCGACGCGCGCACGCTCGGCCGCCGGCACGTCCGAGCAGACGATGGCCGTGACGTTCCCCGCCGGGTCGAGCACCGCGACGGTGTATTCTCTTTTCTGCTGCAAAGTCTGCATGGCGCTCACTCCGTGAAATGGATGTGGTTATTGATGTGATCCTGACAGAAGCAGTGGTAGCCCACGCAGCGGGAGCAATAACGAAACTCCAGCTCCGGGTGGTCCGCGTCCGTGCGGCCGCAGACGGCGCACTTGTAGTGATAGGGCTTGTTCGCCTGCTCGCGCTGAATGCGCCGCGCCTCGCGCTTGAAGTTGACCGTTTTCTGCCGCTGGCGCACGTGCGACGGGCGGAAGAAGTCAAACAGCCAGTCGCCGCAGTAGACCAGATAGTTGAGCACCGCCACCACCGGCAGCAGGTTCAGCGGGAAGGTCATCGTGATCACGCCGAACACGAACAGCGCCGCGTCCAGATACGCCAGATACTTCACCTTGATCGGGATGATGAAAAACAGCAGCACCTGCACATCCGGATACAGCGTCGCAAAGGCAAAGAACATGGACAGGTTCAGATACGTGGTCGAGACGACCACGTCGCGCCCGAGGATGGCCGAGAGCACCACACCGTAGATCGCCGTGAGCAGCATACCGCTCACGTAGTAGATCGTGAATTTGCCGTTGCCCCACTCGCGCTCAAGACACGAGCCGATCCAATAGTAGAAGTACAGCATCAGCAGCAGCCAGATGGGCCGCGACTCCGTCGGCACAAACACATAGGTGATCAGCCGCCAGACCTGCCCGTGCAGGATGCCCTGCGCCGAGCCGCTCAGAAGCGACACAATCTGTCCGGTCGTATCCATCTGCGCCAGCAGCCAGACGGCTGCGTTGCCGATGACGATGATCAGCATCAGGTTCGGAATGCCGAAGCGCGGATGCGTATAGCAAAACCGGTCGATTTTGTTCATCAGTTTTCTCATGGGGTTCCTCCGTAAAAACAACGTATGACCATGATACCTTCTTCCAGGCGCAAAGTCCATAAAAAAATATCCGGAATCGCAATTTGTGCTTTCTAAATGGCGCAGCGTGTGGTATGATGATATCTGTATTATTATGTCGCAAGGTATGGTTATCACATGGAACAAATGCAAGAATTTGAAACAGAAGCGCGCAATGATCTGATCGAAGGCCGCAACGCGGTCATCGAGGCCCTGCGCGCGGGCCGCACGATCGACAAGATCTTCATCGCCAAAGGCGACGTGGACAAGACGCTCGGACACATTGCCTCAAAAGCGCGCAGCGCCGGCATCGTCGTCACGGAGGCCGACCGCCGCAAGCTCGACGCCATGAGCCAGACGCACGCACATCAGGGCGTAATCGCGCTGTGCGCCGTCAAGGAGTACAGCACGATCGAGGATATGCTCGCCGTCGCCGCCGAGCGCGGTGAGGCGCCGTTTCTCGTGCTGTGCGACGAGATCTCCGACCCGCACAACCTCGGCGCGATCATCCGCACGGCCGAGTGCGTCGGTGCGCACGGCGTCATCATCCCGAAGCGCCGCAGCGCGGGACTGACCGCCGTCGTGGACAAGGCGTCCGCGGGTGCGCTCGAGCACATGGCCATCGCGCGGGTGCCGAATCTGGTCGCCGCGATCGAGACGCTCAAGAAAAACGGTCTCTGGATCTACGGCACGGCCGCCGATGGCTCAAACGAGCTGTGGAAGACGGATCTGACAGGCCCCGCCTGCATCGTCATCGGCTCGGAGGGCAGCGGCATCAGCCGGCTGGTGCGCGAAAAGTGTGATTTTCTCGTCAGCATCCCGCTGCACGGACAGATTTCCTCGCTCAATGCATCCGCTGCCGCAGCGGTGCTGCTCTATGAGGCGCTGCGCCAGCGCAGCTGAACGTCCGTGCCCCTCACTATAAAAAGGAGTTGACCATATGGACGAATTTGATCGCTCGCCAGAGGACATTTCTTTTGATCTGAATGCGGAGGAATTCTCCCTGGAATCCATTCTGGACGAATATAAAGATTTTCAGACGGAAAAACCGGCGCCGCGTCCGCGCCCGGCTTACCGCAGCCGCCCCGTCACAGCAGAGATGATCGAGGAAGCGGAAGCGGCCGACGCCGAGACCGAGGACATTCTCATGTCCGCCGAGCTCGACAGTGCGCTGGACGATGCCGAAAGCACGCAGGCACAAACCGCACCCGTGCATGAGGATCACGACGTCAAGCGCTATCAGCCGAAGCGCCAGCGCGACCATGCGACCGCGGCCGAGATCGAAAAGTGGAACGAGACGAAGGCCGGCGCCAAGCGTCTGGCACAAAAAGGGCTCTCAGGGCTCAAGAGCTTCGCCTCCAAGCTCTCGGAGGTCGTGCCGGATGAGCCGGTCGAGCCTGAGGATGACCTGCCGGAGGAGGATGCATCCATTCCCGTCTCCGCCCCGCCGGATGTGCCGGAGGGCCTGTATGACGCTGAGCCCGAGCCGGAAGAGCCGACGCGTGTGTTTCAGGCCATCACCGAGGAAGGCGCGGAGAGCGGCGACGCTGCCTACGCCCGCGCGAGAAACTACGCGCGCGCCGACGACGATGCGCCCGCCCGCCGCAGCTTTCAGGACTCGGTGCTCAACCCGCTCATGGCGCGGCTGGCTGCCGTGGCCTACCGCGTGCGCGCGCACAACAACGCCGTGCATGCCTCGGCTGACGCCGAGGAGGCGCTCGGCCCGGAGCCGAGTGCGGAGGACGCCGCAAAGTATTACGGCGGTCAGGTCAAATCCCTGCGCTTTCGCTGCCGCGCGGCCATGCTCGTGTGCATCCCACTGCTCTACATCTCGCTCGGTCTGCCGGTGTTCGGTGTGCTCAAAAGCAGCCCGACCGTCGCCGCGCTCGTGTGTCTGATGATGCAGCTGACCGTGATGCTCATCGGGCTGGACGTGATCACCAACGGCTTTTTCAACCTCGTGCGCCGCACGCCGGGACTGGAATCGCTCGTGTTTCTCAACTGTGTCTTTTCCGCGCTGGATGCGGTCGTGCTGGCTGTCACCGGTTCGGATGCCGTGGGTCTGCCGTTTTGCGCCGTGTCCGCGTTTTCCGTCGCCTGCTGCCTGTGGAGCGCGCTGAACACCTGCCGTGGCTTTAAGTACACGTTCCGCACGCTCGCCGTCGACAAAGACCCCTACACCGTCAGCGCGGACAGCGAGGTCGTCAAGGACAGCATCACCGTGCTCAAGTCCAAGCGCGACACGGCGGGCTTCATCCACCGCAGCGAGGAGGCCGGCCCGGCCGACACAATCTATGCCGGTCTCGCGCCGTATCTCATCGCCGCGTCCGTGATCCTCGGCCTGCTTGCCACGATCCTCTGCGGCAACTACGCCAACATCCTGCACGTGTTCGCCGCCGTCACCGCGCCGTGTGCGCCGTTTGCGGCGCTGGTCGCGTTCGCCGTCCCGTTCCGGACGGCCGCGCGCAAGCTCGCCCAGACCGGCAGCGCCATCGCCGGCTGGAATGGTGCGAGCGATATCGGCCGCAGCAAGCACCTGATCGTGACGGATAAGGATCTGTTCACCGCGCGCAACATCTCGATCGAGGACATCCGCATTCTCGACGGTGCGTTCCCGGACAAGGTCATCTCCTACACCGGCAGCGTGATCGTCGCCTCCGGCAGCTGCCTCGCCTCCGTGTTTACCGACCTCATGCAGCGCAACAACTGCTCGCTCATGCCGGTCGACTCGTTCACCTGCAACGAGAGCGGCGGCCTGACGGCACTGGTCAACGGCGAGGAAGTGCTCGTCGGCAGCAGCGCCTTCATGAACCTCAAGGGCGTGCATCTGCCGCAGCAGCTCAACGTCAAAAACGCCGTATTCGCGTCCATCAATGGGCTGTTCGTCGCAAGCTTCAAGATCAAGTACGTGCCGGTGCAGTCGGTGCAGAACGCGCTCTTCGGCCTGCTGCGCACGCGCATCGCGCCGATCTTCGCCGTGCGTGACTTCAACATCACGCCGCTGATGCTCAGCCAGAAGTTCAAGATGTCCACCGACGGCTTTGACTTCCCGGCGTACTCCAAGCGCTACGCCATGTCGGCCGCCGAGCCCTCGGACTACACGCAGACCGCGGGCATCGTGGCGCGCGACGGCCTCGGTCCGCTCGTCGGCGTCGCCGGGACCGGCCGACAGCTCTTTCAGGCGGTGCGCATCTGCGTCATCCTTGCCCTGCTGTGCACGGTCGTCGGCATCATACTGATGTTTGCCCTGTGCGCCATCGGCGCGTTCGATTCCGCCACAGTCGGCAACCTCTTCGTGTTTATGGGCCTGTGGCTTGTTCCTGTCATATTGCTGAATTTTGGCCTGAAACGCTGAGTTTTCATATTTATGATTGCCAAGAGTTTCGAAATCGTGTATACTTTTATAGTCATGTGTTAAATACAGCACGTGGCTTCCGGAGTTGGAATTTCCGATAGTTAATATAGAAGGAGAGTACACTACATGAGCTACGAAACCAAGAACATCCGCAACGTGTGCCTGCTCGGACATGGCGGCAGCGGCAAGACCACGCTCGCCGAGAGCATGCTGTACCTGACCGGTGCGATCGACCGTCAGGGCAAAACTGCCGACGGCAACACCGTCTGTGACTACGATCCCGAGGAGATCAAGCGCAAGATCACGATCTCGACCAGCATCGCGCCGGTCAATTTCGGCGGCTGCAAGATCAACATCCTCGATTGCCCGGGCTTTTTCGACTTTGCGGGTGACGCTCGCTGCGCCATGCGCGCGGCTGAGGCCGGCATGATCTTCTGCACCGCGAAGGACGGCATCGCCGTCGGCGCGGAGCGCTGCTGGAAATACCTCAAGAGCGAGAACATCCCCTGCCTGTTCTACATTTCCAAGACCGACGAGGATCACGGCGATTTTGCCGGTGTCCTCTCCGCCCTGCAGGACAAGTACGGCAGCGCCGTCTGCGCGGTCACCGCGCCGATGAGCGACGGCACGGGCGTCATCGACCTCGTGCACAACGTTGCCTACCAGACCAAGGGCAACAAGACCGAGAAGATCGCCGTTCCCGCCGCCGACGCCGACATGGTCGAGTCGCTGCGCGAGACGCTCTTTGAGGCTGCCGCCGGCGCCGACGAGGCGCTCATGGAGAAGTATTTCGAGGACATGATGCTCTCCGAGGAGGACACCGTCAAGGGCCTTCGTCTGGGTCTGAAGGACCGCACCGTGTTCCCCGTGCTCTGCGGCGCTGCCGGCAGCGGCATCGGCACCGAGAGCGTGCTGCAGGCGATCGTCGATTACGTGCCCAGCCCGGCCGACATCGGTGAGGTCGCAACGGCAGATGGCGGCAAGCTCGCCGTCGACCCGAACGGCCCTGTGTGCGCGTTCGTGTTCAAGACCATTTCCGACCAATTCGGCAAGTACTCCTTCATCAAGGTGCTGTCCGGCAAGGTCGTGTCCGATCTGTCTCTGCGCAATATGCGCACGAGCAGCACCGACAAGCTCGGCCGTATGTACACCATGTGCGGCAAGAAGAGCACCGAGGTCAAGGAAGCCTGCTGCGGCGACATCGTGGCCATCGGCAAGATGGAGTGGAAGACCGGCGACACCGTCTGCGACCCGAAAAACGAGGTCGAGCTGCCCGCCATCAAGCTGGCTGAGCCCTGCTACTCCATGGCCATCAGCCCCAAGACCAAGGGACAGGACGACAAGGTCGCGTCCGGCCTCGCCCGCCTGAACGAGGAGGACATCTCCTTCACGCTCGTCAACAACGCCGAGACCCACCAGATGGTCATCTCCGGCGCGGGCGACATTCAGGTCGACGTGCTGTGCGCCAAGCTCAAGAGCCGCTTCGGCGTCGAGACCGAGCTCAAGCCGGCGCGCGTCGCTTACCGCGAAAAGATCAAGGCCAAGGTCGAAGCACACGGCCGCCACAAAAAGCAGTCCGGCGGCAGCGGCCAGTTCGGTGACGTCTGGATCCGCTTCGAGCCGCAGGATGAGTCCGACGACATGATCTTCGCCGAAGAGGTCTTCGGCGGCAGCGTGCCGAAAAACTTCTTCCCGTCCGTTGAAAAGGGCCTGCGCAACGCCGTGCAGAAGGGCGTGCTCGCCGGTTACCCGCTCGTCGGCCTGAAGGCCGTGCTGTACGACGGCTCCTACCACCCGGTCGACTCCAACGATATGGCGTTCCAGACGGCTGCCCGTCTCGCCTATCAGGACGGCATCCCGAAGGCGAAGCCGACCATCCTCGAGCCGATCGGCCTGCTGAAGGTCACCATCCCGGACGCCAACCTTGGCGACATCATGTCCGACATCTCCTCCAAGCGCCGCGGCACCGTGCTCGGCATGACGGCGGAGGACGGCATGCAGACCGTCGAGGCGGAAGTCCCGATGGCGGAGATGGGCTCCTACACGATCGATCTGCGCTCCATGACGCAGGGACGCGGCTCCTTCTCGTGCAAGTTCGTTCGCTACGAGGAAGCGCCCGGCAACGTCCAGCAGAAGGTCATCGAGGAAGCAAAGAAAGAACAGGAAGCGTAACTGCAACTGCAAAAGAAGCCCTTTCCCGGGCTTCTTTTGTCTATCCGGAAGCGAGGGATCCCAATGAAAAACACGAACAAAAACATGCTCTACACCTTCTGGTCGGGCGCGATCCTGCTGTGTCTGGCGCTGGTAGCCGTCGTGCTGGTGTTCACCAACGCCGTCGGCAACACACACACCTCCAAGCCGAAGGACGACCCCGCCGCCGCTGTCACGCCGACGCCGACGCCGCAGGTCAATCCGATCACGCCGATCCAGTCGTCCGCCGCGCTCACGCAGACGGAGGACAAGGGCAGCACCTACGTCGACCAGATCTATTTTCTGGGCGACAAATCGCTGAAGGTGCTCCAGACGGAGTCGATGCTCACCGGCAAGGACGCCAAAAAACAGGTCTGGATGCCGGACACCGGCTCTCTGCCCGCCTCGTCGCTCGACACGGCAAAATACAAATCCCCCGTGACCGGCAACAACGTGCCCGCAGACGAGATCTGTGAGGTCAACAAGCCCGCATATCTCGTCATCTGTCCGAGCGCGGACAACATCTCCATGACAAGCGAGGAGCAGATCAAATCGGTCTACGCCACGCTCATCAACGCCGTCAAGGCCAAGAGCCCGAGCACGAAGATCATCTGCTGCTCGCTGACGCCGATCGCGTCCAATTATCAGTATGAGGACATCACCAACGAGCTCATCCAGAAGGTCAACGGCTGGATCGCCGCCGCAGCGGAGAGCACCGGCGCGAAGTATCTTGACATGGCAAGCGGTCTGGTCGCCGATGACGGCTTCCTGCCGCAGAGCTATCAGGACGGCGACGGCATGCACCTCAACGCCGAGGGCATGAAGGCATGGCTGACGTATCTGCGCACGCACGCCTACCCGTAACCGATGCATAGAAAGATCCCGGAGCGACTGCTCCGGGATTTTCCGATATCAAAAAAGTCTCGCAGAGTTTCGCCGCCGCAGCGGCGAAAGAAAGTCCAATCTTAGATTTACAATATAAGTGCAACAAATAAAAAAGTGGACTCACAGGTTGAAATCCTCTAAAATGGTGTTTGCGGACAGCCAAAAGGAGGATGACACTGTGAGCCACTACAAACATCTTAGCATAGCGGAGAGAGAAAGTCTATATCTCGGAGTAAATCAGGGAAAAAGTATCCGGACGATAGCCCGGGAACTGAAACGTTCGGCATCAAGTCTCAGCCGGGAATTGAGACGAAATAAAATCAGCCACAGGCCGTACAGTCCATCACGAGCGCAGCGCCGCTATCAAAGGTGCAAGAAGAACTGCGGGCGCAAACCAATCTTAGCCGATCAGGAAAAACTGCAATTGATCCGGCGATTGCTTCGAGAGGAATGGTCACCAGAGCAGACTCAGTATCGTCTGAAGCATGAGAAAAATCCGCTGCAAATCAGCTATACCACAATTTACCGTGCTCTGAGCAGCGGACAGATAGATGGGTGCTCACCAAGCTATATCCGCAAATGCGACCGCTATTCGTTTCATCTGCGCAGAAAAGGGAAAAAACGTAAAGAAAACGGTAAAACCAATAAGCAGGGGAAATACGAGATCCAATACAGCATTTTTGAACGCCCACAAGCCGCAGAACAACGCAGTGAACTGGGACACTGGGAATGCTATAGTAATCTAAATCACACATCGGCGGCACATACGACGCCACCGGTAACAGGGGTTCTTCCTCTATGTACCCGGCTGCGCCGAGTACGTCGGAATAATCCTCCGTGGCGCAGCCTTTGATATACACCTGGCATTTCTGTTTGGTGCCATCAGTAGTAATATAAATTCGGTCAACAATCGAATGAACCAAAGTAAACAGAGCTTCAGGCTGTGCGCCCTTTGCAAACTCCTCAAAGGACAGCAGCCTTTTTTTCATGCCATTCAGTTCATGGATGAGATACTGATTTTCAGATTGTGTATCTTCCATTCGGCGCAGGGCAGCTTCGCGCTTTGCCAGCTCGTCCGTCAATTCCTTTATATCATCCTGGATAAAGCGTTTAAGGGCGTCGTCTGCTTCACGCAGATTTCGTACCTGTGCGGCAATATCCGCATTTAAGCGTTCAATAGCCTTTTTGGTTTCCTGGTACTCTTTCTCGCTTTGATCGGTGCGGATCATACTGGCAACCCTGTTTTCCAAAAGCTGCCGGTAATAGTCGGAATGTTCTTCTTGCAGGCTGGAGAGTGAGTGGATAACAAATTCATCCAGCGTTACACCCTCAACCCCTTTGAAGGTACATTCCTTTGCCCGCACACCAGGGCAGGCGTACTTGAATCGAGGCTTGCCATTCGTCCAGCGATTAGATTCCGGCAGCACCCGCAGCCGTTTTCCGCAAATCGGACAATACATTAAGCCGGACAACAAAGCATTGGTTTTTCTATGAGGCCGGTTATACTTTTCGGCAATCTCATCCAGCATATTTTGTGTTTCCACCCATTTCCGGGAACTGATAAATCCCTCATGGCGGCCCACGGAAACAATCCATTCACTAATGGGTTTCCTGGTAAGAAGTTGTGAGAACTTGGGATTGAAAAAGGTGGAATCCTCATCCTCAACTTTCATCTGGTCGGTCTTGTTATAAGCTGTAAGCCCATGCTGACCATCAAAGTCGGACGGTTCGCCAAACAGGTTTCCGTCATGCTCCAGAAAATAGTTGTAGGAATATTCATCTGCCACGCAGTAGATTGGATTCCGCAGTATCAGCCGGATGGTGGATGTGGTAAACTTCGCGCCATGCTTCGTTTCATATTTCTCATTGATGATATTTGCCGTCTGCAAGAGAGAACGTGTCTCCCAGAAGGTGCCGTAGATTTCCAGCACAATCTCCTTTTCTTCCTGCACAGGGACAAGAAAACTAATGGCACTTTTGTTTTTTCCACTTCCCGTTGTCACACGTTGGGAAGAAAAGCCGGTCGGTGTTTTGCCACCCAGCCAGCGCCCATCTTTCGCCAGCTCCATCAAGTTATCCTGGATACGTTCCGTGAGAATATCGCGTTCAAATTCTGCGATAATGGCCAGCACCTGAATGATGATTTTGGATGTGCTGATCCGCGTATTGATATTGTTGGAGCAGACCAAAAGTGTCACATCATGGCGCTCGAAATATTCCAGCAGCCGCATGAGATCGGAAGTTTTCCGGCTGATTCGGTCTAATTTGTAGCAGGCCACAGCCTTGATTTTCCCCATTTCAATGTCCCGGAGCAGCCTTTGAAAATCCGGGCGGTCGGAATAGTAGCCGCTCAAACCTTTGTCCTCATACCGGGCAAATTCGTAATCTTCCGGTAGGGAAAGCTGATTGATCGCATAGTCGGCGCTTTGCTTAAACTGAACTCCAATGCTGTCCCCCTTATTCGTAATACGGGACTTTCTCGCATATATGGCCACCAATCTATCATCGATTCCCGTCTGGATTCTTGCCTTGCGTTTCATATTCAAATATCCTCCTTTCCAGGGCGATGAGTAAACCACCCTTTCTCCATTATTATAGGAACATCCTCATTTTTGCTCAAAGGTGCGATGATCCTCTTTCAATGTGGAAAGCAACGCTTTTAATTCTTCCGCGTTCAAATCCCGCAATTCACGGGTTAAAAACTCGGCGCGTTTTTCAGCGAACTGGCGCAGGGATTGCTCGCTGTCTTTCCCAGTGTGAAATACGATCTCCATGTGCTGTACCCCGGTCATTGACGGCGCTTTACAACCTCATAGTCAAAACCGGGCCGCTGGCCGCAGTAGGTGCAAATGTCCTTTTCCACCCGGCTAGGGTGAACCCTGCGCAAATAATAAGAGCCTGTGCCGTAGAAGTTATTGGCACAGG
>ERZ1673696.185-NODE-185-length-70984-cov-16.959565_pt1 | contig 70984 bp, 61 predicted proteins | sample MGYA00580226_ERZ1673696 | MGnify/ENA primary metagenome ERZ1673696 (study PRJEB41218, sample SAMN15661743) | gut metagenome | host: Homo sapiens | place: Canada: London | collected 2015-08-20/2019-03-30 | study: EMG produced TPA metagenomics assembly of... | reverse complement strand
TCTTCTTTGCGTAGACGGGCAGCTGATCCGGGCCGATGAACACGAACGCCACGATGACGACCACGACGAGTTCCCAAAAACCAATTTTCATAATGATCCAATTCCTTTCCTGTGCCGGTGTGGGTGTGCAGCCCTGCTTGGTGCAAAAATGTGCCGCAGCCTTTTTGCCCGCTGCCTTTTTTGCCCAGACCTGCGTGGGTTCGGCGCCGTTTGCGCCTTTGCTGCCACACTTATACCGAAATTTGGTGGACTGAATATGAATTTATTTTGAACATTTTATGAACGAGTGGGCAGACGCAGCGTTTTTATCAACAAGCAGTATTTTGTTGTTTATATATACCATTTTGGAAACCGCATTTTCTCTTGCTTTTTCGCAGCCTGCGTATTATAGTGGTCTGCAGAACGGCCCCGGCGGGCGAAATTTGCAGCAGCAGAAACGGAACGTGACTCGTATGATCAGTCTGATCCTTGCAGAAAAGATCTTCTCGCTTTTTCTGATTATGTTTATGGGCTATGCGGTGGTGCACTGGGGCCTGCTGCACGCCGAGGACAGCAAGACCCTCTCGCTGATCTCGCTGTACCTGATCTCGCCCTGTGTGATCATCTCGGCCTTTCAGGTACAGTACACCCCGGATGTGCTGCACGGGCTGCTGCTGGCGCTGGCGGCGGCGGTTCTGCTGCACGTCGGCATCATCGTGGTGGTGAACCTGCTGGGTCACGCACTGCATCTGGACGCCGTGGAAAAAGCCTCCATGATCTACTCCAACGCCGGCAACCTGATCATTCCCATCGTGACGGCGGTACTGGGCAAGGAATGGGTGATCTACTCCAGTGCCTTTCTGTCGGTACAGCTGTTTTTGCTGTGGAGCCACGCCAAGAGCATGCTCTGCGGCGAAAAGAGCTTTGAGTTGAAAAAGGTGCTCACCAACATCAACATGATCGCCATTCTGGCGGGTGCCGCCCTGTTTCTGCTGCACATCCAGCTGCCAGCCGTCATCGAGGATTCGCTGGACATGGTGGGCAGTGCCATCGGCCCCATCTCCATGATCATCCTGGGCATGCTGATGGCGGGCATGAACTTCAAAAAGATCCTGGGCTACCGTCGGCTGTGGCTGGTCACGGCCCTGCGGCTGGTGGGCATTCCGCTGGCAGCTGTGGCCCTGCTCAAGCTCAGCGGCCTGGCCCATCTGGTGCCGGACGGCCAGACCATCCTGCTGGTGAGCCTGCTGGCTACCTGCACCCCCTCGGCTTCCACCATCACCCAGATGGCGCAGATCTACGGCAAGGATGCCGACTACGCCAGCGCCATCAATGTGGTGACCACCCTGCTGTGTATCTTCACCATGCCGCTGATGGTGGCCCTGTACCAGCTATAAGTCCCCGCCCTGTTATACAGAACGTCCCCGTGCTCCGAAGAGTACGGGGACGTTCTTTGTTTCTGCCGTCCGGCGGTTTATACGGTCAGGGTCCGGTTCTGTGCCGGGTCCCAGTACACCAGCTCCACCCGGCTGCCCTTCTCCAGAGGCTTGTGGGGCTTTTCGGCGCTCCAGCAGCGCTCCAGCAGACCGGCTGCGTCGGCATCCGGGCCGGGCTTTTCCGTGCAGAGGGCCGTGCCCTGCCAGCCGTCCTCGGTGTACAGGCTCAGTGCCCCGGCGCTGCCTGCCAGAACAGCCTGCACGTCCCGGGTCATCTGCGCATAACCCTCCTCGGTGGCCGGGTACTCCCCATGCCACTTTTCAAAAAAGACGGAAAACTCGCCGCACAGTTCAATGAGCAGATCCTCCTCGCTGTGCGGGTTCTTCACCACAAAAGCGACATCCTCGTTTTCCATATAGTCAAAATCATCTTCCGCGCTGGTGTGCACGGTCACCTGCTGGCCGCTCAGCAGCATCAGCAGCTCCCCCTGCTTTTCGGTGGGGTCAAAATCGCCCTGCGGGCTGTTCCAATCGGTGATCATCGGTGTTCCTCCATTTATAAAGTGTGCGGGCGTTTTTTCCCGCCGAATGATCCGTTCAATCCTTTTCCCCACTGCCGCCTGCGGGCATTGCCGCTGCGGCGCGGGCTTTCAGCTCGTTTTTGGCACAGTAGAGCGCACGGTCGGCGCGGTCTTTCACCGTAACCACGTCCTCCCCGGAAAAGACAGCAGAGCCAAGGGAGAGCGTCGGCAAAAGGGTGATCTCTTTGCGCCGCTCTGCCAGCAGAGATTGCAGCGCCGCTGCGCAGCGGGCTTCATCTGCCGCATCCCTCAGCAGCACGCAGAACTCATCGCCGCCGATACGGTAACAGTACCCGCAGCGGGCATAGGCTTTTTTGATGCAGTCTGCGATCTCGGCAAGGCAGACATCTCCCTGCAAATGGCCGTAGCGGTCGTTGATCTGTTTGAAGCTGTCCACATCGAACACCACCAGCACCCCGCCGCTGCGGCGCATCTCGGCGGTGCGGTTCAGGTAGCTGTTCTGGTTCAAAAGTCCGGTCAGGGCGTCCAGCTGGTTCCACATCTCGCTGCAATAGATATAATATAACACCGACAGCAGGGTGACGCACAGCCATGTGACGTGCAGCGATGGCAGCGCGATCTGGATCACGGTCTCCGCACCCAGAAACAGGGTCAGCGGGTAGATCAGCGTGCGGCTGCGGTTCTGAAAAGCCGCTGCCGTGCGCACCGTAGCCACCATAAGGTACAACATGGCGGCATAGTACATCGCCACATAAATATAGAAGTATTCTCCCCGGGCGTAGAGGTTCTCCCTGCTCACCGAGAATACCAGCCCATAGGGCAGTGTTGCCGCCAGAAAAAGCAGATACGCACCCTCGCAGCAGACCGCCGCCTTGAACCCGCGCCGGATAATGGATTTTTTGTCCAGCACATATACCAGACACAGTGCCACCGCCGGTGTCAGCCCAAAGCCCAGATAGTTGGACAAAATGTTCAGCCAGCGGCAGCCCGTCGGTGCGCCGTCCACCACGATGGTGATGACTTCCAGCACCGAGATGCACGCAATGAGCGCAAAAGCCAGAAGGAACCCGCGCTTCTGCTTTTTGTTCAAAGATTCGCTCAGCTTTGTAAGAAGGCTCATAAAGCCAAGCACAAAAGGATCAATGGTCGTTAAAATAAAAAAATAGCTATCCATTGCAATCTATACCGTTCAGTGAACTGACGCCCCGGACGGGGCAGATATAATATTATTGTATCACTCCGCAGCACTTTTCTCAACCGGGAACTGCGTATTTTCGTTTTTTCTGGCAGTTTGCGTTTTTAATGCAAAAGCAACATCCGCGCATATCTTTTTCCTGCCGAGGCAGTACTTCATACTTTTTTACCCCTGCGGAACGGTTGATTGTGACTTTTAAATTTTTCATTGTCGGATTCCTTTCGCTTTGTTTGTTTTTATCTGGTTGTCTCTTCATAAAGGAATCTGTATTTTTCGCGTCTTATGCTTTGTGCCGTCTGCTCAGCGCACATACCACCTCGATATGCTCGCTGTGCGGGAACATATCCACCGGGGTGCTGCTCTCCACGTGGTAGCCCTTCTTCGTCAGCAGGGCGAGGTCACGGGCCAGCGTTTCCGGGTTGCAGCTGACGTAGACCACCCGCTTCGGGGCCATGCGGGCCACGCTGTCAAGGAACTGCGGGGTGGAGCCCTCCCGCGGCGGGTCCATGAAGATCACATCCGCACGCTCCCCGGCTGCGGCGGCTTCGCTGATCCAGCGGGTGGCGTCGGCGGCAAAGAAGCGGGCATTCTTCACGCCGTTGTGCTTTGCGTTGCCGATGGCGTCCTGCACGGCGTCGCGGTTCAGCTCCACACCCACCACCTGCTTTGCGTGGTCGGCAGCCGTCAGGCCGATGGTACCGATGCCGCAGTAGGCGTCCAGCACCACTTCTTTCCCGGTGAGATGCGCCGCTTCCACAGCCAGACCGTACAGCACCTCGGTCTGGCTGTGGTTGATCTGGTAAAAGCTGCGGGGGCTGAGGGCATAGGTCTTGCCGCAGAGCTCATCCAGAATATAACCCTTGCCATACAGCACCTTTTCCGCATCACCCAGCACGACGCTGGTCTTGCGGGGGTTCACGTTCTGCACCACGGTGGTCACGGTCACGCCCCGCTTCTCGGCTTCTGCCAGCAGGGCCCGCACGAAGTTCTTGGCTCCGGGCAGCACGGCCTGCGCAGTGACCAGCACCACCATCACCTGCCCGGTGGCAACGCCCCGGCGCAGCAGGCAGTGGCGCACAAGCCCGGTGCCCTTGTCCTCATCGTAGGGCTGGTAACGGCAGGCGATGGCCGCCGCCCGCACGGCCTCCATGGTCTTGTCCAGCACTTCGTCCTGCAGCAGGCAGCGTTCCACCGGCAGCACCTTGTGGCTGTTCGCTGCGTAGATGCCGGAGGTGAGTTTTCCACCCCAGCCGGTGGTGAAGGTGGAAATCACCTTGTTGCGGTAGTGGTAAGGGTTTTCCATGCCGCGGATGGCGTTCACCGGGCCGTACTTGCCCAGCAGCTTTTTCACGGCGGCTTCCTTCTGCTTCAATTGTTCGGCATAGTCCAGCCCCAGCAGCGGGCAGCCGCCGCAGTTCTTGGCTCTCAGCTTGCAATCCATGTTTTTCTCTCCTTTTACCCGTAGGGGTCATACAGATCGTATTCTTCTGCTTCCAGGTGCTTTTCCTCCAGCACCTTCATGGCCTGTTCCAGTTCGCTCTGCCCGCAGCCGCTCTCGCTGACCAGCGCCCGCACGGCTGCGGCAAGGTCCCCGCCAAAAAGGGTGTCCAGCCGCTGGCGCATGCTCCACACACCGTAGGCACGCTGGGTGACCGTGGCCGCATAAATGTTGTGGTTGCCCTGCTTTCCGCTTTTCACCCAGCCTTTTTCTTCCAGCCGGTACAGAAAATTGAGCACCGTGGCCGGGGCCCAGCCTTTACCGCGGAGTTTTTCGTCAATATCCCGCCGGGTGGCGGGTTCCCGGCAGGCCCATACCGCCAGCATGACCTGCTCCTCGGCCGCCGACAGCGGTCGCAGCCGGTCCGGGAGTCCGTACATCTGCGCAGCCCCTCCTTTCGTGTTTTTCTTTTACGTTTGTCTCTGTTGTTCCATTATACCGGGTTTTGTCGGAAAAGGCAAGAGGCAGAAATCCCGATGAAATCAGGCTATTTCAGCCTATTTTTACAATTGTCTCTATTTTTGTCTTTGTTCGGCGTACATTTGTGTGCTTTGTGCCTGCACAGGGGCTTTTCCGGCAGTATCTTTGTGCAAAGATGCTCTTGTTTTCGTGCCCGCAAAACCGGTATACTACGGCTACGGAAATGATCCAGAAAGCATCGCAAAACAGTCGATGCTTCGTGATACAGGAAAGGGAGAGTTCATTATGGCACGAGTATACAACTTCAGCGCAGGCCCCAGCATGCTGCCCGAGAAGGTCCTCCGGCAGGCACAGGCAGAGCTGCTGGAATACGGCGACAGCGGCCAGAGCGTGATGGAGATGAGCCACCGCAGCAAGTGGTTCGACGCCATCATCAAGGACACTGAGGCCACCCTGCGCCGCGTGATGAACATCCCCGACAACTACAAGGTGGGCTTCTTCCAGGGTGGTGCCACTCAGCAGTTTGCCATGGTGCCGCTGAACTTTATGACCACCGGCAAGGCGGACTACATCGTCACCGGCAACTTCTCCAACCTGGCCGCCAAGGAGGCCGCCAAGTTCGGCGAGGCCAACATCGTGGCATCCAGCAAGGACAAGAACTTCACCTACATCCCGGATGTGAACGCCATCCCTTACAATAAGGATGCCAGCTATATCCACATCTGCCAGAACAACACCATCTTCGGCACCCAGTACGTCGAGGTGCCCCAGGTGGAGGGCGTGCCGCTGGTGGCGGACATGAGCTCCATGATCCTCTCGAAGCCCGTGGATGTGACCAAGTACGGCTGCATCTACTTCGGTGTGCAGAAGAACGTGGCCCCCGCCGGCATGGCCATTGCCATCGTCCGGGACGACCTGCTGGGCCATGCCGCCGACAACGTGCCCACCATGATGAACTACACCACCCTGCTGAACAAGGACAGCATGTACAACACCCCGCCGTGCTGGTGCATCTACATGACCGGTCTGGTGCTCAAGTATCTGGAAAACGACATCGGCGGTCTGGCCAACATGCAGAAGATCAACGAAGCCAAGGCCAAGGTGCTGTATGATTATCTGGACGGGCAGGAATTCTTCACGAACCCCGTGGAGCACCGTTACCGCAGCACCATGAACGTGACCTTCACCAGCCCCAACCCCGACCTGGACAAGAAGTTCTGCGCCGAGGCCGCCGAGGCCGGGTTCGTGAACCTGAAGGGTCACCGTCTGGTGGGCGGCATGCGCGCTTCCATCTACAACGCCATGCCAGCCGAGGGTGTGGACAAGCTGGTGGACTTCATGGAGAAGTTCCGCAAGGAGAACGCATAACAGAGGGGATTCAAGATATGTATACCATCAAGACTTTGAACGCCATCAGCCCGGTGGGCCTGGCTAAGCTGAACAAGAACCTGTTTGACGTGGCGGTGGACGCCGATGCCCCGGACGGCATTCTGGTGCGCAGCGCCGACCTGCTGAACACCACCTTCAACGACAATCTGCTGGCCATCGCCCGCGCCGGTGCCGGGGTCAACAACATCCCGCTGGACCGCTGCAGTGAGCAGGGCATCGTGGTGTTCAACACTCCCGGTGCCAACGCCAACGCCGTGGCTGAACTGGTGATCGGGATGCTGATCGCCGGCAGCCGCAATGTGGCCGACGCCGCCCAGTGGTGCCAGGGCCTTGCCGGAGACCCGGCCATGGCCAAGACCGTGGAAAAGGGCAAGAAGAAGTTCGTGGGCAACGAGATCAAGGGCAAGACGCTGGGCGTCATCGGTCTGGGCGCCATCGGCTCCCGCGTGGCCAACTGCGCCATCGAGCTGGGCATGGAAGTGTACGGCTACGACCCCTACATCTCCATTGAGGCAGCCTGGAACCTGAGCAGCCAGGTACACCACTGTGTGAACCTGAACGACATGCTGCCCCTGTGCGACTACATCACCATCCATGTGCCCTACCTGCCCACCACCAAGGACACCATCAATGCCCAGACCCTGGCCCTGTGCAAGGACGGGGTCAAGATCCTGAACTATGCCCGCGGTGAGCTGGTGAACACTGCCGCCCTGCTGGAGGCCATGGATACCGGCAAGGTGTCCGGCTACATGACCGACTTCCCGTCGGAAGCCATCCTGGGCAAGCCCGGCATCGTGTGCACCCCTCACCTGGGCGCTTCCACCCCGGAAGCCGAGGACAACTGCGCCGTGATGGCCGCGCAGGAGATCAGTGACTACCTGAAAAACGGCAACATCACCCACTCGGTGAACATGCCGGAGGTGCACCAGCCCCGTGCCGGCGGCAAGCGCATCTGCATCATCCACAAAAACGAGCCGGGCATGATCAGCCAGATCACCGCCCTGACCACCGAAGCCGGCCTGAACATCGAAAACATGGTGAACAAGAGCAAGAAGAATATGGCCTACACCATGCTGGACGCCACCGGTGCCGTGGATGCCCGCCTGAGCGAAAAGCTGAGCGCAATCCCCGCCGTGATCCGGGTCCGGATCCTGTAAATCCTCCCCTGCCAAAGGAGCCGCCGTGCAGCTGCACGGCGGCTCCTTTTTTCACAGCATGATGCCGTCTACCTGGGGATGCTCCGGGAAGGAGCGGCTGTATTTCCGTTTGGCGATCTCGATAAAAGACTGCACCTCCAGCCGGGGCGTGTGGCGCATGGCAGCGATCTCCACCGTCACCGGGGGGTAATCCAGCAAAGGCACCTTGGTGATGCCCGGGATCACTGCATCGTCCAGACAGGGCACGATGGACATGGCGGTGCCCATGGTGATCATGATCAAAGCCCCCTCAAAGCTGGGGGTGATCTTGCTGCAATCCACCCCCACCTGGGCCAGCTCCTCCAGGGAGGGGCCCTGGCAGGCAGAAAGGAAGCTGTCAAAGGCTCCGGAGGACACCACGCTCTGGCCCTTCAGGTCCGCCAGGTGCAGGGCCTTGCGGTCTGCCAGGGGGCAGTTGGGGTTCATAAGCACATAATAGGCCAGGGAGAACAGGGGCGTAAAGGAGACATCCCGGTCGCTGGAATGCTCGGTGGCGTAAAAAAAGCCGATATCCAGCCGGCCGGACCGCAGTTCCTCCAGAGGGCGGCGGTTGCTCTGGGGGATCACTTCCACCTGAGCATTGGGGTACTGCCGCTGGTACTCTGCCAGGATGCTGGCAAAGGTGCCGTAATCAAAGAGCTGCCGCAGCCCCACCACCAGATGGGACCGGTCTGCAGCCTGGATATCCTGGGCCTTTTTCAGGGCCTGGCGGCCAAAACTAGTCATCTGCACCATGTCCAGGTAAAAGGACTGGCCGGCGGCGGTGAGCTTGGTGCGCCGGGTGGTGCGGTCGAACAGGTGGAGCCCCGTCTCCTTTTCCAGGGTGTTGATCTGGTAGGTGACGGCTGGCTGGGTGGTGAACAGCCGCTGGGCCGCTGCGCTGAAATTCAGCTCCTCTGCTACGGCAATAAAGCACTCCAATTGGTAAATGGTCATAGAAACAGCCCCCCTCCCTGCAAAACTTGTACTTCTTTTATTATAGCGGATTTCTTTTCTGTGGTAAAGTGGCCATGGATTTATAAATGTTTTTGATAAATCCGGGATTTTTTTTCAATTTTACAGCAGAGCGAAACTTTGCTATAATCATGTCAATGTTCAAAACATACGATGGAACAGAAGAAAACGAAGAAGAACCTATTAGAAGAACAAGAAGAAAGAAAGGCAAACTACTATGGCTAAGATCTCTCGCCGCAACTTTATGCGCGGTGCCGCTATGGGCACCATGGGCGCAGCTGCTGCCGGTCTGCTGACCGCTTGTGGCAACACCGCTTCCAGCACCACCAGTGCTCCTGCTTCCAGTGCTGCATCCTCTGAGGCTGCATCCTCTGAGGCAGCCTCCGCTGTTACCAAGCCCTCCAGCCCTGTGGACGGCAAGTACGTCACCAAGGCTATGGGCCACGAGAGCTGGGTCCATGTGGCTACCACCTTCTTTGAGGGCAAGATCACCGCTTGTGAGGTGCTGTCCCACGAGGAGACCATCGGCATCGGAAACTATGCCTGCTCCCGTATCCCCGCCGCCATCGTCGAGCACCAGAGCATCAACGTGCCCAACCTGCGTGGTTCCTCCATCACCTCCATGGCTGTGAAGGCTGCCGTGAAGGAGGCCATCGAGCTGGCTGGCTACAACGTGGACGACTTCTCCAAGGAAGTCACCCTGGAGACATCCAACGAGGTCATCGAGGAAGAGGCTGATGTGGTCATCATGGGTGCCGGCACCTCCGGCCTGACCTGCGCCTGCCGCCTGCTGGAGGCTGGCTACAGCGTCATCCTGGTGGAGAAGCGGGACATCCCCGGCGGCTCCATGTCCATGACCTACGGCGGCGTGGCCACCGCAGGCTCCAAGCTGCAGTACAACTACGACGTGGACGGCAGCTTCCGCAGCTCTGCCATGGGCACCCTGGAAGGCATGATGAACTTCTGGCAGACCATGGAGCAGTACCACCGCACCGAGTTCTTCAACGGTGAGATGCCCTACATGACCAAGCAGTACACTGTTGCTGGCGATCTGGTGGACTGGATGTCCAGCATCGGCATCGGCTTCAACACCATGGGCAACTACGAGAGTGCTACCCAGTACGGCGCTTCTACCCCCTACCTGGCTCCCGGCTGCTACGAGGGCGGCGCAGGCTACGCTATGATGTTCATGGCACAGCGTGTGGAGAAGTACGAGAAGGGCAAGATCATCTACTCCACCAGCGTCACCGACCTGATCAAGGACGAAAGCGGCCGTGTGGTGGGCTTCCACGCTAAGGGCGACAACGGCGCAAGCTACACTCTCCGTGGTAAGGCTGTGTGCCTGGCATCCGGCGGCTTTGCCAAGAACCCCGAGATGCTGAAGAAGTACAACCCCGACTACGCCGACTTCTTCTTCAACTGCGCTTCCAGCATGACTGGCGAGGGCATCCAGATGGGTATCGACGCAGGCGGCTATGTGGAGTGCGAAAACCGCGCTCTGCCCGCCTTCCTGTCCAGCTACAAGAGCAAGTTCGAGCTGGCCTTCATCCACCAGTCTGCCCCTGGCATCATGGTCAACGTCCGTGGTGACAACATCGGCAACATCATCTCCGACAACCACTACACCATGGCTAAGGCTAAGCTGAACAAGGACAACGGCGACACCTTCTACTATGTGTTCGACGAGGCTTCTGCTGTGAAGCTCCGTGACAGCGAGTCCTACGGCTTCAACGGCTATGTGGCTATGTTCGAGAAGGGCGAGGCTGTCCACTACGACAGCGTGGAGAAGGCCTCTGAGGAGCTGAACCTGCCCAACCTGGCAGACTCCATCGAGGCCAACAACGCCGCTGCTCTGGCTGGTGAGCCCGACGAGTTCGGCCGCCGCAACTGCCCCTACATCGAGACCCGTGACGGCCTGTGGGCTATCCGTGTGGACCCCACCTTCTACCTGACCACCGCTGGTCTGGCCATCGACACCGATTGCCACGTGCTGAACGAGGAGAAGAAGGCGATCCCCGGCCTGTACGCTGCCGGCGACGTCTGCGGCTCCATCGAGGAGAAGGACGCCAAGCAGTACGGCATGGGCTTTGACGCCGCTCTGACCTACGGCTACATCATGGGCGAGACCCTGAAGAAGGAGATCTGATCTCCCCTTCCGGCACCCTGACACAACGCAAGAAGGCTGCTGCACACACTGTGCAGCAGCCTTCTTTTTTGTTTGTTCTAAAAGGAGAGAGCTTATTCCAGGCCCTTCTGCTGGGCGTACTCTTCCAGCAGTTCCCGCTCCAGGAAGGGGGTCTTGACGCCCTCGCGGTCGCGGTAGGTCTCGTGGCCCTTGCCGATGACAGCGATCAGGTCCCCCTCCTGGGCATGGTCCACGGCATAGTGCAGGGCATCCAGACGGTCGGGGATCTCTACGAACTTTGCCTCCGGGTTGCCCTTGTTCATGCCCACGCGGATATCCGCAAGGATGTCCTCCACCTTCTCAAAGCGGTTGTTGTCCTCGGTGAGGATGGAGAAATCGGCCATCTTGGCGCAGATCTCGCCCATGCCGTAGCGGCGCAGCTTGGAGCGGTTGCCGCCGCAGCCGAACACCACCACCAGCCGGTGGGGGTGATACGCCCGCAGGGTGGTGAGCAGGCTCTCGGTGGAGACCTCGTTGTGGGCGTAGTCCAGCAGGATGGTGAACTTTTTGCTGATGGGCACCAGCTCCACGCGGCCCTTGACCACGCACTTGCCCAGACCGTCGTGGATGGCCTGATCCGGCAGGCCCAGCACCTTGCCCACGGCCAGCGCAGCCAGTGCGTTGTACACGCTGAACTCGCCGGGCATATTCACCTTTACGTCCATCTCGTCCTTGCCGGTGACGTGGAACTTCACACCCAGGAAATCGTGGGTGCGCAGCAGCTCGTAGCCGCTGGCGCGGTAATCGGCCTGCTCGCTGCGGCCATAGGTCACCAGCTTGCAGGTGTGTCCCTCCAGCAGGGCTTCGGTGTTCTCGTCGTCGATGTTCACCACACCCACATCACAGCGCTGGAACAGCTGACCCTTCCAGCTGCGGTATTCCTCAAAGGTCTTGTGCTCACCGGGGCCGATGTGGTCCGGTGAAAGGTTGGTGAACACGCCCACATCGTAGTGCACACCGGCCACGCGGTCCATCATCAGGCCCTGGCTGGACACCTCCATCAGGGCCGTGTCGCAGCCGGCATCCAGGAACTCCCGGAAGGTCTTTTGCAGCTCGTAGCTCTCCGGGGTGGTGTTGGCGGTGTCCTTGTGGCGGCCCATGTAGTAGATGCCGTTGGTGCCGATCATGCCCACCTTGCGGCCGGCAGCTTCCAGCACGCTCTTGATCATGTGGGTGGTGGTGGTCTTGCCCTTGGTGCCGGTCACGCCGATCATGGTCATCTTGCGGGAGGGGTTGCCAAAGAGGTTGGCGCTCATCAGAGCCATGGCATAGCGGCTGCTTTCCACCTTCACCACGGTCACGCCCGGCACGGCGGTCAGGTCGATGTCGTGCTGGATGACCAGTGCGCTGACGCCCTTGGCGGCGCAGTCGGCGGCAAACTCGTGGCTGTCGCGCTGGGTACCCACGATGCACACGAACAGCAGGCCCGGGGCCGCCTTGCGGCTGTCATAAATGATGTCGTTGATCTCGGTCTCCGGGCTGCCCTGCACCAGCGTGTAAGGCACACCCTCCATCAGTTGTTCCAATTTCATACAGTCTACGCTCCTCCAAAACATTGATGTGGGGTCACATGGGGTTCTCGTCCTCGTTGGCGGTCATGCGGGCGGGGTCGGTCAGCGGGATCTCCTCCGGCGTCGTGTCCTCCGCCGGGGCGGCCTGCGGGGCCGCTTCGTCGGTCAGGCTGCTGTCCGCAGTCTCCTCCGGCGTTTCCGGCTCCACCTTTTCCGGCACTACATAGCCGGAGGGCAGGACCGGATCGCCCTGTGCAAAATAGATCTTGCGGGTGCTGCCGGCACTGACATGGCTGAAGTCCAGCCGCCCGGTGTCGGTGGCCGCGCAGCCCTTGCCGTCCTCGTTGTTCAGCATGTAGCGGGCGCGGTCCAGCTTATAATCCAGATCGTTCAGCGTCCCCAGCAGCACGCTGATGCGGTCCTGATACAAAAAGGCGATCTGCTCGGTGTCCGCAAATTCAATGCGGGTCACGTCGCCCCGCATGCCGTACTCGTCCAGCTTGGCCTGCAGGGTCGCCAGCGCACTCATCTTTGCGTCGGTCTCGTCCACCACGCCGGATGCACTGCTGTCGGATGCGGCACTGGTGCCGGCCGTGCTGTCGGCCTCCGGTGCGGCAAAGCTCAGCTGCTCGCCCGGGGCGGCGGTGGTCGCTTCACCGCCGTACAGGGTGCACAGCCCGTCCGGCTGCGCGGGGTCTGCGGACAGGATCTTGAACTTGTCCGAAAGGGTCAGCCAGCTGCTGCCCGCCTGCACTGCATAGGTGGGGGTGGCTTCGGTCACCTGCACCACCACGGTGTTGGGGTAGTCGCGCACCACGCGGATGGATTCCAGCAGCGGGTACTGGCGTTCCAGCTCTGCAGCCTTGGCACCGGAGTCAAAGCTGAAGATGTTTTCCTCCACCTGCACCCCCAGTGTCTGCAGGATGCTGTCGGCGGAGTACCCGGCGATCTCGGTCACCTGGGTGCCGTCCGCCGTCTGCACCTGAATGGCGCTGATGCGGAACAGCATGGTCACCGTGAGATACATGCCGATCCCGATGACGCACAGCAGCAGCCCAAATGTTGCCAGACGGCGGAGCATCCGCCGCCGACGGATGGCGGCACGGGTCAGACGGCGCTTTTTGCGGCCTTCCCGGCGCTGTGCGTCCCGCTGCGGAGCGGGGCGCAGCTTCTGGTTTTTATTGTATCCCTGTCCCTGCTGTTGCTGGCGGGCGGCAGACCGGCTGTTCTGCGCAGGCCGGCCGTTCCGGTTCGCAGGACGCTGGGCCGGGCGGCGGTTCTGCCCGGCAGGGCGGCGGGCGGCGCTGCCGGTGTCCCGCACCGGGCGCGGCTGGGTGGGGAACTCGATGCTGTTGTCGGTCCGGGTGCGCCGCACCGTACCGTTGGCCGTGCGGGCCGGCGGGCGGCTCAGCGGCTCCCCGTTGAAGCCATAGCGGCTGGTATCGCTTGCCCCGTCGTTCGGGGGCGTGGTTCTCTGCGAAGACCCAGAGGAACGCAGCGAATCCCGGTTCTGGTCATAGGGACGCCCGTTATTGCCGTATTGCTGCATTGTCTGCACCTTCTTTCCGGTTTCTTTCTACGTTCAGGCCTTCTTCACAAGCTCCAGCAGGGCTGCTGCAATGCGGTCCAGGCTGTCGTCCACCGACAGGCTGCGGGCATTGCGGCCCATCTCGGCCAGCTTGCCGGGCTGGGTCAGCATCTCCGAGACGGTCTGCACCAGCTTTTCGCCGGTCAGGTCCTTTTCTTCGATGACCACAGCGGCCCCGGCCTTCTGCAGCTCCATGGCGTTGTAGTACTGGTGGTTCTCGGCCACATTGGGGCTGGGGATGAGCACGGCGGCACGGCCCACAGCCTCCAGCTCAGCCAGCGTCAGGGCACCGGCACGGCTGATGACCAGGTCTGCTGCTGCCAGCAGCTCCGGCATGTTGTTGATGTATTCCTTCACCACAAGGCTGTCGCCCTCAGCAAAGCCCTTCTGCTGTTCCAGGTCCTTGAACAGCTGCACACCGTACTGGCCGGTGGCGTGCAGATGCAGCACCGGCTTGTGCTCGTGCTGCTCCCAGGCGCACAGGTCACCCACCACTTCATTGACCCGGCGGGCACCCAGGCTACCGCCGAAGGAAAGGATGACCGTGCGGTCCCCTGCCCCCAGCCGGGCGCGGATGGCGTCGCGGTTCTTTGCCTGGGTGAACACCTCCGGGCGCACCGGGTTGCCCACCACGATGGTCTTTTGCGGCGCACCCAGCTTTTCCACAGCGGCGGGCACCGCGGCAAACACGATGTCCACATCCGGGGCCAACAGCTTGTTGGTCACACCGGGGAAGGCGTTCTGCTCATGCAGCGCGGTGTGGATGCCCATCTTTGCGGCGCAGCGCACCACCGGGCCGGACACATAGCCGCCGCAGCCGATGACCAGGTCCGGCTGGACCTCCTTCATGATGGCCTTGGCCTTGGGGCCGGAGAGGGCCAGATTCCACAGGGTGACGATATTTCGTTTGATGTTGTGCAGCGACAGCTTGCGCTGAAAGCCGGTGATCTCGATGTGGTGGAAGGGGTAGCCCGCCTGGGTCACCAGACGGTACTCCATGCCCTCCTTGCGGCCGGCAAAGTGGATCTCGGCGGTGGGGTCTGCTTTTTTCAGGGCACCTGCAATGGCAAGTGCGGGGTTGATATGGCCGGCCGTACCGCCGGCAGCAATCAGAACACGCATGGTGATTCCTCCTGTTTGTCGTTACTGTTCTGCCCGGGCCGCCCGTGCGTCGGCCAGAACGATGGTCTTTTCTCTGCGGGCAGCCTCCTGCTCGGCCTTTGCGGCTTCATGCTGGGCGCGCAGCGCTTCCCGCTGCTGAGCCGCCCGCTCGCCGTTGCGGCCGATGTTCACCATCACGCCCATCTCGGCCAGCAGCAGGATCAGGCTGGTGCCGCCCGACGAGAAGAAGGGCAGGCTGATGCCGGTGTTGGGCAGGGTGTTGGTGACCACCGCGATGTTGCAGAACACCTGCCAGGCGATCTGTGCCATGATGCCGATGCCCACCATCGTGCAGTAGAGGTTTTCGGCCCGGTAGGCGATCCATAGCCCCTGCACGATGAACAGCACAAACAGCACGATGATGAGCACCGCGCCCACAAAGCCCAGTTCCTCACACACCACGCTGAAGATGAAGTCGTTGGTGCTCTCGGGCAGCCAGAGCTGTTTTTCCACGCTGTTGCCCAGCCCCAGGCCGGTCAGCCCGCCGGAACCGATGGCGTACAGGCTCTGCACGGTCTGGTCGGTCATCTTGCTCAGGTCCTGGGTCCAGCCGTCCAGACGGTCCTGCAGATACGGGATGGAGTCCACATGGGACAGCAGCGTTTCCAGCATGAGGCCCGCCGTACCGGCGCCCACCCAGGTCAGGATGCCGCCGCTGCCGGACAACAGCAGGATGGTGCCCACCACGGCCACCGTCAGCACGATGCCGGACATGTGTGGTTCCAGCGCCAGCAGCGCGATCACCGGGATCAGCGGCAGCACCGGGATCACCAGCTGCTTCCACACCCGGACATACAGCCACTCCCGGAAGTTCATGATCACCATTTTACCGGGGCTCAGCTTTTCCACCTGCGGTGCCTTGGCCGCGAGGCTGGAGCACAGCAGGATCATCTCAAATTTTGCCACCTCCGAGGACTGCAGCGTGAACCCGCCAAAGCGGATCCAGCGGCGGCACCCGTTCAGCGGGGCCATGGTCAGGGTGACCGCCAGCATGGCCAGCACGATGAGGTACCCCGGCACCACCATCCTGCGCAGGAAGCGGTGGTCCACATAGCTCATGGCGAACATGCAGCCCAGACCAATGAGCATGCACAGCGCCTGCTGCTTGATGTAATGGAAGCTGTCGCCCATGCGCAGATAACCGGTGGTGTAGCTGGCGCTGAACAGCATGACCAGACCAAACACCATGATCACCGCCAGCGTGGCCAGCCAGTTGATCAGCAGCCGCGACCACGGCCCCGGGTCCCGCTGGAACACCGAGACCGGTTCTTTTCTTTTTTTGCGAATGGTTGCCATCAGCTCGTTTTCTCCCCTTTTTGTCCAATATCCGGCCCTGTGCCCTCAGCGCACAAAGGCCAGGGCAAGCGCCAGGCCGCATACGCCGAGCGCACACAGCCAGTAAAATACCGTGACCGGGCCCGCGCCCCGGGCTTCCAGCCAGCGGTGCAGCGGAGCCGCCCGGAACAGCGGCCGCCCGGTGATGCGGTGGTACAGGATCTGCAAAAGCACCATGCCGCCCTCTGCCCAGAAGGGCAGAGCCAGCGGGATGCTCAACTCTGCATACCCGATGCACAGCGGCACGCAGCCCAGCACCCCAGCCAGATACAGGCAGCCGCAGCTGCCCGGCCGCAGCTTTGCGGGCGGAAAATTCCACAGCAGAAAGGCCAGCAGTGCCCCGGCCAGTGCTGCCGGCAGCACCGCCAGCGGGAACCAGCCCAGCCGTGTTTCCAGCATCATGAGGCCCAGCATGGCCGCAAAGGCCGTGCCGCACACGGTGCCGTCGGCTCCGTCGGCAGTACGGGCACATTCTGCCAGCGCCACCAGCACAAGTCCCCACAGCACCGGGGCTGCGCCGCCCAGCTCCACATAGCCCGCACCGGGCAGCTGCAGGCCGGTGGGCAGGCAGCCGTTCACTGCCAGCAGCACCAGCACCGCTGCCGCAGCGGCGGCTTCCAGTGCAAGGCGGGGCAGACGCCGCAGGCCAAGCTGTGCGCGGCTGCGCAGGCGGGCGGCGTCATCCGCCAGCCCGATGGCCCCGAAAGCCTGTGCACCGAACAGCGCGATCAGCAGCCGGGTCATCAGCTGGCTCTCGCTGCCCAGCAGCGTGGGCTGTGCGATGCAGGCCGCCGTCCAGCCCACGCCTACGGCAGCCAGTGTGCTCACCATCAGGCACAGGCCGCCCAGCGCGGGCACCCGGCTCTGCACCGGGGTCTGCGGCTCCTGCTGTTCCTGCGGCCGGAAGCGTTCCAGCTCCTGCAGCAGCGGTGCCATAAAATTGCCGAGCGCCGCCGTCAGCACAAAGCCCAGTGTTGACGCGACGATCAAGGCGAAACGAATCATTTCTCAATCTCCAATTTTCGCCAGAATGTTATTCTCTGGCATCTTTCTGCTCTGCGTAGAAAATTTCCAGTGCCTTTTCCAGCGCCATGCCGCGGCTGGCTTTCACCAGCAGGGCGTCACCGGGCTGGATGCGGTTGAGCAGGGCATCCGCTGCCTCGCGGTAGTTGTTGGCGTGCAGGGTTTTCTGCCCCTTGGCGGCGGCCACCACGGCGGTGCGCTTGGCCTGTTCGCCATAGGTCACCAGACAGTACAGGTCGCTCTCAGCGGCCAGACGGCCCAGCTCCTCGTGGGCCTCGCGGCTCAGGTCGCCCAGCTCCAGCATATCGCCCAGCAGAGCAAAGCGGCGCTTGCAGGGAAACTCCTTGAACATGGCCAGAGCGGCCTTCATGCTGTCGGGGTTGGCGTTGTAGCAGTCCTCAATGACAGTCACGCCCTTGCTGTCCACCACCTTCTGGCGGCGGCCGGTCTGCTCAAAGGCGGCCAGGCCCTGGATCACCTTGCGGGGATCGCAGCCCAGACGGGTGGCGGCGCAGTAGGCCGCCAGCGCATTGGCCACATTGTGCTTGCCCATAGCCGGGATCTTGACCACAAAAGTGCCTTCCTCCTGATCCTCCAGCACAAAGCTCATGCCGTCCTTCTCCTGTCGGATGGACAGTGCGCACACATCGGCGCTCTCATCGGCCATGCTGAACCACACCGGCCGCACATGGGCGGGCAGCTTTGCCGCCCGCAGGAACTTGTCGTCGTAGTTCAGCACCAGCGGGGCACCCTCCGGCAGGCCGTTGCAGATCTCCAGCTTGGCCTTGCAGATGTTCTCCTGACTGCCCAGATTGCCGATGTGGGACACGCCGATGCAGGTGATGATGCCCACATCCGGGCGGGCAGCGCAGGCCAGACGGTCGATCTCGCCAGCGTGGCTCATGCCCATCTCGATCACAGCGTATTCGGTGGAAGCGCCGATGCGCATCAGGGTGCGGGGCATGCCCAGCTCGTTGTTCTGGTTGCCCTCGGTCTTGATGGTCTCACCAAAGCCACACAAGGCCGCGTAGGTCATCTGCTTGGTGGTGGTCTTGCCCACGCTGCCGGTCACGCCCACCACCTTGGGGTGGTACTGGCTGCGGTAGTTGGCACCCATCACCATCATGGCGTGGTAGCTGTCCGGGCAAAGGATGGCTTTTTCGGCCGGGACGCCCTCCACCGGGTGGTTCACCACCACAAAGGCTGCGCCCTCTTCCAGTGCTTTGGCCGCAAAGTCGTGGCCGTCGAACCGCTCGCCGGGAAAGGCCACAAAGATGCAGCCCGGCCGCACCTCACGGCTGTCGGTGGTGACCAGCTCCACTTCCGGGTCGCTGGTGAGGAAGCCGGCAGGCACAAGCCCTGCCAGCAGCTTGCTTGCATGGATCTTTTCCATAGTTCGTTCCCCTCTCTTTTTTCTGGTTCCTTTATCCACAGGTAATGGTAACGATGGTACCGCGCTGGACGCTGGCCCCCACCTCACTGCTCTGGCTCTGGACCACGCCGTTGGCGTCACCCTCCACCACGCAGTTCAGCCCGGCGGCCGCCAGCATCTGGCGGGCAAAGTCCGCGCTCTTGCCGGACACGTCCGGCACCTCGGTCAGGCTGCCGTCGTAGGTGTCGGTGTACAGATACACGGTGGTACCGTAGGGCACCTTGGCCCCGGCATGGGGGTACTGGCAGGTCACCAGCGCCGCCGTCTGGTCGGATGCCGACTCCATCAGCTGGTGCTTGAGGCCCTTGATGTTCAGCTGCACCTGCGCATTGCTCCACTCGGTGCTGATCAGGTTGGGCACCGTGACGGTGGTCTGGCTGCGGTCCTCGCCGTCGGTGGCGATGCCCAGATAGGGGGCCACCTCGCTGATGATGTTGCCGGCCACAGGAGCGGCCAGAATGGACGAATAGTCGGTGCGGGCGTTGTTGGGGTCATCCAGCATCACATAGACCAGGATCTCCGGGTCGTCGGCGGGCAGGACGGCCGCAAAGGAGGCGACCTTCTTGTAGTCACCGTCGGCGCGGCGGTGCATGTTCAGCTGTTCCGACGTGCCGGACTTGCCGCCGATGCGGTAGCCGGAAACGTAGGCGTTCTTGCCGCCGCCGGTGCCGTTGCCCACCTCGTACTCCATCATCTGGCGGATGACATCGCTGGTGGACTCGCTGATGACCTGACGGCGAATGTTGGTGCCGATCTCCTCCACCACGTTGCCGTTGGTGTCGGTGATCTTATCCACCACATGGGGGGTGACCAGATAGCCGCCGTTGACGGCTGCCGCCACGGCAGTGCACATCTGCAGCGGCGTGATGGCCATGGCCTGGCCGAATGCCGAGGAGGCCAGCTGCACCTCACCCAGCTGATTGGCCGAATAATACTTCATCAGGCCGGTCTCGCTGGGCAGGTCCACGCCGGTGCGCTCGGTAAAGCCAAAGGCGTCAAAATAATTGTAGAACTGCTGGGAGCCCACGCGCTGGCCCAGCTGGATGTAGTAGAGGTTGCAGCTCTGGCGCAGAGCGTCGGCCATGTTGATGGTGCCATGGGCCTTGTGGCCTGCGCAGTGGTAGGTCTCCTTGGCCACGCCGTAGGCGCCGGCACAGGTAAAGGTGGTGTTCATGGTCGCCACGCCGGAGTCCAGACCCATGGCCGAGGTGATGACCTTGAACACACTGCCGGGGTAGTACAGCTCGGTGATGGCCTTGTTCTTCCACAGGATATCGCGGTAGGTGCCGGTATAATCCGGGTCCGGGTCCACGATCTTGTTGCCGTTTTCGTCCAGCTTGAACTTCTTCGAGTCATTTTCATCCCGGAGGTAGATGGTGTACAGCTCCGGCTCTGCGGCCACCTGCTCCTGCAGGTAGGCCAGGTTGGCGCTGTAATCCAGCGGCGTGTTGGGGTCAAAGTCCGGTTTGGAGGCCATGGCCAGGATCGCACCGGTCTTGACGTTCATCACGATGGCACAGCCGCGGTTCTCGACGTTGTTGGCCGCAACGGCCTCAGTCAGGTAGCGTTCCGCGATCTCCTGCACGTTCACGTCCAGCGACAGCACCAGATTGGAGCCGTCCTTGGCGGCAAAGGTGGTGGCGTTCTGGTCGGCAATGGCGTTGCCCACCGCGTTGCGCCGGGTGATGGTGCGGCCGTCCACACCGGCCAGCGTGGACTGGTAGGATTTTTCCAGGCCGTAAGTGCCCACGCCCTCGCCGTCGGTAAAGCCCAGCACGGCAGCCGCAAAGGCTCCGTAGGGGTAGTTGCGCTGAGAGCTCTTTTCCGTCGAGACGGACACCCGCCCGATGCGGTCTGCGCCGGAGCCCTTTTTGTGCGCCTTGTTGAAACCGGACACATAATCCTCAATGGACAGCTTGACGGCGTTGTTCACCTTGGTGGCCAGCACCACATAGGAGGAATCAATTTTGGACAGTGCATCGTACACGGTCTGGTATTGCTGGGTATATTCCTCCGAGGAAGTGTCCACCGCGTCCAGACTCTCGCCGTCGCCGGAGAGCAGCCGCAGGGTGATGCCCTGGCTGACCTCGGCGCACATGGTCGGGTCAAATGTGCGCACCGTCGTTTTATCGTCGTTGGTGCTGGTGGTGTACAGGATGCTGCTGTAGCTGGGGTCAGCCCAGATGTTCCACACCACGCTGGTGGAAGCCAGCGTGATGCCGTTGGCGTCGTAGATCTCGCCGCGGGTGGCCTTGACCGTGGTGTCCAGCAGCTGCTGCTGGGCGGCATACTGTCGGTACTTGGCACCGTCCCGGATCTGGATGACATACAAGCTGTGGACGACCACGGCCGATGCCAGCACGACCGCCGCCAGCCCCAGAATGCTGCACACGCGCCGGGTGCGTCCGTTGAGCCGTTCCCGCGCAGAGGCCGGGCGCACCCGGTAGCCTTTGCTCTTTTTCTTGTTGGAATCTTGTTGCATGCTGTTCTCCCGCAGACAGGGCGGAGCACCCGTTCTGCCTGCTGTTTTCTTCAGGATATCGGCCCGCGCGGCGGCTGCCCCGGACCGGCTAAAAACCGAAAAAGCGTGCGCTGCCGCACGCTTTCCCGTTTTGATGTTATTTTACGGTGCCCAGAATGGTCACAGCACCGTTGTAGATGAAACTGGTCCACTGCCGCACAGGGGACTGCTGACGCTCCAGCGCACCGGACTCGTTCAGCCGGATGTAGGTGATCTGGCTGGGGTCGATCTTCATCAGACCCAGACGGCTGGCCGCTTCTTCCACGCTGGTGATGTTGGTCTTGCTGTTCAGGGTGCTGTTGTAGTAGGTGTACTGGCTCTGGGCGCTCACCAGCTGGGCCTTGGCGTCCTGGATCTGATCATTCAGCTCCACCAGCTGGGCCTCGCTCATCAGCAGGCTGATGGCAAACCCGGTGAGCAGGGCTGCCGCCACCAGATGCATGGCATTGCGCAGCGCTGCCTGCAGCGGCGAAAGACGGCGCTTGCCGCCCTTTTCCACGCGCAATGCGGTCTTGCGCTGTGTCTGCGGCGCTTTTCTGCGCCGCGCGGTGTTGTAATCGTATGCTACCTGACCCATGGTTTCCTCTCCTCCTCACAGGATGCCTGCGGCATCCCTCAGCACTTTTCCAACACACGCAGATGAGCCGACCGGCTGCGCCGGTTTTCTTCCAGCTCCTGCGTGTTGGCTTCAATGGGTTTGCGGGTAATGAGCTTTGCCTTGGCCTTGCCGCCGCACACGCACACCGGGAACTCCGGCGGGCAGGTGCAGGCGGTGGCCCAGCGGCGGAACTTGTTTTTCACCAGCCGGTCCTCCAGCGAGTGGAAGGTGATGACACACAGCCGCCCACCGGGGGCAAGGTGCTCAAAGATGGTGTCCAGCCCCTCCTCCAGGGCGTCCAGCTCGTGGTTTACCGCGATCCGCAAGGCCTGGAAAGTGCGCCGGGAGGGGTTCTTGTTCTTGCGCCGCTCCGCCGGCGGCATGGCGCTGGCCACAATGTCGGCCAGCTGCAAAGTGGTCTCGATGGGCGCGTTCTCCCGCGCTTCCTCGATCTTGCCGGCGATCTGCCAGGCAAAGGGTTCTTCGCCGTAGTCCCGCAGGATGCGGGCCAGGTCCTCACGGCTGAGGGTGTTCACCAGATCTGCCGCCGTCTCGCCCTGCTGGCTCATCCGCATGTCCAGCGGTGCGTCTGCCCGGTAGGAAAAGCCCCGGGCCGCATCGTCCAGCTGGTGGCTGGAAACGCCCAGATCCAGCAGTGCACCGTTGATCTTGTCGATGCCCAGCTCTTCCAGCGCCTGCCCGGCGTAGCGGAAGTTGATCTGCACCACGGTGGCCGGCAGCCCGGCCAGACGGGCCCGGGCCGTCTGCACGGCATCGGGGTCCTGATCCAGCGAGATCAGCCGCCCGCCCTTTGCAGCGTCCAGCCGCAGGGCGATCTGGCGGGAGTGGCCCGCACCGCCTGCGGTGCCGTCCAGATAGGTGCCCGCCGGGTCGATGGCCAGCCCTTCCAGGCATTCGTTCAACAGAACCGGGATATGCTCAAATGAGGTCGGGTCAAAGGGCACGTTTTCTTCTGAAGCCATTGGCACGGCCTCCTTTCTCTCTTGCAGAATTCTTATGTCAGATGTGCAGGCTGCGCAGCCGGGCTGCACGCTGCTCATTGCTCACCGCCGCGCGGCGGGCGTTCCAGACGTCGGTGGCCCAGATCTCGGCGTGGTTGCGATTACCGATGATGGTCACATCCTTTTCCAGCCCGGCATAGCTGCGCAGCTCTGCCGGCAGAAGGATGCGTCCCTGCTTGTCCGGCACCACCTCGCAGGCGGTGCTGAACAGATCACCGGACACCTCCCAGCTGTCCATCAGCTCGTCGGCCTCCAGCTTTTCCGCCAGCTTTTCCACTTCAGGCAGCGGCAGCACGAACAGGCAGTTGTCCACCCATTCCAGCACCACGAAGCTCTCGCCCATGGCGTCGCGGAACTTTGCGGGGAAGTTCAGCCGCCCTTTGGCGTCGATGGTATAGTCATACCGGCCAAAGAACATGCTGCCTGCCCCCTTTCGGGGCTGTGGAGAGGGCCTTTGCCCTACTTTCACCCACTTTACCCCACTGACACACGTTTATTGTAGCAAATCAAGCCCCCGATTGCAAGGTTTTTTGTCCCTGTTTTTGCGGCAAAATTTCACAAAAAAAGTCCCTGCGGGCCGTCATTTTTGCCTGCAGGGACGCATCATTTTTCAGGATGTGGAATTTGTGTGGAAATCAGCCGTTTTTCTTGGCGTTCTGGCGCAGGTTGGCGCGCACGTTCTTTACCTGTGCGGCATTCTCCACCATCGTCTCTTCCGTGGTCTTGAGCATGTTGTCGCAGTAGTCGGTCACGGTCTGACGCAGCGTGCGCGACTCGCTCTGGGCAGCGGCGGTGATCTCGGCGGCGCGCTGCTGGGCGGCTTTCACGATCTCGGCATCGCTCACCAGGATGCGGGCGCGCTCTTCGGCCTTCTTCACGATGGCCTGGGCCTGTGCATTGGCCGTGTCCACGATCTGGGCACGGTCGTTCACGATCTGCTGGGCCTGCCGCAGCTCGCCGGGCAGGTTTGCGCGGATATCATCCAGATAATCCCGGACCTTTTCCACGTCCACCAGACGCTTGCCGCCGGACAGCGGCATGCTGGTGCTCTCTTCCAGCGTATCTTCAATGGTGTCCAAAAGCTCGTTCACGTTCATCGTGCTTCCCCCTCCTGCTGCATGGGCTTCGTATATTTCCACAGCAGCACCTTGCCATACTTATACTGCTTCTGCAGGGTCAGGCCGCCCACCTGTGCCGGCAGCACAAGGCCCGTTTCGCTCTCGCACAGCACAGTGCCGCCGGGTGCGGTGCACTTGTCCACCGCCGGCAGGATCTTTTCCAGCGTACCGCCCCGGAACGGCGGATCCAGCAGCACCACGTCGAACTGCTCCCGGCAGGCCGACAGATACCGGGCGGCCTCGCCCACATTGACCCGGCTGCGGTCGAACACACCGCAGGTCTTGCAGTTGCGCATCACGATGTTCACCGCCTCGCGGTTCTCATCCAGGAACACGCACCGGGCCGCGCCGCGGCTCAGCGCCTCGATGCCCAGCTGTCCGCTGCCGGCATACAGGTCCAGCACCCGCGCGCCCGGCAGGTCGAACTGTACAATGCTGAACATGGCCTCCTTCACCTGCGAAAGGGTGGGCCGGGTCACGTCCGTCCCGGGCAGGGCTTCCAGACGCCGTCCCCGGGCTTCTCCTGCGATCACGCGCATGATTTGACCTCCTTCTGGTCGGCCGGGCGCGCTCGCATAGCCTCGCCCGGCGCTGCATATCCTCTTCTGGTTCTTCTTATTATCATCAAACCGTGCATTCTTGTCAAGTACCGGGGCGCATTGCACGCCCGGAGGCTTTGTGCTACAATCAGAGTATCGCACAGGCGCCGGGCATTTTGCGGCGCATTCTGGACCAAAGGAGAGTATTTTTATGAACGTCCTGCTCATCAACGGCAGCCCCCACGAAAAGGGCTGCACCTACACCGCCCTGTCCCTGATCGCCGGGGAGCTGAACAAGGCCGGTATCGACACCGAGATCCTGCACGTCGGCGGCAAGCCGGTGGGCGGCTGCATCGGCTGCGGCGGCTGCCGCAGCGGCAATGGCTGTGTGTTCGGCGGCGTGGTCAACGAGGCCATTGAAAAGGCAAAGACCGCCGACGGCTTCGTGTTTGGCAGCCCGGTGCACTACGCCTCGGCTTCCGGCAACATGACCAGCTTCATGGACCGGCTGTCCTATGCAGGCGGCAAATATCTGGCCTACAAGCCCGCCGCCATCTGCTGCTCGGCCCGCCGCGCCGGCACTACCACCACACTGGACCAGCTGGTCAAGTACCCGCAGTTCTTCCACATGCCGCTGGTCAACGGCTCCTACTGGGCCATGGTGCACGGCTCCAATGCCGAGCAGGTGCTGCAGGACGCCGAGGGCTGCGCTGTGATGCAGGAGCTGGGCCGCAACATGGCCTGGCTGCTGCACTGCATCGAGGCCGGCAAGGCTGCCGGGTTCGACAACCCGCAGAACCCGCCCCGCCCCATGACGAACTTCATCCACTGAGCAGTATGCTCCCCCATTCCGGGGGAGCATTTGTTGTTTTGGGCAGCGCTCTTCCCCTTCTGCTGCCCAAAAGGTGTGCAAAAAGGGCGGGAGGTGCTTTTTTCGTTCATAACTTTGTGCTACTATAAGAAGTAAAGTAACTTTGCTATGGACGGAGACCCGACTATGGAACACTACGACTGGAACGACGGCTGGCTGTTTTGCCCCACCTTCGACCCCGCGCTGGTGCGCCCGGAATGCACCGGACTGGAGCTGGAGTCGGTGCGCATCCCGCACACGGTCAAGGCCCTGCCCTACAACTATTGCAACGAGAACGACCAACAGCGCCTGTGCGGCTACCGCCGGGAGTTCTTTGCCCCTGCCGAGTGGGCAGGCCGCACCGTCCTGCTCACCTTCGGAGCCATCGCCCACGACGCCACCGTGTTCTGCAACGGGCGGCGGCTGTTCCACCACGGCTGCGGCTACACCGCCTTTACGGTGGACCTGACCAGCGCCCTGCATCTGGGCAAGAAGAATGTCGTGGCTGTGCGCTGCGACAGCCGCGAGGACCTGAACATCCCGCCTTTCGGCGGTTCCATCGACTACCTGACCTACGGCGGCATCTACCGTGCCGTAAGTCTGGACATCAAGGAGCCCGCCTACCTGCGGGATGTGTTCGTGGAGGCCCGGGCCGAAGGCGACTTTCGCATTTACACCGCCACGGTGGGCGAGACGGTGGGCTGCACCCTGCAGGCCGAGATCCGCAGCCCCGCCGGAAGCCGGGCTGTCTACCGTGGGGAACTTGCCCTGCCCATCACCGGCACCCTGAACGGGGTGCATCCGTGGAGCATTGAGCACCCCACCCTGTACACTCTTACCGTAAAGCTCATCCGTCCCGGCACCAGCGGTCTGCCCGACCGGGTGCTGGACGAAAAGACGGTCCGGTTCGGCTTCCGCACGGTCCAGTTCGTGGCCGGTGGCCTGTACCTGAACGGCCAGCGGGTGGTGCTGCGGGGCATCAACCGGCACCAGAGCTACGCCTATCAGGGCTACGCCATGCCGGACAGCCTGCAGCGGCTGGATGCCCAGTTCATCAAAAAGGACCTGGGCTGCAATGCCGTGCGCACCAGCCACTACCCCCAGAGCCCGGCCTTCCTGGATGCCTGCGACGAGCTGGGCCTGCTGGTGTTCACCGAAATGCCCGGCTGGCAGCACATCGGCGACGAAGCCTGGAAGGCGCAGGCCCTGCAGAACTGCCGGGAGATGGTGTGCCAGTGCCGCAACCATCCCAGTGTGTTTTTGTGGGGTGCACGGGTCAACGGCAGCCCCGATGATGAAGCCTTTTACAAGCGCACCAACGAGGCCATCCATCGGCTGGACCCCACCCGCCCCACGGCGGGTGCCCATATCCGCCGCCGCGAGCAGCTGCTGGAGGATGTGTACGCCTACAACGATTATTCCTACCGGGGCCGAGGCCCCGCCTGTGAGGCCCGCGCCTCCGTCACCCCGGACACCCGCAAGGGCTACCTCATCAGCGAGTTCGGCGGGCAGAACTTCCCGGCCAAGCCCTTTGACGATGAGGCCCACCGGCTGGTGCAGGCCCTGCATTTTGCCGCCGTGCTCAACGATTCCATTGCCCAGCAGGGCGTGGCCGGCAGCTTTGGCTGGTGCCTGGCCGACTACAACACCCACCGGGAATTCGGCAGCGGCGACCGCATCTGCTACCACGGCGTGATGGATCTGTTCCGCAACCCGAAACTCTCCGCCGCCGTGTACGCCAGCCAGAAAACACCCCGTGCTCCTTCGGACATCGTGCTGGAAGTCTCTTCCGCCATGGCATTGGGGGACCTGCCTGGCGGGGTACCGGGGGCCTGCTGGGTGTTCACCAACGCCGAGAGCGTGCGTCTGTACCGCGGCAATGACTTCGTGGCCGAATTTGCCCCCGACCGGCGCGGCCGGTTTGCGGCGCTGCCGCACCCACCCATTGAGATCAACGACTTTGTGGGCTCCCTGCTGGAAAAGTATGAGGGGATGGACCATGCTTCTGCCTTGCAGGTAGCTGCCATCCTGAACGAGCTGCGCCGGGACGCCATGGAGCCTTCGCCCCTGTCCCGGGCACGGATGCTCTCGCTGCGGCTGGGCTGGAACGATGTGCTGCGGATGTACTACAAGTACATCGGCGTGCTGGGCAGCCCCGCCGCCGAATACCGCTTTGAGGCCGTCTGGCACGGTCGAGCGGTGCGCACCGTGGTGCGGGAGCCGGTGCAGAGCGTCCGGCTGGAATGCGTGGTGCACAACCCCATCCTGACCGACGGCCCCACCTGGGACTGCGCTGCCGTGAGCCTGCGCGCCATCGACCAGAACGGCAACCTGCTGCCCTACTGCGGCGAGGCCGTGCAGCTGCGCACCGAGGGCCCCGTGAAGATCCTGGGGCCTGCCGTCGTACCGCTGCGGGGCGGCATGGGCGGCACCTATCTGGCCACCACCGGCGAGGCCGGGCGGGCCGTGCTGCACTGCCGCATGGAGGGCGCGCTGGACACCGAAGCCTATCTGACCATCCGCTGCCGGGAGTAAAATCCGGTCCCTTTCATGATAGATTTGCAGTCTGTTCAAAGTTTTATCATGGATGACTGGTATGCTAAAAACAAGGAATACCACGGCAGCGCTCAGCCGCTGTTTTGACAACGAAAAGGACTTGATCGTATGAGAGAAAAATTCCGTCAGTTCATGGTCGGCCGCTACGGCACCGATGGGTTGAATCAGGCTCTGAGCATCGCCTCCATCGTGATGCTGCTCATCTCCCTGCTCACCCGCATCAGCCTGTTCACCTGGCTGGGTCTGGTGCTGCTGATCCTCTGCTATTACCGATCCCTGAGCCGCAATATCTCCAAGCGCACGGAGGAGAACTACCGCTACTACACCCTGAAAGATCGGGTGGACGGCAAGTTCCGCGGTCTGAAAGATCAGTGGGCCAACCGCAAGCTCTACCACTACTACCGCTGCCCCAAGTGCCGCCAGAAGCTTCGGGTGCCCCGGGGCCGTGGCCGCATCCAGATCTCCTGCCCCCGCTGCGGCACCCAGTTCATCAAAAAGAGTTGAGCCATGTTTGGATATGTGATCCCGAACCACACCGCCCTCTCCCCGGAGGCGCAGGCGCGCTACCGCACCGCCTACTGCGGGCTGTGCCGCCGCATCGACGCGCTGCACGGGCTGCGGGGGCGGTTTACGCTGAGCTACGATCTCACCTTTCTGGACCTGCTGCTGTGCAGCCTGTATGAGGGAGAGAGCGAACTTTCCACCGGATGCAGCCGCTGCCCGGTGCACCCGCTGCACGGCGTGAACTGGCGGTCCAGCGGCCCCACCGACTACTGTGCCGACCTGAGCGTGGCGCTGCATTACTACAATGCCGAGGACAAATGGAAGGATGACCACAACCTGCTGGGCCTCGGCTATGAAAAACTGCTGTCCGGCTGCCGCACCGACGCCGAAGCCCGCTGGCCCCGGCAGTGTGCCGCCATCCGCAGCTGTCTGGCCCGGCTTGCAGAATACGAAGCCGCCGGCAGCGAGGACCTGGACGCCGTGTCCGGCTGCTTTGGCGAGCTGATGGCCGAATTGTTCGACTACAAGCAGGACCACTGGTCGCCGGAGCTGCGCAGCCTGGGCTTCCATCTGGGCAAGTTCATCTATCTGATGGACGCCTACGACGATCTGGCCCGCGACAAGCGGAAGGACGCCTACAATCCCCTCAAAACCATGAGCGAGCAGCCCGGCTACGAGGAAGAAATGCGGGAAATTTTTGAGTTGCTGCTGGCACGCTGTGCCAAATGTTTTGAGCGCCTGCCCTGCGTGGAGGACGCCGACCTGCTGCGCAATATCCTGTATTCCGGCGTATGGCTGAAGTACAACTGCAACAATGCAAAGCGCTCCGGCCGGGATGCCGAAGCATCCACTTGATTTTTCCACGACGATACGGTAGACTATAGAGTATTGTGCGGCATTGCGGCCGCGCGAAATGAGACGTGAGGAAGTATATCCATGAGAGATCCGTATGAGGTGCTGGGCATTCAGCGCGGCGCAAGCGACGAAGAGATCAAAAAAGCATACCGCGCCAAATGCAAGCGCTGGCACCCCGATTTGAACCCCAACGACCCAACCGCCGAGGAGCACTTCAAGGAGGTGCAGGCCGCCTACGATGCCATCACCAAGGGCGAGACCGGCCCCCAGATGGGCGGCAATCCCTATGGCGGCTACCGTCAGCAGAGCTATGGCGGCTCCCAGCAGGGCTACAGCCAGCAGAACTACGGGTTTGACGGCTTCGATGGTTTTGACCCCTTCGGGTTCGGCTTTGGGTTCAACGGCTACAGCCAGCAGAGCGGTGCCAGCTACAGCGGCAGCGACTCGCCCGAGATGCAGGCAGCCCGCAACTTTGTGGTGAATGGCCGCTACGCCGAGGCACGCCGCGTGCTGGACGGCATGACCGCCCGCAATGCCCGGTGGTACTATCTTTCCTCGCTGGCCAATCAGGGCCTGGGCAACAGCATCGACGCGCTGCAGGATGCCCGCCGCGCCGTGCAGCTGGACCCCAACAACACCGAGTACCGGATGCACCTGCAGCGGCTGCAGAACCCCGGCCGCACCTACCGCACCCAGACCACCTACGCCCAGCCGGGCGGCATCATGCGCTGGTGCTGGAGCATGATCCTGCTCAACCTGCTGTGCAACTGCTGCTGCGGCGGCTGGGGCTTCTACGGCCCGCGCTACGGCTTCCGCGGATAACAAAAACATATAAAACACAACAGCCTCCCTTTGCCCTTGTACCGGGCAGCGGGAGGCTGTTTTTGATCTGTTACAACACTGACAAAAAACGCCCCGAAACATTTCTGCTTCAGGGCGTTTGAGCTGGAGCTGCTATCCAGATTCGAACTGGAGACCTCATCCTTACCAAGGATGCGCTCTACCAACTGAGCTATAGCAGCGCAATCACAGCTCAATTATGATACCACAGGTTTTGTCGTTTGGCAAGAGGTTTTTGCAAAAAAATCCGGATTTTTTTTGCAAAAGACGTTCTGCTCCTGAAAAACGCCCGGCAGCGTTCGGCTGCCGGGCGTTCCGGGATGCTTGTTCCAATCACTCGATCAGGCCGTTCAGCAGCGACAGGCACTTGCGGCTGTGCAGCTTGCGGATGGCCTTTGCCTCGATCTGGCGCACACGTTCACGGGTGACACCGAAGTCGCGGCCCACTTCTTCCAGCGTGCGGGGGCGGCCGTCGTCCAGGCCGAAGCGCAGGCGGATGACCTTTTCCTCACGGGGAGTCAGGCTCTTCAGGGCCAGATTGATCTGCTGGGCCACCATGGCGCGATCAGCGGCCTTGCCGGGTGCCTCGGCGTTCTCGTCGGCCACGAAATCGCCCAGAGAGGAATCCTCTTCCTCACCCACGGGGCTTTCCAGGCTTGCCGGCTCCTGTGCCATGCGCTGGATCTCACGCACACGCTCCACGCTCATGTCCATGGCCTTTGCCAGCTCTTCCGGGGTGGGCTCATGGCCGTTCTGGTACACCAGCTGGTTGGTGGCCTGCCGCATGCGGTTGATGGTCTCCACCATGTGCACCGGGATGCGGATGGTGCGGGCCTGGTCCGCGATGGCGCGGGTGATGGCCTGACGGATCCACCAGGTGGCGTAGGTGGAGAAGCGGAAGCCGCGGTCACAGTCGAACTTCTCGGCAGCCTTGATCAGGCCGATGTTGCCCTCCTGGATCAGGTCCAGGAAGGCCAGATTGTGGCCCACATGCTTCTTGGCGATGGAGACCACCAGACGCAGGTTTGCCTCGCTCAGGCTGCGGCGGGCGTTCAGGCCGTCGCGGCGGGTCTTGAGCAGCTCCTGCCGCTTTTCCTCGGTCAGAGGACCGTTTTCCACGGCCTCCATAGCCTCTTCCTCGGCGGCCTTCTCCTCGGCGTCCTCGCTGGACTTCTCGTTGCCGTCGTCGTCCAGATCCTCGGTGTAGCTGCGGCTGTTCTCGTCCTCTTCAAACGAGAAGCGGGCGCTGTTCTTCTTGATGTACTCGGGCGCGCCGTACTTCTGGCGGTCGGCCTGCAGGATGTGGGCAGCCTCGGCACCGGCGTGGATGCGGCGGCTCAGCTCCACTTCCTGTTCTGCGCTCAGCAGCGGGATCTGGCCGATCTGCTTCAGGTAGTTCTTCACCGGGTCATCCAGCAGCTCGTCCATGGCGGCCTTCAGGTCGGCCGGGTTCTCCTCGCTCTGGTCCTCGTCCTCATCGGCACCGATGCCCAGATCATCGTTGTTGTTCTCAGCGTTCTCCACCTCAGCCATGATGCCTTCCACATCCAGGCCGGGCTCGGTCTCTTCTTCCTGGATCTTGATCCCGCGTTCTTCCAGAAGCGTATAGAGCGTGTCCAGATCCATTCTGCACTGCGCAGCCAGCGCCTTTGCCTCCTGCGCCGACAGGGTGCCTTCGCCTTTTGTCAACAGTTCCTTTAAAGTCATGCCCATTTCGCTCTCTCCTTCTTGCTGCGGGGAAAATTTTGGTTGTTGTTCCTGCACATCAGATCACAAGACCCCCGTTGACACCGAACACCTGCCCGGTGATGTAGCCGGCGTCCTCGCCTGCCAGGAAAACCAGCAGCCTTGCCACTTCGTCGGCGGTGCCAAGGCGGCCCACCGGGGTCTCCTCGGCCAGCGCCGCCTTGTCCTCGGCGGTAAAGGCTGCCATCATATCGGTTTCAATGACCCCGGGTGCCACACAGTTCACCGTGATGCCGCTGGGGCCTTCTTCTTTGGCCAGTGCCTTGGTCAGGCCGATGAGGCCCGCTTTGGCGGCAGAATAATGCACTTCGCAGCTGCCGCCGGTCTGGCCCCACATGCTGCTCACCGTCAGGATGCGGCCCGCCTTGCGGCGGATCATGCCCGGCAGCGCCAGCTGGCACAGGTGGAACGCACCGGTCAGGTTCACGTCCAGCATGTGCTGCCATTCTTCCGGGGTGATGTCGGTGAACAGCTTCTGCTGTGCGATGCCGGCATTGCTCACCAGCACATCCACCCGACCCAGCGCCTGTTCCGCCGCACGGAACGCCAGCTCGCAGCTGGCCCGGCTGGCCACATCGCACTGCACGGCCGTGATGCCCGGCAGCTCCGCTTCCAGCGCGGCCGCCGCCTCGGCATTGCTGTGGTACAGCACCGCCACGCGGTAGCCCGCCGCATAAAAGGCCCGGGCCGCCGCAGCACCGATGCCCCGGTCGCCGCCGGAGATCAGCACCGTGCGCCCGTTTGCGGGCACCGCCGCGCTCTGGGGCTGCGGCTCTTCTGCCGGTTCCGGTTCCGAAACCGGGGTCGGCTCTGCCGGTTCTGCCGGAGCCGCACTGCGGGGTTCCAGAACCCGGGTGGGTTCGTCCGGAACGATCTCTGCCGGTGTGGTTTCCGGCACCGGGGCCGGAGCAGCCGACGCTTTTTCCGGTTCATACACCGGCTCTTCCTCCGGTGTGTCAAAGGTCAGTTCAAACTCGTCTTCGTACAAGAGTACTGCCCTCCTGTCGTGTTCTCTGCAGCGTGCCATTTGCACCCTGCAGGAAGGATCCGCGGCCCATCGCCCGGCAGAGCAGCGCTCTGTCTCATTTCTCCGGTCAAGTCCGGTCCTGCGGCGTGCCCGCCGGGGTATTCAGATGGGTTTCGACAAGATACCATTGAATAATATAGCACAATTTGCTGAAAAAAGAAAGTGGAAGCTGCTCACTTTTCCACGCAGCTTCCACTTTTTTACGGTTTCTTCATATTCTCGGCGGGCGGTGCGGGCCGTTTCCACTTCGGCCGAGCGGCCAGCCGCACCCGCAGATCCTTGAAAAACGCCTGCAGCAGTGCTCCGGCTTCCTCGGCCCGCAGGCCCTGCTCCACCATCGGGTGGTGGTTGAACGGCAGGGCAAACAGGTCCGTCACACTGCCGCAGCACCCGGCCTTGGCATCGGCCGCGCCGTACACCACCCGCCGGATGCGGCTGTTCAGGATGGCCCCCGCGCACATGGGGCAGGGCTCCAGCGTGACGAACAGCTCACACTCCCACAGCCGCCAGCCGCCCAACGCCTTGCAGGCCGCGTCGATGGCCAGCAGCTCGGCATGATGCAGGGCGTTCTTTTCCGTCTCGCGGGTGTTGTGGGCCGCCGCCACGATCTGCCCGTTGCGGGCCACCACAGCCCCCACCGGCACTTCGCCCAGTGCGGCCGCCTTGCGCGCCTCGTCCAGCGCGGCACCCATCAGTTCAAAATCGGTCATGCGTTCTCCTTTTATCCTGCGGCAAATACCAGCAGATTATTCACTGTATGCAGTACCCAGCCCGGCCATACGCGGCCGGTGCGCTGCCGGATGGTTCCCAGTAGCACCCCCAGCACCAGCGCATAGGCGATTCCGGCCACTCCGCCGTGCTGCACCGCAAACAGCGCCGCCTGCACGCACACTGCCGCCCGGGGGCCCAGCGGCTGCAGCAGCCCCTGCACCGCGCCCCGGAACACCAGTTCCTCAGCCAGCGGAGCCGCCGCGCAGTGCAGCGCAAAGCTCTGCCCGGCTGCACTCAACGGCAGGGCGGCACAGACGGCCGCCAGCGCTCGTCCCGCCGGCAGGTACGCCAGCGCACAGCCAAAGGCCGCCAGCAGGGCTGCCGTCCGATTTTGTGGTCTGTGCATGGCTCTGCCTCCCTTCCGTCTGGCCTATCTTATCACAGCAGCGGTCGAACGCGCAAGTATTTTGCGTTCTGCCGCACCAAATGTTGCCCAACCAATTGACTTTGCCCGTCGGGTTCTGGTATAATGCTTTCCGACGTTTTTGTTGAAAACGTTGTCTAACAGATTTTACCGGAAATCCGGAGGTATTTTATGATCCGCATTCTCACCGATTCTGCGTCCGACATCCTGCCCGCCGAGGCAGAACAGCTGGGCGTGACCGTGATTCCCCTGAACGTGACGCTGGAGGACGGCACCGTGCTGCGTGACGGCATCGACAAGACCCCCAGCGAATACTACGCCCTTTTAAAGGAGTGTCACAAGCTGCCCACCACCAGCCAGCCCAGCCCGGAGCTGTTCGAGCGGTTCTATCAGGACGCCGCCGCTGCCGGGGACGAGGTGCTGGGCATCTTCCTGTCCCATGAGCTGTCCGGCACCTGGCAGTGCGCCAGACTGGCCGCTGACCTTGTCAACGTGGACAACGTGCTGTTCGTGGACAGCGCCAACGTCTGCCTGGGCGAAGGGCTGCTGGTACGGCTGGCTGTGCAGCTGCGCGCCGCCGGTAGGACGCTGGTGCAGATCGCCACCGACCTGGAGCACGCCAAGGAGCACCTGCATCTGGTTGCCGCCATCGACGACCTGAAGTACCTGCGCAAGGGCGGCCGCCTGCCCGCCGCTGTGGCCGTGGCCGGCGGCATGCTGGGCATCAAGCCGCTCATCACCATCAAGGAAGGCAAGGTAGCCATGGCCGGCAAGGCACGCGGCCTGCCCGGTGCCTACGTTGCGCTGTTCAAAAAGGTGGAAGAGCTGGGCGGCATCAGCGCCGCCGTGCCTGCGCTGGCCGGTTATACGCTGTCTGCCCGCGAGGTGCAGCCCATCCAGACCTACCTGCAGGACAACCTGCAGTGTGCCGAGCCGCTGGTGCAGCAGATCGGCTGCGTCATCGGCACCCACGCCGGTCCCGGTGCCTTTGGTCTGGCCTTCTTTGATCAGGGACTGGAACTATAAGCATCCTGAAACGCGAGACAGGCTTCCTCGAAAGGAAGCCTGTCTCTTTTTTATTCCAATCAGCAGTCAATCCAGATGGTGCCGCTTGCAGAAGCGCTTACTCACGGCGTACATGGCCACCCACAGGCCCACGGCCAGTACAAGATAGAGCGGATTCTTCATGGAGCTCACCAGCGACTGACCGAACACCGCCATCATGGCCACCATCACGCCCTTGCCCAGCAGCATCGTGATGAGATAACGCTTCTCGTCAAAGTCCGAGATGCCGAAGGCCAGATGCATGAAGGAGCTGGGCGCAAAGGGCAGCAGCATGAGCATGAACAGCGACGACGTGTCGAAGTGGTTGACCCACTGCTGGGCTTTTTCCAGCTTGGGCCAGCGGCCGGCGATCTTCCAGAAACAGCGCTTGACGATGCGCCGCCAGAGCAGGAACATGAGGGTTCCGCCCAGCGCCACCCCGATCCAGCTGTACAAAAAGCCCAGGATGCCGCCGTGGGCTCCCACGTTCAGGGCCACGATGGCAATGAGCGGCAGCGGCGGAAAGAACGACTCCACCACGGCCAGCGTGATGGGGGCCAGCGGCCCCAGATCACCAAAGCGGTCCAGCAGTGTCTGCCAGTATTCCAGCGTGCCCAGCTGATGGGCCCACTGCAGCAACGTATGTTCCATTTGCGTTTTCCCAGTCCCTTCTGTTCCAAGCGGCGGCCGCACAGCCGCCTGCTGATAGTATATCCCGTTTGTATGACAGAGCCATGAACAGACCGTAGCAGTTCTGTATGCACGACCCTCTGCCCTATAAAACGAAACAGAACAGGAACTTCCTGCAAAAGAAAAAGAATTCTGTATTCTTGTCAGTTCTCCGCGGACTTTTCGGCGCGGTTCTTCAGCCGCTCCAGCTGGGCTGCGCGCTGCTTGTTCCAGCGGGCAAGCAGGGCCTCATCCGGCAGCTGCAGGCAGCGGGCAAAGCTCCAGTGCAGCCCGTCGCGGCGGGCCAGCTTGTAGCGCTGGAACACGCCGCCGCTCACGGCATTGCCGGAACCGGCACAGTGCGGGCACCGGCTCAGGGTGTACCAGCTGTTGCTGCCCTTTTTCAGCCAGACATCGTCCGGGGTCAGGGCGGTGCCGCACTCCGGGCAGTTCATCGTGTAGATCTTGGGGTCGGTGCGCCAGGCGTACTGCTCCACATAGCCGTGGAACACCTCAAAATCACAGTATTCGCCGGGGGCCGGGCACAGGCTGGCCTGCAGGCTCTCGTCCTCGGTGGGGTAAGCGGCAAGACCGGCCCGCAGGTCCAGCAGACGGCAGACATCGGCGGTGTACAGCGTGTCGGACAGCGCATCGTGGAACTGCCGTTCCATGGGGATGCCCATCCGGGTCACGACGCTTTCCAGCGTCATGCCCTCGCCCTCCTTGCGGGGGTGCTCCCGCAGGAACACCTGCTGCAGGTCGTACCACACAGTGGGGCGGCTCTCGTCGATGTTGCACAGGAACAGGTTCTGCTTGAGCACCGGCACGTCATCCATGCCCCACTCGGCAAACTCGGCATCCGGGCCGCACCACTGCATGAAGCGGCGCAGGCCCTGCACGATGGGTTCGCCCTTGTCCAGGTCGGCCTGGGTCAGGCCGGTGACCTTGGCGATGTGGTGCTGCAGCTTGCGGAAGATGCGGGGACGCAGATGGATGGAAAAGGTGTCCAGCACGTTGGCATCCTCGTCGATCTTCACGGCACCGATCTCCACGATCTCGCCCCGGAAGGTCTGCTGCACCCCGTGATAATTAAAGGTGTAGGGCTGGTAGCCGATGTTCCATTCCAGATCAAATAAAACCAGATTGCGCGGCATTGTTTTTTATTCCTCTCGTAAAATAAACTTCTCCACAGCCTCGGCCACGCCGTCGTGGTTGTTGTCGGCGGCGGTCACATAGACGGCGGTGTCCTTTACCGGCTGCTCGGCGTTCTGCATGGCCACGCCCACCCCGGCGTAGGCGATCATGGACCGGTCGTTGAGGCCGTCGCCGCAGGCCATCAGGTTGTCCCGGGTCAGGCCCATGTGGTCCAGCAGGGCCGCCAGGCTGGCGTCCTTGGCCACCCCCAGGGGCACACACTCAATAAAGAAGGGGCTGGAGGGGTACAGGTCCATGCGCCCGGCAAACTGCTGCCGCCCGGCGGCGCACACGGCATCCCGACGGTCCGGGTCCAGGCAAATGAGCATCTTGCACACCGGGTAGTCCACGTACCGGGCCAGGTCCTCCACCGGGATCATAGGGAGCTTGGTGGTAAAGCACTCTTTGTTGGCCCAGGGATCCTGGGGCCGCTGGCAGACGATGCCCTCACTGCTGTAGGTCAGGATGGCCACATCCTGCGCGGCGGCAAAGGCGCACAGCTCCGGGACCAGCGCGGGGTCCAGCGTTTTTTCCACCAGCGTTTCGCCGGTGCGGCAGTCCACGATCTTGCCGCCGTTGTAGGACAGGATGCAGCCGCCCTTTTTGTCCAGCCCCAGGTCTTTGGCCAGCGGGGTGATGCCGGCAGTGGGCCGACCGGAGGCCAGCACCACGGTCACGCCGCGTTCAATGGCCGCATCCAGCGCGGCGCGGGTGCGGGGTGTCACTTCCTTCTGGTCGTTGGCCAGGGTCCCGTCCAGATCCAGGGCCAGCACTTTGATCTCAGCCATATTGTTATCCTCTTTCTGTTCAAAGGTGATCGCATTTCACCCCCTTATTGTACAATGAAACGCCCTCTTCTTTCAACCCTTGCGCAAAGGTTTGTGGAAAAACCGGTCCTCCGCGGCCGGAACGCGCGGATTTTACCGGATTTTGCGGCTTTTTTACCATCCGGGCGGCCCCGCCCCACAGATTTTACCAAAGCTTTGCACGGGGCTGGTTTCGGCCCGGGGCAGAAACGCGCTACAATAAAGCCGTTCCCGGATGATAAAAAACAAAGGCCTGAGGTCAGGCCGGATCAAGAGAGAGGATATTGCAATGAAGAACGAAAAGATCTCCCGCCGCAGCTTTCTGAAGGCCAGCGCTGTGGCTTCTGCCCTGGGTGTCATGGCCGCTGCACCCGCCGCCCACGCTGCCGGTGCCGACGAGGCTGCCGCTCAGATTGAGGAAGAGAACTGCCTGCTGAAGAAGCCCAAATACATCTTCCTGTTCATCGGCGACGGCATGGGCACTGCCCAGATCCAGTCCGCCCGCTTCTACAAGGGCACCGTGGACAACAACGGCGCTGTGACCGAGGCCGATCTGAGCTTTACCTCCTTCCCCCGGGTGGGCAGCGTGACCACCTACGACAGCACCTCCTTCTGCCCGGACTCCGCTTCCACGGCCACTTCCATTGCCACCGGCCACAAGACCGAGAGCGGTGTCATCAACATGTGCCCCGGCACCCGGGACGTGCCCTATGAGACCATTGCAGAAAAGCTCCATGGCCAGAAGGGCTACAAGGTAGGCGTGGTGTCCACCGTCAACATCGACCACGCCACCCCGGCTGCCTTCTACGCCCACCAGAAGACCCGGAAGAACTACTACGAGATCGGCCTGGAGCTGGCCAAGTCCGGCTTTGAGTATTTTGCCGGCGGCGAGTTCCAGAAGGTGCAGGGGGACGGCACTGGCCCCGATAACCATGCCGTGGCTGTCAGTGCCGGCTACAACGTGGTGACCACCCAGGCGGACGCAGCGGCCCTGACTGCCGGTGCAGGCAAGACCCTGATCATTGCCCAGAATCTGGCAGACGGCAAGGCCATGAACTACGCCATGGATGCTGCCAACGGCGAGTGGCAGCTGACGGATTACGTCAAGAAGGGCATTGAGCTGCTGAACAACCGCAAGGGCTTCTTCCTCATGACCGAGAGCGGCAAGATCGACTGGGCCTGCCACGCCAACGACGCTGCAGCCTCCATCCACGATGTGCTGGAGCTGAGCAACGCTGTGGAGACTGCGGTGGACTTCTACAAGGCCCACCCCACCGAGACCCTGATCCTGGTGACGGCCGACCACGAGACCGGCGGCATGGCCATCGGCTACAAGACCACCAACTACGACACCTTCCTGACCAACCTGGCCCACCAGAAGATGTCCTACGCCAAGTTCGACTCCACCTATGTGGAGGGCTATATGGCCAACAAGACCCCCTTTGAGACTGCCATGCAGGATGTGAAGAATATCTTTGGCCTGACCCTGCCCACCGACCCGGATGCCGCCAAGGCCGGCAAGCTGCTGCTGACCGACTACGAGGTGCAGAACCTGCGGACCGCTTATGAGCGCACGTTGCAGGTGGGCTCTGCCAGCCAGAAGGACATGACCCAGCAGGATTATGAACTGTACGGTACCTACATCCCCTTCAGCATGGCGGTCTGCCACACCATCAACCACAAGTCCGGCATGGACCACACCACCTATGCCCACACCGGTGCCATGGTGAACCTTTACGCCCTGGGCGTGGGAGCCGAAAAGTTTGGCGGCGTCTACGACAACACCGAGATCTACCACAAGCTGGCTGAGCTTACCGGGGTGCAGTAAAAACTGCCCCGGCCTGGCTCGGACCTGAAAAAAGCCCCGTTCCGCAAGACACGGAACGGGGCTTTTGTGGTTTGCAGGAAAGGCGCTCAGGACACCACGACGTGGGCCTTGAGCCACTCCATCACAGCCGTCTGCAGGGCGGTCTGATGGACGAAGTTGTCGCCGTAGGAGCTGCCGGAGTAGGAAGCGGCAGCGGCATCCAGCTGCTCCTGGGTGGGCTCGATGCCCTGGCTCTCGGCAATGGCCTGATACAGCAGGTCCTGTTTGGCCAGGTGAGTGATCACGGTGTCCGAAGCGCCCAGCATGGCGTTGGCGTCGGTGTAGCCCTGTGCCTGGGCGATGGTGTCCAGATCGCTGCTGTAGTAGTTGGCCAGCTGGTAGTAGTAATTCAGGAACATGCAGGCGTAGTAGTCAGAGATCTGCTTGGGCACATCCTTGAAATCGGCAGTGTCCAGCAGGGCGTCCATAATGGCGTCCTCCAGGTTCTGGTCGTAGAGGGCACTGGAGAAAAAGGCCTTCAGCTCCTCCACGGTGTGCACGTCGTCGCTGGTGCCGAAGGTGCTGTCCACCCACTCGTCGGTCAGCTCCGGCGTCACCGGCTCGGAGATGGAGTTCACGGTCACGCGGAACACGGCCTCCTTACCGCTGAGCTCGACGGTGTTGCCGTCGGAGTCGGTGGAGGCGTCGTAGCCGTTGGGGAAGGTGACGGTCACATCAAAGGTGTCGCCAGTGTTGTGGCCGACGATCTGGTCCTCAAAGCCGGTGATGAAGCTGCCGCTGCCCAGCGTGAGGTCGTAGCCCTGGTAGGTGCCGCCGTTGAACGCCACACCGTCCACGGTGCCGGAATAATCAATGTTCACGACGTCGCCGTTCTGCGCGGCGCGGTCGGTCACGGCCTGGGTGGTGCTGTACTGGCTCAGCAGGCTGTCGATGCGGGCCTGGACGTCCGAGTCGCTGGGGGTGACGTCTGCCTTCTTGATGGGCAGAGCGGCCACATTGTCCGGCAGGGTGACATAGTCCTGTGCAGTGATGCCGGTGCGGTAACCGTTTGCATCCAGACCGTCGCTGTAGGTGAAATTCTGGTAGTCAAAGCTGTCCACCGTGCCGTACTCCGAGACGGCAGGAGCGGAAGAAGCCGCACTGGAAGAAGCGGCCGCAGAAGATGCGGACGAAGCACTCTGCTTTTTGGTCAGCGTGAAGATGGCAAAGATCACGCACAGGGCGGCTGCTGCCGCACACAGCACGCAGAGCAGGGTTTTGGTTGAATGTTTCAAGAATAGACCTCCTAAATAAAAAGACCGTTTGCACGGCCGGATCGGATCGTGTGCTTTCCTATTATATCGGATAAAACGCCAAAAGGAAAGTTTTTTGCCAAATTTCCACAAATCCGGTCCGCCGCAGCGCCGCACTTTTGCCCGCCTGCCCCCTGCAAAAGGCGCAAAACCGGTGGAAATGCCCCGGCGGTTCTGCTACAATAAAATTATGTGACCTGAACCGTTTCCCTCTCAGGGGGAGCCTGATAAAAATGGAGGAAAAACCCATGGATTACAACAAAGCCGCTCTGGAAATGCACGAGAGCCACAAGGGCAAGGTGGGCATCGTGAGTAAGGTGGAGGTCGCCACCCGCGATGACCTGTCCACCGCTTACACCCCCGGCGTGGCCGAGCCCTGCCGCAAGATCAAGGAAAACCCCGAGGATGTGTACAAGTACACCTTCAAGGGCAACATGGTGGCTGTGGTGTCCAACGGCACCGCTGTGCTGGGCCTGGGAGATATCGGCCCCGAGGCTGGTCTGCCTGTTATGGAAGGCAAGGCAGTGCTGTTCAAGGAGTTTGGCGGCGTGGACGCCTTCCCCATCTGCATCGACGCCCCGGACGCTGCCAGCGTCATTGCTGCCTGCAAGGCCATTGCCCCCACCTTTGGCGGCATCAATCTGGAGGATATCAAGAGCCCCGAATGCTTTGAGATCGAGCAGACGCTGGAAAAAGAGCTGGACATTCCTGTGTTCCACGATGACCAGCACGGCACCGCCATCGTGGTCACCGCTGCCCTCATCAACGCCCTGCGCGTGGTGGGCAAGAAGATGGAAGATGTGCACATCGTGCTGAACGGCCCCGGCGCCGCCGGTACGGCCATCATCAAGATGCTTATGACCGCCGGTGCAAAGGACATCATCGCCGTGGATCAGTTCGGCACCCTGTACAAGGGCTGCAACAGCGCCGAGGCCCACAAGAACTGGCTGGGTGAGGTGACCAATCCCCGCCAGATCAAGGGCGGCCTGAAAGAAGCCATTGCCGGTGCCGATGTGTTCATCGGCGTGTCCAAGCCCGGCATCCTGACCACCGAGCTGTGCAGGACCATGAACAAGGACGCCATCGTCTTTGCCATGGCCAACCCCACCCCGGAGATCATGCCCGACGAAGCCAAGGCCGGCGGCGTGCGGGTGATGGCCACCGGCCGCAGCGACTTCCCGAATCAGGTCAACAACGTGCTGTGCTTCCCCGGCCTGTTCAAGGGTGCCCTGAGCGTGCGTGCCCGCGACATCAACGACCAGATGAAGCTGGCTGCCGCCTATGCCATTGCAGACCTCATCACCGACGATGACCGCAGCGAGGAGAACATCATCCCCGGTGCCTTCGACCCCCGTGTGGCCCAGGCTGTGGCCGACGCTGTGGCCCAGGCTGCCCGGGACACCGGCGTGGCCCGCCTGTAACCGGAGGAACTGCCCATGAGAACGATTTCTGCACAGGAGATCACCGATACCGTTGCACGGCTGTGCATCGAGGCCAACACCCGCCTGCCGCAGGATGTGCAGGCCGCACTGGACAAGGCCCGGCAGGAAGAGCCCTGGCCGCTGGCCAGGAACACCCTCGACCTGTTGTGGTCGAACCTGAGCGCCGCCAAAGAGAGGGACCTGCCCATCTGTCAGGATACCGGCATGGCCTGCGTGTTCGTGGAGCTGGGCACCGATGTGCACATTGACGGCAGCTTTGAAACCGCCATCCATGAGGGCGTGCGCCGGGGCTACACCGACGGCTATCTGCGCAAGAGCATCGTGGCCGACCCGCTGCGCCGGGGCAACACCGGCGACAACACCCCCGCCGCCATCACGGTGCATCTGGTGGACGGCGAGGGCTGCCGCATCACGGTGGCCCCCAAGGGCTTTGGCAGCGAGAACATGAGCCGCATCCAGATGCTCAAGCCCGCCGACGGCGTGGAGGGCTTCCGGAAGTTCGTGCTGGAGACCGTCCAGCTGGCCGGTTCCAACCCCTGCCCGCCCATCGTGCTGGGCATCGGCGTGGGCGGCAGCTTTGATAAGGTGGCGTATCTGGCCAAAAAGGCCCTGCTGCGCCCGCTGGATGTACCCAACCCCGACCCCTACTACGCACAGCTGGAACAGGAACTGCTCACCGCCATCAACGGCTTGGGCATCGGGCCCCAGGGCTTTGGCGGCCGGACCACCTGCCTGGGCCTTGCCATTGAGCAGATGCCCACCCATGTGGCGGGCCTGCCGGTGGCAGTGAACGTTTCCTGCCACGTCACACGCCGTGCCAGTGGGGAACTGTAAGGAGGGAAGACCATGGAATACAAACTGACGACCCCCTGCACCGCCCAGGACCTGGCTGCCCTGAAGGCCGGGGACACGGTGCTGCTGTCCGGCGTGGTATACACCGCCCGGGACCAGGCCCATAAGCGGATGATAGAGGCCCTGGACCAGGGCCAGACCCTGCCCTTTGAGCTGGAGGGCAGTGCCATCTACTATGTGGGCCCCACCCCGGAGCGTCCGGGCCAGGTCATTGGCTCCGCAGGCCCCACCACCAGCGGCCGCATGGACGCCATGAGCCCCCGCCTGCTGGATCTGGGCAACAAGATCATGATCGGCAAAGGCAAGCGGGACGCCGCCGTCAAGGAAGCCGTGGTGCGCAACGGGGCCGTGTATCTGGCGGCTCTCGGCGGTGCCGGTGCCCTGATGGCAAAAAGTGTCGAGACGCTGGAGGTCATCGCCTGGCCGGACCTGGGCTGTGAGGCGGTGCGCCGCTTGACCGTAAAGGATATGCCCCTGACCGTGATCCTGGATGCCCACGGCGGCGACCTGTACCAGTCCGGCCCGGCGGCGTATCTGGAAAGCGAAAACTAACGGGGTTTTGTCCCCTTTGCACAAAACAAAACCGGCCTGGAATTGGCAAACCCGCTGTTTTGTGCAGAAGAAAGTTGGTTTGTTTTTACAAACTTCCTGTGAATTGCTTGCATCAACGGCAAAAGTGTGATATCCTGTAACATACAAACCGTGGTGCTTTGCATCCCGGCAGAGAACTTCCCGCCGTGGGGCGGGGCAAGGCAGGAGGCAAACAAACCATGCAGATCCACCAATCCGCAGAAGATTATCTTGAAACGATCCTGATGCTGACCCAGCGCATGGGCAAGGTGCGCTCCATTGACGTGGTCAATGAGCTGGGCTTTACCAAGGCGAGCGTGAGCATCGCCATGAAAAAGCTGCGGGAAAACGGCTATATCGCGGTGGACGGCGAAGGCAACCTGACCCTGTTGGAGCCGGGCCGTGAGATCGCAGAACGCATCTACAGCCGCCATCGTCTGCTCACCCACTTCTTCATGCAGCTGGGCGTGGACGAAAAGACTGCCGCCGAGGATGCCTGCAAGGCAGAGCACATCCTCAGCGAGCAAACGCTGGAAAAGATCCGCGAACGCGCCCTTGAGACTGACGCCGAAACCGGCAGCGCCCAATAAGCAGCAATTCGCACGATACCGCCCTCTGTACCTGTGGTACAGAGGGCGGTATTTTTTGTGCACCGGGGCGGGGTTGGCCCTTGCATCCGGGCAGCGGGTGCGGTATTCTTATAAGATAAGAACCGTTTTACGAATCGACCGGGGAGGGAAAACGACCATGGACGCAGACGAGATCCGCACACTGCTGGGCGAAATGGTATTTGAGCGTGCCCAGAAATACCGCCGCCGCATCCTGCAGAGCAGCTGCACCACCAACGAGGATGGCGTACGCCATGTCTCGGCGCTGGTGCAGGGCAATGGAGCCGACTGTTTTTATACACAGGTCTGGCTGCGGGAGAACGGCAGCTTTGTCAGTGCCTCCTGCGACTGTCCCTACAACCAGAACGGTGACGGCACCTACTGCAAGCACATTGGCGCGCTGCTGCTGGAGGATGCGGCCAAGCACCCCGCCCCCAAGGCACCGACCGCCCCGGAATCCATCCCGGGCGTGGTGCGCGGCACCGACGGGCTGAACCCCGCCGCTTCCCGGAAGGACAGCTATGCTTCCGGGCTGGAAATGCTGTTCGGCCGCAAGTGGCGGGGCGACGCCCCCGTCACCGACCAGGAGGCCCGCAAGCTGCTGGAGACCTACCAGCAGAGTGCCCTGCAGGACCTGGGCGAGGCCGGAGATCCCCCTCAGGACACCGGCTTTGTGGAGCTGGAACCGGAGCTGACCATGCTGTCCGGCGGGCAGCCGTGGCTGCGACTGCGCATCGCCAACCGGGAGCGGGGGCGGCAGTATGTGGTCAAGAGCATCCCTGCCCTGCTGGACGATGTGGAGCATGGCCGCAGTGCCGGCTACGGTCGCTTTCTGACCTTTGTGCACCGCTGGGACGCCTTTGACGAAGAGAGCCGTCAGCTGCTGCAGCTGCTGCGTCGGCAGGTGAACGCCAAGCAGAGCATGGAGACCAACGTGGTGCGCAGCTACAGCTATGCGGCGTCGGATGCCCCGGCAGGCGGCCTGCCGCTGACCGGTGAGATCTTTGACGCGCTGGTGCAGCTGTATGCGCCCACCGGCACGCTGGGCGGCTACGCCCTGCAGGAGGGCCTGCCCGTCATCACCATGACGGTGCAGCGCCGCCGGGGCGGTGTGCAGATCGACACCCTCCCGGCCCTGAACGCCGTGCACGGGCTGGACTATGATTACCTTTACAGCGCCGACACCCTGTGGCGGCTGCAGCGGGCTTCCAGTGCCCGCATCCTTCCGGCTTTGCAGGCGCTGTGCGGCAAAAGCCTGTTTTTCACCAGTGCCGACGCCACCGAATTCTGCAGCTATGTGCTGCCGGAGCTGGGCAGCAAGCTGACCATCGTGGACCCGGAACGCCTGCTGCTGAACCAGATCCCGCTGGAACCCGTGGTGCAGTTCTATCTGGATGCGCCCCGCGACCGTGGTATGACCGTGACCGCTCACGCCGAATTCCTGTACGGAGAGGACCGGATCACCCCCTCCGGCCCGGCCCCGGCGGGCCTGCTGCGGGACACCCGCGCCGAGCGCCGGGCCGACCGGCTGCTGGCCACTTGGCTGGAGCCGGACCCCACCGAGCCGGGACAGTACATGGTCACGGACGAAGAGCCGCTGTACCGCCTGCTGGAAGAGGGCGTGCCCGCCCTGATGGACGAAGGTGAAGTATACCTGAGCGACGCCTTTCGCAATCTGCAGGCCGCCCCGCCCAAAATTTCGGTGGGCGTGTCGGTGCACGGCAGCGTACTGGACCTGGAGGTGGACACCGGCGAGTTCCCGACCGCAGAGCTGCGGGAGCTGCTGCAGTCCCTGCACCAGAAAAAGCGCTACCACCGCCTGCGCGACGGCCGCCTGCTGCGGCTGGACGACAATCTGGAAGGGCTGGACGAGCTGAACGAAACGCTGGAGCTGTCCGGCGCAAAGCTCAAAGATGGACATGCGGAACTGCCGCTTTACCGCGCCCCCACGCTGGACTGGGCACTTTCGGGCCAGAACGGCCTGCGCTTCAGCCGCGACGACGCATTCCGCCGCATCAGCCGCAGCTTCCATGCCGTGAAGGACAGCGAGTATACCCCGCCCCAGTCCCTGCACAGCGTGCTGCGCAAGTATCAGCGGGACGGTTACCGCTGGCTGCGCACGCTGGACGGCTACGGCATGGGCGGCATCCTGGCCGACGATATGGGCCTGGGCAAGACCCTGCAGGTGCTGAGCTACCTGCTGGCCCTCAAGGAGGGCGGGCAGCCCCTGCCCAGCCTCATCGTGTGCCCGGCGTCACTGGTGCTGAACTGGGAGGAAGAGTGCAAAAAGTTCACCCCGCAGCTCACCTGTGTGGCGATGGACGGCGACGCCGCCCACCGCGCTGTGCTGGCCCGCCGGTGGGCAGAGGCCGATCTTGTGGTGACCAGCTACGACCTGCTGCGCCGCGATGAGGACCGCTACGCCGAACAGCCCTTCTATGCCTGCATCCTGGACGAAGCGCAGGCCATCAAGAACCATACCACCCAGAAATACAAGGCCGTGTGCCAGGTCCGCAGTCAGGTACGCTTTGCCCTGACCGGCACCCCGGTGGAGAACCGGCTGGGCGAACTGTGGAGCATCTTCTCCTTCCTCATGCCGGGCTATCTGCCGCCGTACAAGAACTTCTGTGCCCGGTTTGAAAAGCCCATCGTGCAGGAGGAAGATGCCAACGCCGTGCGGCGGCTGAATCAGCTCACCGGGCCGTTCATCCTGCGCCGCATGAAGGCGGATGTGCTGCGGGAGCTGCCGCCCAAGACCGAAAATGTCCACCGCATCGAGCTGGACACCGAACAGCGCAAGCTGTACCTTGCCGCCGTGGTGGACGCCCGCGAGAAGCTGCGCGCCGCCAAGCCCGAGGACAAAATGGCGGTGTTTGCGGTGCTCATGCGGCTGCGGCAGATCTGCTGCGACCCCCGCCTTGTGGCTGACAACTGGTCCGGCGGCAGCGCCAAGCTGGACGCCTGCATGGAACTGGTCACCGCCGCCGTGGAGGGCGGCCACCGCATCCTGCTGTTCAGTCAGTTCACCTCCATGCTGGATCTGCTGGCTCAGCGGCTGGACGAGGCCGGGGTGAGCCACTTCACCCTGCAGGGCTCCACCCCCAAGCCGGTGCGTGCCGAGCTGGTGCGCCGCTTCAACGGCGGTGAGGCCAGCGTGTTCCTGATCTCCCTGCGGGCAGGCGGCACCGGCCTGAACCTGACCGCTGCCGATATTGTCATCCACTACGACCCGTGGTGGAACGTGGCGGCCCAGAATCAGGCCACCGACCGCGCCTACCGCATCGGTCAGAAGAACCCTGTGCAGGTGTATAAGCTCATTGCACAGGACACCATTGAAGAAAAGATCGTGGAGCTGCAGCAGGCCAAGCAGTCGCTGGCGGACACCGTCACCGGCTCGGCCGACGGCGCGATCCTGTCCATGAAGCCTGAGGAGCTGCTGCAGCTGCTGGGCGAAGAAGCATAAGGAGGAAGCATTATGAAGGTTTGGGATCTGCACTGTGATACCCTCAGCGAGCTGCGCCGTGCCGAAAAGAATGGCACCCCCGCGAGCTTTGCCCACAATGATCTGCACATCGACCTGGAAAAATTGCAGGCTGGAGACTACATGCTGCAATGTCTGGCCGCGTTTGTGAACCTGGCCGACCCCACCCCCGGTGCCGACCCGCTGGTGACGGCGCTGGAAGAGATCGACGTGTTCAAGCGGATCATGGCAAAATACCCGGACCGCATTGCCCCGGTGTACACGGCGGCCGACATCCGCAAAAACGCCGAAGCCGGAAAGATCAGCGGCCTGCTCACCGTGGAGGAGGGCGGCTGCTGCAAGGGCAGCCTGGGCGTGCTGCGCCGGATGTATGAGCTGGGCGTGCGCATGATGACCCTGACCTGGAACCACGACAACGAGCTGGCCGCCCCGCAGGCAAACCCCGGCGGGCCGCTGGCGGCTCAGACCCAGCGCGGCCTGACCGAGACGGGCTTTGCTTTTCTGGCCGAGATGGAGCGCCTGCACATGATCGTGGACGTGAGCCATCTTTCTGACCGGGGCTTCTGGGACATCGTGGAACACGGCACCCGCCCCTTTGCGGCCAGCCACTCCAATTGCCGCGCCCTGTGCCCCCACACCCGCAACCTGACGGATGCGATGATCCGCGCCCTGGCCGAAAAAGGCGGCATCGCGGGGCTGAACTACTATGCTGCTTTCCTGGACACCGATCCCGCTCACCCGGAAGCCTGCCGCAGCACGGTGGAGCGCATCGCAGAGCACGCGGCCCACTACAAGCAGGTGGGCGGCATCGGGGTGCTGGCCCTGGGCAGCGACTTTGACGGCATCGACGGCCACCACCAGCTGGAAACAGCGGCGGACATGCCGCTGCTGGCCGACGCCCTGCGCAGGGCCGGCTTTACCGAGGACGAGGTGGAGCGCATCTTCTGGCGCAATGCCCGGGATTTCTTTGAGCACAACCTGTAAAACAGACGGGAGCGTACCGCAATGGACAAGAACATGACACTGGAAAAGCGCATCGACGCCGAACTGTATTCCTATCAGGGCAGGATGAGCGTTTTTGTGGACGACCTGCAGGGCCACACCGTGGAGCGCGGGGCTGACGAGGAATTTGAGACGGCCTCGGTCATCAAGGCCTTTCTGCTGGCGGCGCTCTACCTGCAGGCCGAGCACGGCATGGCGGATCTTTCCGCCGAGATCGAATACGAGGCCAGCCAGTTCGTGGACGGCAGCGGCATGCTGCGTGCCCTGGGCGTGGGGGCCCGCCTCAAGGTGAAGGACACCGCCACCATGATGATCATCTGCTCAGACAACATCGCCACGAACATGCTCATCGACTACCTGGGGCTGGACACCATCAACGCCTGCATCCGGGAGCTGGGCTTTGCCCACACAGTACTGCACAACGCCCTGCACTTTGACCGGTACCGGCAGCTGGGCACCACCACGCCCCGGGACTACGCTTCCCTGCTGGCCCAGATGGCTCGGGGCACCCTGGTGAGCAAAGCCGCCAGCGTCGAGATGCTGGCCATCCTGCGTCAGCAGCACTACAACACCATGCTGACCAAGGACTTCCCGCAGTATTATCTGGACTGCGAGGAGACCGGGGCCCCGGAGCTGCTCTGGGTGGCCAGCAAAAGCGGCAGCATGAACGACTGCCGCAACGACGGCGGCATCGTGCACACGCCCTATGGGGAGTATGTCATCGTGCTGATGAACAAGGACTTCCACGACATCATTGAGTACAACGACCACCCCGCCATCGTGTACGGAGCACGGGTATCTCGCATGATCCTGGACCAGGTGCTGGCCTGCGAAGGGAAGCTGTGGCTGGACTGAGCCGACCTCAAAATACCGCAAAAACAAAAAGCTGAGCATCCGCCGTCTGGCAGGTGCTCAGCTTTTTCAGGTTTCGTTCAGGCGATGCAGCCCATGCTCCGCAGCAAAAACAGCCAGAAAGTCAGGCTGAATGCGCTGAACAGGGTGGTGGTGACGCACACACTGCCGGTAAGCACGCCCTCGTGGCCCATCTGCTTTGCCATAACATAGCAGCTTGGCGTGGCAATGCTGCCCAGCATCACCAGCAGGGCCACCAGTTTTTCGTCCGTAAAGCCCAGATGCACCGCCGCCGGCAGGAACAGCGCCGGCAGGGCCATCAACTTGACGGCAGTTGCCACGGCCGTGGGGCGCAGGTAGCCCAGCGCCTTGCGGCCCTTGAACCCGGCCCCGATGGCCAGCAGCGCCAGCGGGCTTGTCAGGCTGGCAATGCTGGAAAGGGTCTTGCCGGCCATGGTGGGCATGGGCAGGCCCAGCAGGCTCCAGGCAAACCCGGCGGCAATGCCCAGCAATGTGGGATTGGTCAGGATGCCTTTCACGCTCTTTTTCAGCTTTGCTGTCATGCTGCCTGCCTGGGCCGCCTCCGGGCCTTCCAGCATCAGGATGACCACCGCCATCACGTTGTACAGCGGCACGCTGCCCAGGATCATCATACTGGACATCTCCGCCGTGCCGTAGATGCTCTGCAGAAAGGCTGTTCCCAGAATGGCTGCCGACGAGCGGTAGCACACCTGCACGAATTCGCCCACAAGGCGCTTGTCCGGCAAAAACAGCTTCGCCAACGCCCAGATGCCCAGGATGCTGACCAGTGTGACCACGAAGCAGAACAGCACATAGGCCCCGTCAAAGGCCGCGCGCACATCGGTGGCGGCCAGGTCCCGGAACAGCTGCACCGGCAGCGCCACATAGAACACAAACTTGTTGGCCCCGGCCACGAATGCATCGCTGAGGAACTTTTTCTGGTACAGCACATAGCCCAGCAGCATGACGAAAAACAACGGCATGGTGCTGTTCATGCTGAACCGGACATTTTCCCACATGGCTCACATGCCCCCGTGGCGGCGCTGCTCAGCGGCCAGCTCCTGCTGCAGGGCAGCTTTGCGGTGGTCCAGCAGCAGATCCTTGTTGTACTGGAAATAGCGCTCGCAGCCGTTCTCGGTGAGGAAAGCATGGGACACCGGGTTCACGGTGAGCTCGGTGACGAACACCACCATTTCCTGGCTCTCGGCAAAGGCCTGCTCCATAAAGTCAAAGGCGGCTTCCAGCGCCGCGCTGGCGGTCTGCTGAGCTTTTTCGCGGTTATCGGCCAGCGTCTGGAACTGCCCACGCAGCAGCTCAAAGGCCTCCTGGGTCCCGGCGGCGTTGGCGCGGCGCAGTTCGCCTTCCCACCGGCGCAGCACAGCCTGCACCTGCAGGCGAGTGGTCAGGGCGTCGTGGCTCAGCAGACCGGCCTCCCGCTGGCGCTGGGTCTCGGCATCATAGTCTGCGATCTGCTGGCTGAACAGCTCTGCAGAGCCGTCCGGCAGATCGTCCGGCAGGGTGGCAAGGGCCTTTTTCGTCTCCCGCAGGAAGGCATAGCAGGCATCGGCCACCGCATCTGCCTGCCGGGACGCAGCAAACCGGGTGTTCAGGCCCGCCAAAAGCAGGCTGACCAGCGACAGTCGCTCGTCAAACGGGGCCTGCAGCAGCCGGGCGAACACGGCGGGCTTTGCCTGCCCGGCCAGGATCTCCTCCACGCCGTAGTCATCGCGGTACTTATAGTAAAGGTCCAGATAGGCCGAGAAGTCCTCAGCAATCTTCGGGTGCTGGATGTATTCCTTGATGAGGTCCTCATCAGCCTGCAGGCCCAACTGCTCGTAGGTATCCAGCAGATTAGACAGGTCCTCCCAGCCGCGGGCGGTGACGAACTGGGTGCCGTCCACGTCGGCGTTGATCTGGTAGAAGTTCTGAGGGTGCAATTCCAGATAGCTCAGGATGGCGCTGTGGATGTGGGCTGCCCGGGCGTAGTCCTTCCACACCGGCAGGTCGGGCTCAATGTCCATGCGGCGCACACGGTCGAGGGTGACGATGTCAAAGTCCCGGACGGATTTGTTGTACTCCGGCGGGTTGCCTGCTGCCACGATGACCCAGCCCGCCGGCACCGCCTGGTTGCCGAAGGTCTTGCACTGCAAAAACTGCAGCATGGTGGGCGCCAGCGTCTCGGACACACAGTTGATCTCGTCGATGAACAGGATGCCCTCCGAAAGGCCGGTGGCCTCCATTTTGGCGTAGATGCTGGCGATGATCTCGCTCATGGTGTACTCGGTCACCGAAACGTCCTTGTCGCCGTAGTGGCGCTGCCGGATAAAGGGCAGACCCACGGCGCTCTGGCGGGTGTGGTGGGTGATGGTATAGGCCACCAGTGCCACCCCGCACTCCCGGGCCACCTGCTCCATCACCTGGGTCTTACCGATGCCCGGAGGCCCCATCAGCAGGATGGGGCGCTGCCGGATGGCCGGGATGACGTATTCCCCCAGCGCATCCTTGGCAAGGTAGGCTTTTACGGTATGCTCGATCTCTTCTTTGGCGCGTTTGATGTTCATAACAGCTTCCCCCTCGTTTCAGGAGTTGTTCAGGTCACGGTACAGGTCGTCCTCTTCGGCCAGCGCGTCGGCAAGAGCGCTGGCCGGGCGGGCCGCCGCACCGGTAAATTCTTCTTCGTCCAGCACCACTTTCATAGCCCAGGGCGGCACATTGGCGTCGTCGAACCGCTCTCCTAAAAACAGGAAGGCCGTGTCGTAGGCCGGGCGCTTTGCCGGGTAGGTGCCCATGCCGTCGGTAAAGTAGAGCAGTCCCCGCAGGTTCGAGAACTTTTTCTCGGCGCAGAGCCGGTCCACATAGGCAAAGGCGGGCCGGAAGTCGGTGCCGCCGCCGCCCCGCAGCTCAAAGTGGTTCATGGCGTGGATCAGCTCGTCCTCGTTTCGGATGAGCAGGTCCTGCCGGATGGCATTGTCAGCCTGGATCAGGTGCAGGTTCATGCGGTGGAAAAAGTTCTCCTGCCCCTTCAGCAGGGTGTAGGTCTCGGCCAGAAAGGCCCGCACCAGCGCACCGGAGGTGGAATAGCTGGTGTCGATGACCAGGGCCAGTTCCTCGATCTTTTTGCTTTCCCGCGTTTCCAGCGGCTCGATGAGGGGCAGGTTGCCGTACACCGCCAGGCCGTAGGTGTAGAAGTTCAGGTCGAACTCGTCCGGGTCCAGCTTGACTTCCTCCCGCATGACACAGAACCGGCGCAGAAAATCCTTGTAGCTGCGGCGGCTGCGGTTGGCGGCCTTCACCTGCTGTTTCAGGGCGTCGGCCCCTTCCCCGGCTTCTTTGTCCCGCAGGTCCAGCTCGGTCTGCATCCGTTCCCCGATCTTCTGCCAGGTCTTTTGGGGCAGCGGGGTGGGCATCTGCTGGGGCTGTTCCGGGGCATCCTTCGGCCACAGGCGGTGGTCATCGGCCACGAATTCCCGTTCCAGCTGGCGCAGCACGCCGGGCGTCTGGCGGGTGAGCCACCGGTACGCCGGGGCCGCCGCCACTACCTTTTCTTCGGCGGTGATCTGCTGATACGCATTCTGCCGCACATAGGTCAGGGGCCGCTTGACACTGGCACGGTTCAGACTGTCGATCACGTTTTCCACCGCGATGTCACAGGCCAGGCTCCACAGCTGCGGCTCCCTGCGGCCTTTGAGCCACAGATGGCGGAATACACAGTGGAATACCACATGCAAATACAACCGGTTGAGATACTTCGGGTTCTGCTGGTAAAGCTGCAGCAGCCGGGCGGGCTGGTAGTACAGCATCTGACCGTCGGTGGCCAGCACCCGGCAGCGCTCATCCGGGGCAGGCGTGAGGGCCGAGAGGGCCATATCCAGAAAGCGGAAGTCCAGATACAGCCCGCTGCGCACCACGGCCAGCACCTCGCCGCCCATGCGGGCCTGCCACTCCTCATGGGTCTCCGGCCGCTGGGAGCGGAATTCCTTGCGCGGGTCCACAAATTTTTCCTTTGGCAACCGGATTCACCCCCTTAAAAATCAAAATCATACCGCCGCTTCGGTTTTGCCGCGGCGAACTTTTTGTGCTCCGCGTCGGCTAGCAGGGCAGCGGCAGCGGCATTTTCCGCCTTTGCGGCAAGGGCAGCCCCCTCGGCAAAGGCAGCTTTGTCCAGCACGTCCAGTGCCAGCAGCGCCCACACCCCGTCCAGGTCCTGTGCCTTCAGCAGCCAGGTGAGCACCCGACCGGTGTTGGCGGAAAGAAAGGCCCGGTAATGCCCGGCCGCCGTTTCACTCAGCTGCCATGGGCAGCGCAGACGGTCGAAGCAGAGCATGGCCATGATGTTGGCATCGTCGGCGTCGTGCCCCTGCGGGAAAATGGCGTCGTATTCTGCCGGGAGGAATTTATTGTTCAAAAAACACTGCCGGTAATGATATCCCTGCCCGGAAAAGGTGTGCAGCAGGATGTGGGCCGGGGTCTCCTCAATGTCTTCCCAGTAGGCAGGGTACCACAGGGCCGCCAACGGGGCCGCCGCACCAGCAGGCCGGAACTCCGCCCGCACCGCCTCGGTGATGTTGTTGACCAGCGCAAACAGGCCGGTGGCCGCGTCCGCCTCTGCCTGCACCCGGATGGTCTCCAGTGCAAAGCAGTTCAGGAACACATCACTGCCCAGCGTCAGGCCCTCGGCTCCCACCGTAAGCAGGCGCAGCTTCCGGCAGTTGTAAAAGGCACAGCTGCCAATGACCTGCAGGCGGTCCGGCAGGGTCACCTCTTCCACAAAGCTGCCGCACACGGGGTGCAGGTCGTCGGGGTCCGCCGCCGGGGCGTCAAAGTCAAAATCGTACCGGCGGGCACTGCCGCCCACCACCTGCCCGAAGGCCCGGGTCAGCCGGACTGCACCGGTATCATCCACCTGATAGCGGCAGACGGCATCCGATGCCGGCAGACTGCGGGGCTTTTCGGAGAAGCAGTAGTCCCCCAACTCGGTGATGGGCCAGCTGCCTCCCGCCGGGGCCGGAACGCTGCCCGGCAGTACGACGCAGGGGTCCTGGCCGTACACCCGCACCAGCCGCGCACCGCCTGCTTCCAGCGGCAGAACCTCCAGCATCATCCCGTTTTCCTGCACCATTCCGCACTCCCCTGTTTCTCTGTTTTTTTGCTGCTCCCAGTATAAACCACCCGGCAGAGGATGTCCAGTGCCCGCCGGGGTTTTGGTTACCTTCGCTGCGCTCGGCCGTGCTGTTCGAGTCCTGTACCGTCCACCACAAAAAAATCCCCAGACCGAATGGTCTGGGGATGTGGTGGACGGTACAGGACTCGAACCTGTGACCTCCTGCACGTCAAGCAGATGCTCTACCAGCTGAGCTAACCGTCCATACGTCATATCGACTTGGATAGTTTACCACAGCTTTGCACGAATTGCAAGGCTTTTTGCGATTTTCTCTGAAAATTTCTTACAGCGCCTTGCGGATGATGTCGTACAGCACCGGTTTCATGCTGTCGATGTTGTCCGGCTTGCCCTCCAGAATGCTGGAGTAGCACACCGACATGCACATGCTGCCCAGCGCCGTGATGCGCTGATAGACCTCCCGCTCGGTGCGGCCGGCCATTTCCGGGCTGGTCAGCACCACGTTGAGCAGCTTGCGCATCAGCGGCTCGGCGTCGCGGCTGGCCTCGATCTGGTCCAGCCCCGGCCACACGAAGTTGCGCTCCAGGAATTTGACCACCACCGTATCCCGCCGCAGCGCTTCGATAATATGGTCGATCACGGCCACCATCTTGTCCGGGAACGTCTCAAGGCCGGTCTGCCGCTCCACAGCCTCGCACGCATTGTTCAGCAGCTGGTAGCTCACCCGCCCCAGCAGGGCTTGCATCACCGCACCTTTGTCCTGAAAATACAGGTAAAAAGTGCCTTTGGCCACCTTGGCCCGGGAGGTGATGTCCTCCACGCTGGTCTTGGCGGTGCCGCGCTCCAGAAACAGCTCGTAGGCTGCATCCAGCAGGGCCCGGCGCTTTTCCTGTTTTTTGCCTTCCACGGTACTCATGCTCTGGGTCGATTCCTCTTTTCTCTCTTTTTCTCACGTTCATACGTTGCCCTTGTTGGTTGTCTCAATCATTTTAGCAGTCTTGCCGCAATTGTGCAAGAGCGTTTTCTTATACAATCGCCGGCCTGTGATAAAAAAACTGACTTTTGGTCATTTTTGTGCTTGACACCCGGTTTGTCCTGGTTATAATAGTGTTTGCTTGGAAATGACCACTGGTCATTTTACTAAGATTCTTATCCATTTCTGACTCTGGAGGGTACTCATGAAAAAGATCGCACAGGGCATTGTGCGCTTCCGGAAGCTGATCCTGACAGTAGCGTTCCTGCTGTTGATTCCTTCCGCGATCGGCGCAGTTGCCACCCGCATCAACTATGACATCCTCACCTACCTGCCGCAGGATCTGGACTCCATGATCGGCGAGGTAGCCCTCGAGGATGACTTCCATCTGGCGTCCACCGGCATGATCACGGTGGAAGGCCTGCCGACCAACGAACTCATTGCCATGAAGAAGGACATCGAGGCCGTGCCCGGTGTCATGCAGACCTTCTGGCTCAGCGATGTGATCGATCCCAGCATCCCCACCGAGATGCTGCCCGCCGACGTGCAGCAGTTCATGTTCGGCAAGAACGATTCCACCATGCTCATCGTCCGCTTCGACGCTCCCAGTGCCAGCGACGAGACGATGAACGCCGTCAAACAGATCGAAACGCTGCTGCGGAAGGATTGCTTCTTTGGCGGCATGAGCGTCATCCTGCAGGACACCAAAGCACTGGTCAACCAGGAAATGCCGCTCTACATCCTGATCGCCGTAGGTGCCAGCCTGCTGGTGCTGTTCCTCTCGCTGGAAAGCACCATCACCCCGCTGCTGTTCATGCTGGGCCTGCTGTTCCCCATCGCGTACAACTTCGGCACCAACATCTTCCTGGGCCAGATCAGCTACATCACCGAAGCACTGGCCACCGTGCTGCAGCTGGGCGTTACGATGGACTTCTCCATCTTCCTGCTGCACCGCTACCAGGAGGAAAAGGAGCTGCGCTCTAATAATGAAGAAGCCATGGTCAGTGCCATCTGCAAGACCATGACCTCCATTTCCGCTTCCAGCCTGACCACCATCGCCGGCTTCCTGGCGCTGTGCGCCATGCGCCTGACCCTGGGCCGCGACATCGGCATCGTCATGGCCAAGGGCGTGGCGCTGGGCGTCATCTGCACGGTGGTGGTCCTGCCGGCTCTGATCCTTTCCTTTGACCGGCTGGTGGAAAAGTACAAGCACCGCACCATCATCCCCAAGCTCACCAAGCTCAGCTACTTTGTATCGTCCCACTCTGCTCCTATCGTAGCAATCTTTATCCTGGTCCTGGTCCCCTTTATCGTGGCCCAGAGTAAGACCGAAGTGTACTACACCCTGTTCGATTCTCTGCCCCAGGACCTGACCGGCATCGTGGGCACCAACAAGCTGGGTGAGGACTTCGGCATGACCACCAGCCACTTTATCCTGGTGCACGATGACCTGACCGCCACCCAGGTGAGCGACCTGTGCGACGAGATCAACGACGTGGACGGCATCACCCAGGTGGTGAGCCTGGATTCCATCACCGGCCCCGGCTTCGACACCTCTCTGGTGCCGGACAGCGTGATGGAGATCCTGCAGTCCGGCGGCTACAAGCTGATTTTGGCCAACAGCTCCTACAAGACCGGCACCGATGCCATCAACAGCCAGCTGGACCAGATGATCCGCCTGATCAAGGCGGTGGACCCGGAGGGCGTTATTACCGGCGAGGGTGCCATGACCAAGGACCTGATCGAGGTGGCTGACGTGGACTTCAAGAACGTCAACGTCTGGTCCATCCTGGCGGTTCTGGTCATCATCGCCATCTCCTTCAAGAGCATTTCCATCCCCGTGCTGCTGGTTGCCAGCATCGAGGCCGCCATTGCCATCAACATGGGCATCCCGTACTTTACCGGCACCGAGCTGCCGTTCATTGCCAGCATCGTCATCGGCACCATCCAGCTGGGCGCTACGGTGGACTACTCCATCCTGATGACCACCCGTTACCATGAGGAGCGTGCCTTTGGCCGCACCCCCAAGGAGGCTGCTCAGCAGTCTCTGGAGCACTGCAGCCAGTCCATCCTGACCAGCGGCCTTACCTTCTTTGCCGCCACCGTAGGCGTGGCTGCCATCAGTAAGATGGAGCTGCTGAAGAGCATCTGCCTGCTGATCTCCCGCGGCGCACTGATCAGTATGGCCGTCATTCTGGTCGTTCTGCCTGCCGCCCTGATGCTGTGCGACTGGATCATCCGCCACACCACCCTCAAGTGGATGGTGCCGGAATCCGCCAACGCCAAGAAATCTGAAAAGGAGTAATCTGCCATGAAAAAATCGCTTCGTATCGCCAGTGCGGCGCTGGCCCTGACCCTCGCCGCCAGCTGCGCTGTGCCTGCTTTTGCCGCCGGCAGCAGCAGTTTTTCCAAAGATGAGACCGTGTACGCTGTGATGAACGGCGACGGCTCCCTCAAGAGCACCACCGTCAGCGAGCACCTGTACAACGCAGGCGGCCTGTCCTCCGTGACCGACAAGTCCACCCTGACCGACATCCAGAACACCGAGAGCAGCGCCGAGTTCACCCAGAACGGCGACGAGCTGGTGTGGAACACCGATGACACCGACGTGTACTACAAGGGCAGCACCGACAAGACTCTGCCCATGGATGTGAAGGTCACCTACGCCCTGGACGGCCAGGAAGCCGCCCTGGAGGACCTGATCGGCAAGAGCGGCCACCTGACCGTGACCGTGAGTCTGAAGAACAACGAGACCGGCACCGTGGAGGTGAACGGCCAGACCCGCAGCATCGTCACCCCGCTGATCACCGCCGTGGGCGTGATCCTGGGCAGCGATGCCTCCAACGTGACCGCAGAGCACGGCGTGGTGGAGAGTGCCGCCAAGAGCAACGTAGCCGCCTTTGTCACCCTGCCCGGCGTCAAGGACTCCCTGTCCGGCCTGCTGCCCGATGAAGTGAACAGCATCGAGGATTACCTGCAGGACACCGTGACCGTGGAAGCCGATGTGACCGAGCTGACCTGCCCGCAGATCATGGTGGCCTGCGCCACCAGCACCGAGGCTCTGGGCACCGACAATGTGTTCGACCTGAGCCGCATCAATGAGCTGACCGACGGTATGACCCAGCTGAACGACGCCATGAGCCAGCTGATGGACGGCGCTTCCCAGCTGGTGGACGGCACGGCCCAGCTGGCCGACGGTGTGCTGGCCCTGCTGGACGGTGCCAACACCTTGAACAGCGGTGCAGCCGCTCTGGACAATGGTCTGGGCCAGCTGACCAACGGTCTGGACACCCTGACCTCCAACAACGCCGCTCTGAATTCCGCTGCACAGCAGGTGGCTGACGGCGTGCTGGCTTCTGCCAACAGCACCCTGAAAGAGGGCGGCCTGATCGACAACGACATGACCTGGAGCGACTACGCCTCCGTCATCGACAACATCCTGACCATGAACGACAAGACCCTGGCCGCCGGCCGCCGCAAGATCGTGCGCACCGTGTGGGAGCAGGCCCCCAGCTTCAAGGACAGCCAGCTGGATCTGGCCCTGTACCTGGCTGCCACCAAGACCAACCACGACCTGGAGGCCGCCCTCAAGCTGATGCAGAGCTATGACCCCTCCATGATCACCGGTCTGGTCCAGCTGCTGACCAGCGAGGACGCCAAGAACACCGCCCACGAAGAACTGGTGTATCAGGTGAAGAACAGCCAGGATATGGCCGATGTCGCCGCCCTCAAGACCAGCCTGTCCCAGATCCAGGTGTTCGTCTCCAGTGTGAACCAGTACACCGCCGGTGTGCAGTCTGCTGCGGACGGTGCCCACTCTGCCAAGGACGGCAGCGCCCAGCTGGCCGCCGGCACCCAGACCCTGTACGATGGCGTGAACACCCTGAACAACGGCGCAGGCCAGCTGAGTGACGGCACCGTGCAGCTGAACGACGGCCTGAACCAGTTCAACGATGAGGGCATCTCCAAGCTGACCGGCGCTCTGGACGCTGACCAGCTGCACGACCTCAAGACCGTGCTGGATGCCATGGCCGACCGTCTGGAAGGCTACAACAGCTTTGCCGGTGCACCGGACGGTGCCGACGGCAGCGTGAAGTTCGTGTACAAGACCGCTGAGACCGTGGCCGCTGCGGACACCACCGCCGCCGAGACCGAGACTGTGAAGGAAGGCAATGTGTTCACCCGCCTGTGGCAGCGCATTGTGAACCTGTTCAAGTTCTGATTTTCCCTCATGCATCAAGCGGGGCCTGCGCTGGCAGGCCCCGCTTTTTTGCACCCTGCCGAACCTGCCCCGCAGCCCTTGCAAAATGCCTGCAAATCCAGTATGATAAAGGCAAAGAAAATTTCCCGCACACAAGGAGAATTTGAAAAGGAGCGATCGTTCTTATGCCAGAAAAAGAGATCAAGGGGATCAAGAAATTCTTTGAGGAATTCAAGGCCTTTGCCATGCGCGGCAATGTGCTGGATATGGCAGTCGGCGTGGTCGTCGGCGGTGCGTTCACGGCCATCGTCACGGCTCTGGTGGATGACGTCATCAACCCGCTGATCGGCCTGTTCTTCAAGGCAGATTTCTCGGATGTCGTGATCAGCCTGGGCGGTTCCAGCATCAAGATCGGCGAATTCGTCAACTCGGTCATCAACTTCCTCATCGTGGCCTTTGTGCTGTTTGTGGTGATCAAGTTCATCAACGGCCTGCACAAGAAGCCGGCAGCTCCCGCCGCACCGGCAGAGCCCACCACCAAGGTGTGCCCCTACTGCCAGACCGAGATCCCCATCAAGGCTGTGCGCTGCCCGCACTGCACCTCCAAGCTGGAGGGCTTCCCGGAGATCAATGCCTGATCCCGCAACTCCTGTACCTGAAAAAAGCAGCTGTACCAAGCGGTACAGCTGCTTTTTTGCGGTCAGCGTGCGCTGCGGGGCCTGCCGCCGCCCAGATGCCACAGCAGCCAGGCATACAGGTAGTTCACCCCCAGCAGGCCCACGGCCCACAGGACGGAAACATACACCGGCTGGTGGTACACCTCAAAGAAGGGGTACGGCCCCACGATGACCCGCAGGATGTTCAGCGGCAGGATGACCGCCGCATATGCCAGCGTGGGCAGCAGCGCCCAGCGCACATCGCTGCGCGGCAGGTGGGGTTCCCGCTCCAGCAGCAGGTAGGAGAGGAGCGCTGCCATGGGGTTGAGCAGGTGGTGGTACAGCATGCTGCTGGTGCACAGCAGCATGTACAGCCCGCCCTCGCCGTTCATGGGGGCCAGCACGAACACCACCGTCAGGAAGGTGAGCAGCAGGCAGCTGGTGGCCATGAACTTGAGCCGCTTGAGCCAGCGGGGCAGCTCTCCGCCGGTGAAGATGCACCACAGCTGCCACAACGCCACCAGGGTGCACACTGCGGCGGCAAAGATGTTGGAGTCCTCGGTGTAGTAGGTGAAGATCTGGGCCTGGCCCATCTCCCAGCTCAGGGGCAGGGCAATGGGCTCTGCACACAGCACAAAAAGGTTCAGGGCAATAGAAAGCAGCCTGCGGCAGGCATCCAGGAATTTTTTCATAAAAATTTCCTCTCAGTAAACAAAAAAGCCCTCTCCCTTCCGGCCTTCGCCGGGGGCGGGAGAGGTTTTTTCACATTTTTACTTTGCGGTGTTGATGAAGCCGCGGTTGTCCCACAGGTACTTGATGCCGGACACGGCCGTGACGATGGCCACCAGCCAGCACAGCAGGATGGACACCAGCACCACCACCGTGATGCTTTCCAGCGTGCCGTTCCAGCACAGTGCCGTGCCGAAGAAGTAGAAGATGATGCTCAGCATCTGCAGCACGGTCTTGACCTTGCCCCACATGTTGGCAGCGATCACCTTGCCGTCCTTGGCACCGGCCGCCACCATGCGCAGGCCGGAAACCGCGAACTCACGGGCCAGGATGATGCACAGCACCACGGGGCTGCACACGCCGTCCCGCATCATGTAGATGAAGGCCACAGTGGTCAGCAGCTTGTCGGCCAGCGGGTCGGCAAACTTGCCAAAGTCGGTGACCATGTTCCACTTGCGGGCCAGATGACCGTCCAGAAAGTCGGTGAAGCTGGCCGCTGCAAAAACAATGCCGGCCAGCAGGTAATACAGCGGCTGGAAGGTGCCGTTGGCCACCGCGTCCAGACTGGTGAGGGACACAAAGATCATGAACACCGGCACCAGCACAATGCGGGTCAGGGTAAGTTTATTGGGCAGATTCATAGGTTTTATCCTCCAATACGTTATTTTACGACTGTACCATACAGATCGTAAAGGTCGCTGTCGTCCACCAGCACATCATAGAACTGGCCGGGGTACAGCGGCTCTTCGCTGGACACGCACACGTTGCCGTCCACCTCCGGAGCATCGCCGGTGGTGCGGCACAGATACAGGCCGCTCTCTTCGTCAATGCCGTCGCAGAGCACGCGCACGGTCTGGCCCACCTTTTCGGCCTGCTTCTGGGCCATGATGCCGGTCTGGATCTGCATCACCAGCTCGGCACGCTTGTCCTTGACCTCCTGCTCGATCTGTCCGTCCATCCGTGCTGCCACGGTATTTTCCTCGGCCGAGTAGGCAAAGCAGCCCAGACGGTCGAACTGCACTTCCTTGACGAAGTTGCACAGGTCCTCGAACTGCTCCTCGGTCTCGCCGGGGAAGCCTGCGATCAGGGTGGTGCGCAGGGTGATGCCGGGGATCTCGCGGCGCAGCTTGCCGATGACCTCCAGCAGCTCGGCGCGGTTGGAACGGCGGTTCATGTTCTTGAGGATGGTGTCGTTGCAGTGCTGGATGGGCAGATCCAGATAGGGCACCACCTTGTCGTTGCGCTTCATGGCGGCAATGAACTCGTCGGTGATGCGCTCCGGGTAGGCGTACATGATGCGGATCCATTCCAGCCCCGGCACCTTGTTCAGCTTGTCCAGCAGCTCACAGATGCTGCCGGGCTTGCCCCAGTCCTCGCCGTAGGCGGTGGGATCCTGCGCCACCACGATCAGCTCCTTCACGCCCTCACCGGCCAGCCAGCGGGCCTCGGCCACGCAGTCGGCCATATCGCGGCTGTGCAGCGGGCCGCGGATGCCGGGGATGGCGCAGTAGTGGCAGCGGTTGTTGCAGCCCTCGGCGATCTTTAAGTACGCATAGTGGGCGGGCGTGCCGATGACGCGCTTGCCGCCCAGCGGGAAGTCCTTTTTGGCGCCGTAGCTTTCCAGATGATCCTCGCCGTGGAACAGCCGCTCCACGATGGTGTCAATGGCCTTGTTGGAGGCGCAGCCCACCACGGCATCCACCTCGGGGATCTCTTCCTCGATCTGGCTGCGGTAGCGCTCGGCCAGACAGCCGGTCACGATGACCTTCAGATCCGGGTTCTGCTGCTTGTAGGAGCAGGCTTCCAGAATGTTCTCGATGGCTTCGGTCTTGGCGCTCTCGATGAAGCCGCAGGTGTTCACCAGAATGACATCGGCCTCCGCCAGGTCGGCCACCGTCTCATGACCGGCCGACAACAGGATGTGCACCATCACATCCAGATCCACCTGATTTTTCGGGCAGCCAAGGGAAATGCATGCAATTTTCATAGGGGATAATACTCTCTTTCTATAACTCTTCTTCCGTCCGCCGGATGGCCTCTTTGATGACCGCATAGGCAAACCCCCGGCGCTGCAATGCTGCCACCACAAGGTCGCGGCGGCCGTCGGCCAGCTTCTTGCGGTAGCGGCTGGCCACCAGCGCGGCGGCAGCTTCCAGCTCCGGGCTCTCGCCGTTTTCATCCGGGGCGTATACGGTTTCCAGTGCCTGTTCGATCTGCTGGCTGTTCAGGCCCTTCTGGCGCAGGTTCTGGGCCGCAGCCCGGCGGCTCTTGCGGGCCATCAACAGGCCGTGGGCGCGTGTCTCCGCGTAGCGGTCGTCGTTGACGTAATCCAGCTCCACCATCTCGGCCACGGCGGCGGCCGCCGCCTGCTCGGTGAAGCGGGCGCACAGCCGCTCATACAGCTGGGTGCTGGTCATCTCCCGGGCCGAAAGGGCATCCAGCGCACGGGCGCGGGCCTTGGCCGGGTCAGCACATTTTTCCGGTTCTTCCCCGCCCCGGCGCGGGCGGTAACTCTTACGGTAAAAGGACATTTAGTCCTCCACCATGATGTCCAGCTCGCTCTCGCTACTGCGGGCCGGAGCCTTGACCACCGGCTCCTTGGTGCCCTCGGCAGGTGCGGCAGCTTCCTCGGCCTTGTCGGCGGCAGCAGCACGGCCGGACGAGCGGCGGGAAGCATAGAGCTTGTCCGCATTGGCACGGATCTGGCCCTCGATGTCGTTGGCGATCTCCGGGTTGTCCTTCAGGAACTGCTTGGAGTTGTCACGGCCCTGCCCCAGGCGCATGTCGCCGTAATTGAACCATGCACCGCTCTTCTGCACGATGCCCAGCTTGACGCCCAGGTCCAGCAGCTCGCCCACCTTGGAGATGCCCTCGCCGAACATGATGTCAAACTCCGCCTCACGGAACGGCGGGGCCACCTTGTTCTTCACGATCTTGGCGCGGGTGTGGTTGCCAATGAACTGGCCGGAAGAATCCTTCAGGCCCTCCACGCGGCGGATGTCGATGCGCACCGAAGAATAATACTTCAGGGCACGGCCGCCGGTGGTCACCTCCGGGTTGCCGTACACGACACCCACTTTCTCACGCAGCTGGTTGATGAACACGCACACGGTGTTGGTCTTGCCGATGACGCTGGTGAGCTTGCGCATGGCCTGGCTCATCAGACGGGCCTGCAGGCCCACATGGCTGTCGCCCATCTCGCCCTCGATCTCGGCACGGGGCACCATGGCTGCCACCGAGTCCACCACGATGGCGTCGATGGCACCGGAGCGCACCAGCGCTTCGCAGATCTCCATGGCCTGCTCACCGGTGTCCGGCTGGCTGACCAGCAGATTGTTGATGTCCACGCCCAGTGCCTCGGCATACACCGGGTCCAGTGCGTGCTCCACGTCGATGAACGCTACATCGCCGCCCTTCTTCTGGGCTTCGGCCAGAATGTGCAAAGCCAGCGTGGTCTTACCGCTGGATTCCGGGCCATACACCTCAATGATGCGGCCGCGGGGCACACCGCCCACACCCAGTGCCATGTCCAGCCCCAGGCTGCCGGTGGAAATGGCATCCACCTGCATGGCGGTATTGTCGCCCAGCTTCATCACGGCACCCTTGCCGAACTGCTTTTCGATCTGGGCCAGGGCCGTGGCCAGCGCATCCTTTTTGGCTTCCGCGCCGGTTTTTTTGGTGGCCGGGGCAACGTTGTTGTTCTGATTTTTTGCCATAGCGTGCTGCTCCTTTATCCTCATTGCCCGCAAAAACGGGCTGTGTTGTACTTTCTCTCTTAGTATAACACAAATTCCAGAATTTACAACAAGAAGTTGTTTCTATTTTTCAATTATTTTGGCCGGTGGGCAATGATGCAGCGATCGTTGCCGCCGTAATCCCTGCGGCATTCGATGTCTGCCCAGCCATTCCCGGCCAGCAGCTCCATGACGGTCTGCCGCTGCTGCCAGCCGATCTCCAGCACCAGTGCCCCGCCGGGGCGCAGGGCCTGCCGGTAGTGCAGCGCAAGGGCCCGGTAGAACACAAGGCCGTCCTCCCCTGCTTCCAGTGCCATGGCCGGTTCCTGCGCCACCTCCGGCTGCAAATGCTGCATTTCCTCCGCCGTCAGATACGGCGGGTTGGACACGATCAGGTCCAGCTGCCCTTCCGGCAGGCTTTGCCAGTAGGTGAACAGGTCCCCCTGCACGGCCTGCACCGCCGGGGCTGCGCCGGGCAGAGCAGTGCGCGTATTCTGTTCCAGATAGCGGAAGGCTTCCGGGCTTTTTTCCACGCAGGTGACCTGCGCGTCCGGGCAGAAGCGCTTGACCCCCAACCCCAGACAGCCGGTGCCGGCACACAGATCCAGCACACGGGGCGCTTTTACGCCCGCAAGGGTCTGTGCAGCGGTCTCGGCCACCACCTCGGTATCCGCACGGGGGCAGAGTACGCCCGGCCCCACGATCAGTTCAAAGTCCAGAAAGCTCCAGTGACCGCACAGGTACTGCAGCGGCTCCCGCGCCTCCCGGCGCAGGCAGAGGGACTCCAGCCGGGCAGCCTGCGCTTCGGTCAGGGGCGCGTCCGCCAGCCGGACATCCCGCCCGGTCACCAGCCGGAAAAGTTCTGCGGCGTCGTAATCCGCATCCGGGCATCCGGCCGCCGTCAGACGGGCTTCCAACTGCCGCACCGCGTCCCGCGGGGTCATGCCTGCCGTTACCATTTGCCTTCCTCCGGGTTTTCCGGCAGCACCGGGGTCACGGCCGCAATGGCCACCTCGATCATGCTGTCATCCGGCTCAAACACTGTGAGGTGCTGCACCCAGATGCCGGGCTGACGAATGATGCGGGTGGCAAGGTTATCCGACCGGCCGCACCACTTGAGCAGCTCGTAGCTGATGCCCATGACCAGCGGCAGCAGCAGCAGCTTGAAGAGCACCCGCAGGCCGATGCTGCCCCAGGGCAGCACGCTGTACAGGAATACGCTCACGATGACCACCAGGATCAGGAAGCTGGTGCCGCAGCGCGGGTGGAAGCGGGTGTACTTGCGCACATTCTCCACCGTGAGGGGGTCGCCTGCCTCGTAGCAGGCAATAGTCTTGTGCTCGGCCCCGTGGTACTCGAACACCCGGTGGATCTCCTTCATTTTGGAGATGCCCACCATATAGGTCAGGAAGATGCCCACCTTGAGCACCGCTTCCAGCACCACCTTGGCCCAGCGGCCCAGCGTGACAAAATGGTTCACGCCGCCCACGATAAGGGTGGGCAGCACAGTGAACAGCAGAATGGCCAGCAGCCCGCCCAGAACGGCTGCGCAGGCCAGCAGAGCGTCCTCGGCCTTTTTGCCCAGATGCTCCCCTACCCATTTTTCAAAAGCGGTCTCTTCCTCTTCGGGGTCGTAGTCATCGCCCATGCTGACCTGGGCCGAGTACATCATATAGCGGTAACCCATGATCAGGCTTTCGATCATGGAAATCGCTCCCCGCACCAGCGGGATCTTTGTCCAGATGCCATGGGTAGGCGTGGGCTCGGTCTTGGTCTCGATGGTGCCGTCCGGCTTGCGCACGGCGCAGCAGATGAGCTTGGGGCCGCGCATCATGATGCCTTCCATCAGGGCCTGCCCGCCCACACTGGTCTTGAAACGTTCCTTGTTGGGTTGATTCATTGGGTTCTCCTTACGGTTTTTACTTTCCCTCTATTGTAACACCGAAATGTGACAAAATCTCATTTACGCCTTATGATAAAGCGGCAGGCCCAGGGTGACCACCGTACCCCGGCCCAATGTGCTCTGGATGTCCATGGTGCCGTCCAGCGCGGTCATGATGGAATCCACCAGCGCCAGACCGATGCCGCTGCCGCGCACCGCGTTGCTGCCCTTGTAGAACTTGGTCTTGACGTTTTCCAGATCTTCCGGCGGGATGCCCCGACCCTGATCCAGGATCTCCACAAAGGCCTTGTATTCCCCTGCCCACAGCTTGACCGTGATGCGGCCGCCGGGGGCAGAATATTTGATGGCGTTGTCCAGAATGTTGATGAACACCTGCCGCAGGCGGTCGGGGTCGGCATACACCGGGATCATCTCTTCCGGCTCGGTGTAGCTCAGGATCAGTCCTTCGCGCTGGATGCGTGCCTCGCAGAACAGCACCGCGTCGGTGAGCTCTGCCACCAGATCCAACGGGTGGCACTCCATGCGCAGGCGGCCGTTCTGCAGGCGGCTGAAGTCCAGCAGCTCCTCCACCATGTTGTACAGACGGCCCGTCTCATTGTTGATGATCTCCAGCCCCTTGCGGTAGTTCTCATCCGTGGGGTCATCCAGCGTGCGCAGGGTCTCCACCCAGCCCCGGATGGAAGTAAGCGGCGTGCGCAGCTCGTGGGAGACCGAACTGATGAACTCGTTCTTCATCTTCTCGGTCTCTTCCAGCCCTTCCGCCATCCGGTTGATGGTGCCGCGCAGACGGTCCACCTCGTCCCGGGCGTCACCGCTCACCGGCAGGCGCACGTCGAACTCGCCGCGGGCGATGTCGGCGGCAATGCGCTCCACCTGCCCCAGCGGCACCACGATGCTGCGCACAAAATACAGGCCGGTCAACACGCTGAACACCAGAATGGCCGCCACCACCACGAGACTGGCAAAAAAGGCGTTCTGGATCTGCCGTTCGATCAGGGTCAGGCTGGTGACCAGCCGCAGGGCGGCCACATCCTCGGCGGCATAGGGCACCAGATAGCACGCCGCCATGACCACCTCGCCGGACTCGGTGCGGTACACCGCCATGCCCAGCCCGTCGGCGGCGTCCTGCGCCTGCACAAAGTCCAGGTTATTTACGATGCCGTCGGCATCGGTGCCGCTGGAGGATGCAATGACCCCGCCATAGCTGTCCAGCAGCATGAATTCGTACTTGTCCTTATCGGAATACTGTTCCACCATGCGCCGCAGCGCCATGCTGCGGTTGGCCGCCGCACTGTAGACCGTGTCGGCAGTGTAGACCTTCAGCTGACCGGTCACCGAGGAAAAGCGCCGGTACATGGTCTGCTGCACGCTGTTGTAGTAGCTGCGGGTGTAGCTGTACAGGAACATCGCCTCAGCCAGCAGCACCAGAAGCACCGTAATGAGCAGATTGCCCCGCAGCCAGCGCCGCGTGATCCCGCTTCGCATTTTGCTTTTCCTCCTTTCCATTTATATTGGCGTTTGCCAAAGCCGTCACTCTTCCCAGCGGTAGCCGTAACCCCAGACCGTCATGATGTGGGTGGGGTGGCTGGGCTCGTCCTCCACTTTCATGCGCAGGCGGCGGATGTTCACGTCCACGATCTTCACATCGCCGAAGTAGTTCTCGCCCCATACGCCCTTCAGGATCTTTTCACGCACCAGCGCGATGCCCGGGTTGCGGAAGAACAGCTCCATGATCTGGAATTCCACCTGGGTCAACTCGATGGGCTGACCGGCCTTCAGCAGCACACGGCGGTTCTCGTCCAGCACAAAGTCCCCGCTGGTCAGGGTGCCCAGCTCCTTGGCGGGATCCTGCTCTTCCTCACTCTCGGCCCGGTGCACCCGGCGGCAGAGCGCCTCCACACGGGCCAGCAGCTCGCTCACACTAAAGGGTTTGGTCATGTAATCGTCGGCACCGATGGACAGGCCCCGGATCTTGTCCTGCTCCTGCCCCTTGGCGCTGAGGATGATGATGCCGATCTTCTGGTCGGTGCGGCGGATCGTTTCGCAGAGCGAAAAACCGTTCATGCCCGGCAGCATCACATCCAGAATGGCCGCATCGCAGCCGGGCTTCTTGGCCAGCAGCGGCAGGGCGGCCTCGGCGCTCTCGGCCTCCACGGCTTCCATCCCGGTAAGCCGCAGGTTCAGTGCGATCATCTCACGGATATTGGCTTCATCTTCCACCACAAGCACTCGTACCATGGTCTTTCCTCCGTTTTCAATTCAGCAGATACAACGCGTTTGACAGGCTGTAATCCGCGTCCTGGATCTCCACATCCGGGGCCAGCCGGGCCTGCATCTGGCGCGACGCCACAATGCCCAGTTTGGTCCACCCGGTAGAGCTGGCCGCAGTCTGGGCCAGCCGTACCGTCATGACCGGCTGGTCCTCGTCCACGGTGCGCAGCTCCACCGCGCCGTCGTATTGTTCGCTGTCGGTAAGTTTGAGGTTGCCCTCCCACTCGGTGGGCAGCTCGATGTAGCAGTTCGTTTCCTCATCCAGCAGGCCAAAGCTCTTTTCCGGCCTGCGGCTGGTGTAGTCCATCCAGACGATAAAGTCCATACGGCGGCTCTGGCTCAGGTTCAGCAGGCCCGCCTCGTCCGGCTGGGTGGGGATCTCCACGATGCCGTCTCCGTCCAGATCGCAGCTCACCAGTGTGGACACATTGCGCAGAGATGCCTCATACAGCTCATCGGCACTGATCTGGGACGCCTGCACCATCTGCTGGGTGCTCTCATCGAAACGGAGCAGCACACTGGCCAGATTGTTGCCGGAAATGCCCGTCCAGCCGTCCAGCACCAGATAATTGCGCCGGTCGGAGCCAAGACCGGCCGCCACCGATGCACAGCCGGAAAAGCGGTCGGCCGAAAGGCCCATGACGGCAGCCTGCCGGAACCCGCCTTCCTTGTCCACGGTAAGCAGTTCGATCTGCACGCCGCCGTCCTCCTGGGTGGACATCAGGATCAGATCCTGACTGCCGCCGCCGGTGATGTCCTCCACCAGATATTGCTCGTAGGACTGCTCCAAAATGGTGGAGAGCTGCCCGTCGTTGTAGGCATACACGGCCAGATAGTGGTCGCCCTGTGCGGCCACATAACCCACCACCAGCTGGCAGTCATCCCCTGCGCGGAGCTGGGCCAGCCGCACGTTCTCCACCGTATCGGCCAGACCCTCCACGCTCTGGCGCACCTGCCACGCTCCGGTGTCATCCCGCTGCAGAATGGCAATGCACACGTTCGTGCTCTGGGCCGTGGTGTACAGCACGGCTGCATCCTGCTGGCCGTCGCCGTCCAGGTCCTGCAAAAGAAAAGGTGACAGCAGCTCGCCCTGCATGGGGTACTTGAGCTGCGCACTCTCGCCCAGCCAGTCGTTCAGGGCCGTCTGCACCGCGCCATAGTCACCGGACAGACGCGGGGCACGCAGCAGCTCTTCCACCTGCAGGTTCTCTCCGGGCAGAGCATTGCAGCCCGCCAGCAGAACACTGACCAACAACAGAGCCAGTGCATGCCGGAAATGGCGGAATGTTTTCAACCGGATCTCCTCCCTTCGTGGAAAATGCAGCCGCCAGCCGCAGCCAAAAATACGCTATTGTCAGTATACCACGCCAGCCCCACTCTGCCAAGTGGCGTTGTTGCGAAAAAGTCTCTGCGCCAGCCACTCTTCCGGGGACACAAAAAAGCCCTCCCCCATTGCTGGGAAAGGGCTTTTGTCAACCGTTTATACAGTCAGAGCAGGATCAGACGAGCTCCAGAACTGCCATCTCGGCAGCGTCGCCGCGGCGAGCGCCGATCTTGATGATGCGGGTGTAGCCGCCGTTGC
>ERZ1673696.174-NODE-174-length-74324-cov-15.785119_pt1 | contig 74324 bp, 62 predicted proteins | sample MGYA00580226_ERZ1673696 | MGnify/ENA primary metagenome ERZ1673696 (study PRJEB41218, sample SAMN15661743) | gut metagenome | host: Homo sapiens | place: Canada: London | collected 2015-08-20/2019-03-30 | study: EMG produced TPA metagenomics assembly of... | reverse complement strand
GACGGCCGCCGATGTACATTTCGCCCTTGGAGATCTCCTCCAGGCCGGCGATCATGCGCAGGGTGGTGGACTTGCCGCAGCCGGAGGGGCCGACAAAGATGATGAATTCCTTATCCTGGATCTCCAGGTTGAAGTCGGTGACGGAAGGAGCGGTAGCGCCCGGGTAGATCTTATAGATGTGCTGGCAGCTAATCGAAGCCATAATCGTTTGCCTCCATAATCTTGTGTTTGCAGCGCCCTTGACGGCGCTTCGGTTCGTTGGTATTATAATAACAGATTATTTTGTGATATAAAATAGCATTTTATTGATTTGAGGTGTCAGATATTGCTGTTTGACTGGAATGCCGTGGCCGCGCCCGGGCAGGTGCAGGATGTGCAGCCCTGCGCGCCCCTCACCCTGACCGGCGACGGGCTGTGGGTCTGCCTTGTTTCCAGCGGGCGGTGCACCGCCAGTGTGCCCTCCGCCGGGCCCCTGCCCGCCGGGGCTGCGCTGCTGCTGCCGCCCCAGAGCGTCCCGGCCGGGCATCTGGTGCTGAGCCGCGCCCCGCTGGTGCTGGAGCCGGAGGGCAGCTGCCACCTGCTGTGTGTCCAGCTCACCGGGCAGGCCAGCGCCCAGTTTCTGGCCGGGCTGCACGAGCTGCCTTTTCTGGCCCGGGGCGAGACCTGCCCCGCCGCCGCCGAGCTGCTGGACCGCCTTGCCTCGGAGCAGGACTTGCCGGGCCGGGTGCGCAGCCAGCTGGCCTTTGCCCTGTTGTGTGAGCTGGCCGACGCCGACAGCGCCGCCCCCGCCCTGCCGCCGCTGGTGCAGGCCGCCATCGCGGACATCCGGGCCAACTACGCGGGCCTGTACGGCGTGGAGGAGCTCAGCGAGCGGCTAGGGGTGTCCAAGAGCCATCTGGTGCGCACCTTCACCGCCGCGCTGGGCATCCCGCCGGGGCGCTACCTGACCCGGGTGCGGGTGGAAGCCGCCCAGCGGCTGCTGCTGCACCGGGAGTACACGCTGGACGTGGTGGCCAGCCTGTGCGGCTTTTCCGGTGCCAACTACCTGTGCCGGGTGTTCAAAAAAGAAACCGGCCAGTCCCCCGCACAATGGCGGGCGCTGGCCGGTCACACTGCGCAGTCCGGGCTTTCGCCCGAAGAAGCTCTGCGCGAGCAGGAACTTTATATTTAAGATCTTGCCGCTGCCTTTTTCTCGTTCTTCACCCGGTACATCGCGGCGTCTGCACGTTCTACCGCGCTGCCGAGTTCTTCCTCGCTGGTGTCGAACACCGCATAGCCCGTCGAGACATCCGGCAGCCAGGGCAGCTGGGCACGGTTGTTCTGCAGCCTGCAGGCAAAGGCCGCGTTCAGCTGATCGATCCTGTCCACATTCCGGGTCAGGATCACGCAGAATTCATCTCCGCCAAGAATGCTTGCAGTATAATAGCTATTCACTTTCGTTCCTCGTATCCACACAATTACCGGCAAATTCCGGTCTCTGCCGTAAGGATAGCAGGTCATACCCGCCCATTCAAGTAAAGTTCCTGTCAAGCATTCTGTTTTTTGCGGATATTTCACCGCTGGAACTCACACAGTCTGCTTTTTCTTCCGCAACAGCAAAAACAGGGTCAGCAGCGCCGTCAGCAGCTCCGATGCCGGGAAGGCCGCCCACACGCCGTTCATGCCAAAGAGGGCGCTCATCACCAGCGAGCAGACCACAATGGCCGCCACGCCGCGGCAGATGGAGGTGACCGAGGCTTCCAGCGGGCGGTTGGTGGCGCTCAGGTAGCCCGCCGCCACGATGTTGAACCCGGCAAAGAAGTAGCCCACGAAGTACAGCCGCATGCCGTTGTGGGCAAACCGGGCCATCTGCGCCGAGTTTTCACTGTTGAACCAGCCCACCAGCGTATCGGTCATGCCGAACACCACCGCGTACAGCATGGCCGCCAGTGCCAGCGCGGTGCAGCTGCCCAGAATGAGCAGCTTCCGGGCTCCGGCGCGGTCGCTGTGGCCGTAGCAGCGGCTCACCAGCGGCTGGGCACCCTGGGCCACACCGTTGAAAATGGCGGTGGCCACCAGCGCAAAGTTGGCCACGACGCCGTAGGCCGCCACGGCCACATTCCCGGCCAGACCCAGCAGCAGGAAGTTGAACACCGTCGTGGTCACGCCGGAGGACATCTCCCCCACAAAGCCGGAGATGCCCAGCTGGCAGCTCTGCCCCAGCAGCTTTGCCGAGGGCAGCTGCCGCACGAACTGCACCGTGTTGTCTTTTTGGAAGAAGTGGCGGCTGCAGATGGCGATGCTGAGCATCGGCGAAACGGCGGTGGCCAGTGCCGCACCGGCCAGCCCCAGCCCCATGGGGAACATGAAGATGTAGTCGAACACCACATTGAACAGGCTGCCGCTCAGCGTGGCCACCATGGCCAGCGAGGGTGCACCGTCGTTGCGGACAAAGGCCGACACGATGTAGTTGCACATAAAAAAGGGCGTGAACAGCAGAAAGATGCGCGCATAGGGGATGCCCAGCGCCACGATGCCGGCATCGCCGCCCATGAGCCGCAGCAGTGTACCGGGGCAGAAGATGCCCACCAGCACAAAGGGCACGGCCAGCAGGCAGGCGCAAAAGACGGCATTGGAGAAATACCGCTGTGCCGCCCGCTCCTCGCCCTGTGCGCGGAGGATGGCGTAGCGGGTGGCCGCACCCAGACCGATCATGGAACCGATGGCAAAAATGAAGTTGTAGATGGGCAGGCAGAGGTTGAGCAGGGTCACGCCGTCGGTGCCCGCCGCCTGCGAGATAAAATAGGTATCGGCCAGAATATAGCAGGACGTGCCCAGCAGACCGAAAATATTCTGCGATACATATTTAAAGAACTGCTTTGTCAGATTCATCTTGGTTTTCCCTTTTTCCCGGAAATTGTCATACACACAGCGGTATTGTAGCACACCCCGCGCGTCAAGTCAATTCCAAAACTGCCCTGCAGCGCAGAAAGAGGAAGCATCAAGCAAAGGAGAAGTGCACTATGGATTACAAACACGCAGCACAACAGGTTCTGGACTGCATCGGCGGAAAAGACAACATCCTGTCGGCCGCACACTGCGCCACCCGCCTGCGTCTGGTCATCGCAGACAACGCAAAGGTCAACAAGCAGGAGCTGGAAAACGCCGAGGGCGCCAAGGGCGTTTTTGAGGCACAGGGCCAGCTGCAGATCATCTTTGGCACCGGCACGGTGAACAAGGTATACGACGAGTTCATCCAGCTGGCCGGCATCGAGGGCGGCAGCAAGGAGGACGTGAAGCAGGCGGCCGCCGCCAAGGCACCCTGGTATCAGCGAGCCATCAAGACCCTGGGCGACATCTTTGTGCCCATCATCCCCGCCATCGTGGCTTCCGGCTTCCTGATGGGCATCATGGAAGCGCTGAACTTCATGGTGAACAACGGTTTCCTGAACATCGACACCACCGGCTCGGTGTATGTGTTCGCCAAGCTGTTCTCTAATACGGCCTACACCTTCCTGCCCATCCTCATCGCCTACTCCGCCGCCAAGGTGTTCGGCGGCAACCCCTATCTGGGCGCGGTCATCGGCATGATCATGATCCACCCCGACCTGCAGAACGCCTGGACCGTTTCCAACGGCATCAACGTGATGCAGCCGGTGTTCGGCGGCCTGTACTCGGTGCCGCTGGTGGGCTATCAGGGCCACGTCATCCCGGTCATCATCGCCGTGTGGCTCATGTGCCAGATTGAAAAGCGGCTGCACAAGGTGGTGCCCGCCATGTTTGACCTGTTCGTCACCCCGCTGGTGTCCGTGTTCGTCACCGGTTACCTGACCCTGGCCGCCATCGGTCCCGTGTTCACCAAGCTGGAAAACGGCATCATCACCGGCGTACAGTCCCTCATCACCCTGCCCTACGGCATCGGCTCCTTCATCATGGGCGGCCTGTACGCGGTCACCGTCGTGGCCGGCATCCACCACATGTACACCCTGATCGACCTGGGCCAGCTGGCCCGCTACGGCTATACCTACTGGCTGCCGCTGGCCAGCGCCGCCAACGTGGCACAGGGCGGTGCCGCTCTGGCCGTGGCCCTCAAGAGCAAGGACACCAAGGTCAAGTCCATGGCCCTGCCCTCTGCCCTGTCCGCCTGCATGGGCATCACCGAGCCTGCCATCTTCGGCGTGAACCTGCGCTACTTCAAGCCCTTCCTCGGCGGCCTGCTGGGCGGTGCCTGCGGCGCATGGTACGCCAGCATCGTGGGTCTGGGTGCCACCGGCACCGGCGTCACCGGCATCTTCGGCATCCTGCTGCACCTGCATATGCCCCTGCAGTACATCATCATGATGGCCATCTCCTTCGGCGTGTCCTTCGCCGTGACCTGGGTCATCTGGAGCCCTGAGGAGGTCAAGGCATGAACGCACTCCAGCGCGACCTGAAAAAGCTGGTGCCTCTGGTGGAGTCGCTGGGCAAGGAAACCGTTGCCGCCGACCCCCACCGCCAGCGGTTCCACCTGCAGCCGCCGGTAGGCTGGCTGAACGACCCCAACGGCCTGTGCGTCTACGGCGGGCAGTACCACGCATTCTTCCAGTACGGCCCCTTCGACGTGAACGGCGGGGTCAAGCACTGGGGCCACGCCGTCAGCACCGACCTGCTCCACTGGGAGCAATTGCCGGTGATGCTCTATCCGGACGAGCCTTTTGACTGCCACGGTGCCTACTCCGGCTCGGCCCTGGTGGAGGATGGCACCATGTACCTCTACTACACCGGCAACGTCAAGCACCCCGGCAATTTCGATTACATCAAAGAGGGCCGCGGGCACAACGTCTGCCTGGCCGTCAGCAAGGACGGCGTGACCCTCGACAGCAAGCAGTGCCTGCTGACTAACCGCGACTATCCCGCCGGGCTCACCTGCCATGTGCGGGACCCCAAGGTATTCGCCTACGAAGGCCGGTACTACATGGTGCTGGGTGCCCGCACGCTGGAGGACAAGGGCGAAGTGCTGGTGCTGGAAAGCACCGATAAGCTCCGCTGGACCCATATCAACACCCTGACCACCCCGGAGCCCTTCGGCTACATGTGGGAGTGCCCGGACCTGTTCTGTCTGGACGGGCAGTGGTATCTGGCGGTGTCCCCCCAGGGCATCGACTGCCAGAACGTCTACGGCTGCGGCTGGTTTGCCATCCACGGTGACTGGCGCGGGGAGTACGTCCTGAGCGAATTCCACGAGCTGGACGCAGGCTTTGATTATTACACCCCCCAGAGCTTTGTGGACGGCAACGGCTGCCGCATCCAGATCGGCTGGATGGGCATGCCAGACGCCGACTACGGCAACGCCCCCACCGTGGCCCACGGCTGGCAGCACTGCTTCACCGTGCCCCGCGTGCTGACGGCCGGGCCGGATGGCACCCTGCTGCAGAACCCGGTGCCGGAGCTGGACGCGCAGCGCAGCGCTGCCGCCCTGCATGCCGCCAGCGGCGAGGAAGTGTTCCTTGCCCCGCGCTTCGACCTGACCGCCGCACCCGCCGGAGACTTCTGCCTGACGGTTGCGCAGGGGGTGCAGCTGGTGTATACTGAACAGGACTGCACCTGCACCCTGCGCTTCACCGACCCCGCTCTGGCCGACGGCCGCACCGTGCGCCGCGCCCGGCTGGCAGCCCCCTGCCGCAGCCTGCGGGTGGTGGGCGACAATTCCTCGCTGGAAATTTTCCTGAACGGGGGAGCCACGGTGTTCAGCACCTGGTACTACCCTGCCCCCGGCGATGTGAGCGTAATGCTGACCGGGGCAGCCTGTGAACTCTGCAATTTGTGATCTGGAGGTTTTCTATGCCCGGCAATACTCTGTTTTCCATCGGCGAAGCGCTGATCGACATGATCCCGTCCCGCGTAGGATGCACCTTTGACGAGGTGCCGTCCTTCAGCCCGCGCACCGGCGGCGCACCGGCCAATGTCTGCGCTGCCTTTGCCCGTCTGGGCGGTGCCAGCAGCTTTCTCACCCAGCTGGGCGATGACCCCTTCGGCCACAAAATCGCACGGGAGCTGGAAGCCTGCGGCATCGACCTGAGCCATCTGGTGTTCACCGACAAGGCCAACACCGCCCTTGCCTTCGTGAGCCTGGAGGAGGACGGCAACCGCACCTTCAGCTTTTACCGCAAGCCCTCGGCCGACCTGCTGTATGCCCCGGAGCAGATCGACCCGGCCTGGTTCTGCGACGCTTTTGCCCTGCACTTCTGCAGCGTCTCGCTGGTGGACAGCCCCATGCGCCACGCCCATCTGGCCGCCATCGGAGCCGCCCGGGAGGCCGGTGCGATCGTGAGCTTTGACCCGAACCTCCGCTTCCCCCTCTGGCCCGACCGGGAGATGCTGCGCCAGACCGTGCTGCAGTTCCTGCCGCTGTCCAACATCCTGAAGGTCTCGGACGAGGAATTGGAGTTCCTCACCGGCACCGCCGACATCGAAGCCGCCCTGCCCCAGCTGTTTGCCGGGGATGTGCAGCTGGTACTGTACACCTGCGGCAGCAAGGGGGCCTACGCCTACACCCGCGCCGCCCATACCTTTGCCCCCTGCCAGAAGGTCAGGGCCGTGGACACCACCGGTGCGGGCGACGGCTTCATCGGCTCCTTCCTGTGGCAGCTGAGCCGGGACGGCGTGACGGTGGACAAGCTGGAAAAGCTGTCCTGCAAAAAGCTGGAGGAGTACCTGGACTTTTCCAACCGGTTCTGCGGCCTGAGCGTACAGAAGCACGGTGCCATCGACAGCTACCCCACCCTGCCCGAGATGGGCCTCTGATTTTCTCGCATCCTGCGCCCGTTCCGGCCTTTGCCGTCGGAACGGGCGTTTTTACTTTCCGTATTGTAATATTTCACCGCAATATAACAGATGTAACTTATTTCTGCACTCCTGTTTTTTGCCTGCCGGGTTGTGGTGGGCCGGAAGATGTGTTACCATAGAACCAACAGACAGGAGGTTCTTTATGCCGTTTGAATTCGCATTTCTGGACTGGCTGCAGCAGTTCCACAACCCGGTGCTGGATGCGCTGGCCGTCTTTCTCAACTACGCCGGTGAGCACGGTGAGATCTGGATCGCGTTCACGCTGCTTTTGCTACTGTTCCGCCGCACCCGCAAGGCCGGGTGCGCCATGGCCACGGCGCTGGTACTGTATCTGGTGGCCGGGGACTGCATCCTCAAGCCGCTGTTCGCCCGGCCCCGCCCCTGCGACGTGAACACGGCGATCACCATTCTGGTCAAGCGTCCCCACGGGCACTCCTTCCCCTCCGGGCACACGGCCTCGGCTTTTGCGGCAGCCTTTGCGCTCTGGCTGCAAAACCGGAAGTTGGGCGTCCCCGCGCTGGTGCTGGCGGCTTTCATCGCCTTTACCCGGCTGTACCTGTATGTGCACTTCCCCACCGATGTGCTGGGCGGCCTTGTGCTGGGCCTTGCACTGGGTTTCTTCGTCTCGTGGCTCGTTGACAGCCTGGCAAACAAGTCCAAGAAAAAACAAATCGTATACTGTAAAACACCCTCCGCTGGAGCAGAACGGCTCCAATGGAAGGTGTTTTTATTTGCTTTATCGGCCACACTTTACGGTACCGGCCCACCACAGCACTTCCCTGTGAGGGCCGAAAAAAGAAGAACCGCCGCGTCGTTCTCTTGTGTGATGCAGCGGCTCTTCTTTTGCAGATGGGATCTTGCTTTTCTTCCTGTTGCAGGGGCTTATTTTTTAGCTTCGGCGCGCTTGCCCAGTGCGTAGGTTGCAACGAATCCCAGGACCACAGCCACAATCATCACGATGACCGAGACGATAAGGTTGTAACTGGAACCGGTGGGGTCAATGTAGGCAGGCAGGCTGATGAAGCCCGGCGTGGAGATAACGTACTGGGTCATGCCCAGGATACCGGCCAACAGACCACCGATGCCGCCACCGATCATAGCGCCAATCAGCGGGTAGGTTTTGGGGAACAGCACACCGTAGACGCCCGGCTCGGTGATGCCGCACAGAGCGGTGATACCGGCGGAAACGCTGACGGACTTTTCTTCCACATTCTTGGACAGCAGGGATGCGGCCAAGCAGGCACCACCAACGGCCACGTTTGCGGGAGCCATGCCAGTGCAGATCAGCGGGTCAGAGTTGACAGCTGCCATCAGGGCAAAGACCACAGGGTAGGTGGCGTTGTTCATGCCAAAGAAAACCATCAGCGGGGTGGTGATGCCGATGACCATAACGGCCAGCGCGGGAACTGCCTGGTACAGAGCGTAAACACCGTTTGCCAGCCAGGTGCCCACGGTGTTGCCGATGGGGCCAAGAACGATCAGGGTGACAGGCACCGTGATCAGCATGGTCAGCAGCGGGACGACGATGGTCTTGAGAAAGACCGGGATATGCTTTTGCAGGAACTTGTAGACCACGCTCATGAACAGCACGCCCAGAATGACCGGGAACACGGTGCTGTTATAGCTGATAGCCTGCACCGGGATGCCGAAGAAGTCCAGACCTTCGGCACCGTTGATGCTGGAGTACAGCAGGATCGCGCCCAGAAATGCGCCCAGGAAACCATTGGATTTCAGGCGGGCAGCGGCTGCAAAGCCGATGAAGATGGGCAGGAAGTAGAAGGTCGCCTGGTTGATGGCGTAGAAGATGGTGTAGGTGCCAGACTCCGCCGAGACGCCGAACACGTTGGTCAGCAGGGACAGCACCGCACCAGTCAGGCCGCCTGCCACCAGCACCGGGATCACCGGGCTGAACGTGCCGCCGATGAAGGAGAGGATCGCGTTGCCGATGTTGCCGTGATCCTGTGCCAGATCCTTGGCTGCGGCCTCATCGTCCTGCACGCTGCCGCCGGCCTGGATGCCGTCGATCTTGACGACCTCTTCATACAGGTCAGGGACATCCTGGCCGATGACCACCTGATATTCGCCGTTCTGGATGATGACATTCAGCACGCCGGGCACCTGCTTGACGGCATCGGTGTCAAACTTGGATCTATCCCGCAGTACAAGGCGCAGACGGGTCATGCAATGGGTCGCGCTGACAATGTTGTCCGCTCCGCCGGCCTGCTTGATGATGCCGGCCGCCATGGCCTTATAATCTTTCTTTGCCATTATTTCAGCATCTCCTTTCCCCAGTCCTGACCGTTGGAACGGATCAGCTTGGAGTACCAGTAGAAGGAATCCTTCCGGATACGTTTCATGGACAGCTCTTCCACGCTCTTGGCCGCGTTCTGCTCCTCATCGGTGGTGTCGATGTACACCAGACCGTAACGCTTTGCCATGCCATTGCCGGTGGACAGCAGATCGGTGAAGGACCAGGGGTTGTATGCGATGACCTCGCAGCCGTCCTCGATGGCCATGCCCAGCTGATAAATGTGCTCCCGCAAGTAGTCGATACGGCCCTGATCGTGCACCTGGCCGTCGGCGTCCTTCGTCTCATGGGCGCCGTAACCGTTCTCGGTGATCATCATGGGCAGGTGATAGTGATCCCACAGGTAACGCATCTCATACCGCAGGCAGGAGGGGTCGATCTCCCAATCCCAGTCGGTGTACTCGACATAGGGATTGCGGGTCAGAGCGTAGCGGCCCGGCTCCACGGGGAACACCATCTGGCCCTTGACGCCGTTCTTATTCAGCAGATAATCCTGCTGTTTTGCGTCATGCGGCGCATACTTTGCAACGTTGCTGCGGTAGCAGTTGACGGCGATGAAATCGATTTTGGCGCTCTTCATCAGTTCTGCATCGCCGGGCTGCATTCCGATGTCGATGTCGTTCTCTTTCCAGTAGTGCTTGATAAAGTTGCTGTACTCGCCGTAAACATAGGTATCGATCCAGAACTTCTCGGTGAACTCCTCGGCGTTCATAGCAGCGATCTGATCCTCGGGGCGGCAGGTCTCCGGGTAGATGGGCACGCAGCCGGGCACAGGGCCGATCTTGCCGCCCGCCACCATCTCATGGCAGGCGTTGACAGCCTTGGCATGGCACAGGTTCATGATATGGTTGATCTTCCACTGATCCTTGAACCAGTCGTCACAGCCCTTGCTGACGCCCAGCCAGTTGCCATAGCAGATCTGCATATTCTGCTCGTTCAGCGACAGCCAGTATTTGACCCGGTCGCCGAAGTTCTCAAAGCAGACGCGGCAGTAGTGCTCGAATCTTTCCACGGTGTCGCGGCTTTTCCAGCCACCCAGCTCATCCACCCAGACCGGCAGGTCGTAGTGATACAGGGTAACGATGGGGGTGATGTTGTGGGCCACCAGCTCATTGATCAGATCATTGTAGAACGCGATGCCTTCGGGGTTCACCTTGCCGTCTGCATGAGGGATGATGCGGGACCAGCTGAGCGAGAAACGATAGCTGGAGAAACCGCACTCTGCCATCAGGGCCACATCTTCCTTGTAGTGATGATAGTGATCCGCCGCATAGGTGTTATCCGCAAACGGCTTCTTGGTCTTGGAGTTCAGGTCGATGATGGCCGGCGTGCGTCCGCCATCGGCGACTCCGCCTTCCACCTGCCAGGCAGCGCTGGAAGCGCCCCACATGAAGTTGTCCGGGAATTTGGGGTTGTGTCCGTAATACATAGTGTGATCCTTTCCATCTTTGTCAGTCTGTTCTGCCGTCGCAGAAGCCCCCGCGGGTTCAATTCTTTGCAGGACTATCGTAACACATCTCCGACAAAAAATGGGGTTCGCGATGCGAACCCCGTTTGGATGGTTGAACAATTTATTCTTTTGTTTTTGAGCAGTTCCACGGTTTCACCCGTCATTCTGCACATCTTTGCACCCGCATTTTTTGAGAATCCGACAAAGGCAGTTCAGAAATTGGACCCTGCAGCAGGTCAGTCTCCCGGTATTTATTCACATAGTAGCTGTACAGGATATCAAAGAAATAGGTCATACCATACTGGGAGTACACCGTGCGGGCACCGCTGTTGTCCTTTTCGCTCAGGTAGATCACCTGATCGTAGCTTTTCCACATTTTTATGGCGTGGTTGACCGTCACCAGCACCTTATAGGCTGCAGCCTTTTGCACCATTGGCTCCATCAGGGTGGCAAAGTTGCCGGTGGCTGAAACTGTAATGAGCAGGTCCTCCGGTGTCAGCACTTTCAGATAATCCAGCGTATAGTGGGCATCGGACACGATCTGCACCAGCTTGCCCATGACCACCATGGACTGCTGGAAGCTGCGAGCCGCCATGCCGGAAAAATCCGAGGTGAAGAGCACCACATGTCGGCTGGCATGAATACTTTCGGCCAGCTTATCCAGTACAGCGGGAGTGGCAATGCGGTTGATCTCCTCCATCATCTCCCCGATGCTGCCGGAAAGGTGTTCCTTGTAGTCCGGACGCACGCTGTAGCCGATGAAGTAGTTGCACTGGCGCTTCCATTCATCGGCCTCAGCCTTCAGGTCGGAAAAGTTGTCAAAGCCGATGGACTGGCAGAACCGCCGGATGCCGCTGCGGGACACATAGCAGGCATCCGCCACGTCGTAGATGTTCAGATCCCGCAGCTGGTCGAAGTGATACAAAAAATACTGCGCCAGCACATAGTACGGGTCTTTCGGTTCACTTTCGTTCATCACTGCCAGCAATGCCGTCATCAGGCTGAAAGCCGTATTTTTCATAGTTTTCTCCTTCTCTGTTTTTGCAGGAATCACACCCCAAAGAATTCCTTGGCGATGTCGGCGCTGCGCTTGGCGTCCTTGGCGTACCAGTCCGCGCCGATCTTTTCGGCGTATTCCGGGGTGAGCACGGCACCGCCCACCATGATCTTGCAGTCCAGTTTGGCTGCATGCAGGGCGGCAATGGTCTCTTCCATGCTCTTGAGGGTGGTGGTCATCAGGGCCGAAAGGCCCACCAGATGCACATCCTTTTCCCGCACGGTGTCCACCACGGTCTCCACCGGCACATCGCGGCCCAGGTCAATGACCTCAAAGCCGTAGTTCTCCAGAATGACCTTGACGATGTTCTTGCCGATGTCGTGCACGTCGCCCTTCACGGTGGCCAGCACGATGCGGCCCTTGCTGGCGCTGCCCTCGCCCTTCTGGGCAATGGCGGTCTTGATCTCCTCAAAGGCGCTCTGGGCGGCGCTGGCGGCCTGCAGCAGCTGCGGCAGGAAGAGGGTGCCCTTCTCATACTTGGCACCCACGATGTCCAGCGCCGGGATCAGGGCTTCGTCCACCACTTCCAGCGGCTGCTTTTCGGCCAGCAGGGCGCGGGTCTGGGCAGCGGCGTCGCCCTTCAGGCCCTTTTCCACCGCCTTGATCAGCGCCGCATAGGGGCCGGAAATTTCAGCGTTCCCGTCGGAAGCTGCCGCCGCAGGCGCTGCCTGGGCTGCCTGCTTCAGGGCCGTGGAGGCAGGCACCCGGTTTGCGTAGCGCTCGATGTACTGCATGCTCTGCGCGTCCCGGTTGGTCAGCACGTTGTAGGCATATACGGCGGCCATCATCTCTTCACTGGAGGGGTTCATGATGGCCAGATCCAGCCCGGCATACATGGCCATGGTGAGGAAGGTGGTGTTCAGGTAGGGGCGGCAGGGCAGGCCGAAGCTGATGTTGGACACGCCCAGGATGGTGCGCACGCCCAGCTCCTTCTTGCAGGCTTCCAGCGCCTGCACCGTGGCCAGCACATCCTTCTGCTGGGCGCTGGCGGTCAGGGTCAGGCAGTCGATGTAGATGTCCTCGCGGGGGATTCCGGCTTCCAGTGCCGCCTCGGTGATGCGGCGGGCAATGGCCACGCGGTCCTCTGCGGCGGGCAGGATGCCCCGCTCGTCGATGGCAAGGCCCACGATGGCCGCGCCGTACTTTTTGCACAGGGGCAGGATGGCCTTGAGCTTTTCCGGCTCGCCGTTGGTGGAGTTGACGATGGGCTTGCCGTTGTACACCCGCAGGCCGTTTTCCAGTGCCTGCACGTTGGAGGAATCCAGCTGCAGCGGCAGGCTGACCACGCTCTGCAGGGCCTTGACCACCTGCGGCATCAGGGCCGGTTCATCCACGCCGGGGGCACCCACGTTCACGTCCAGCACCTGGGCCCCGGCTTCCACCTGGCTCACGGCTTGTTCCAGAACGTAGTTCATATCATTCTCCCGCAGTGCCTGCTGGAAGCGCTTTTTGCCGGTGGGGTTGATGCGCTCGCCCACCACGGTGATGCCGTCCACGTTGACATAATTCATGGGGGTGCACAGCACCGAGGGCATGGCGTGGGCCGGGCGGCCCGGCACACAGCCCTTGAACACCCCGTTCAGCAGCCGGATGAACTCCGGCGTGGTGCCGCAGCAGCCGCCAGCGGCAAACAGATTCAGCTCCCGGTAGGGCTTCATTTCCAGCGCAAACAGCTGCGGGGTAATGTCGTAGCCGCTGCCGTCGGCCCGGGGCAGACCCGCGTTGGGCTTGACGAACACCGGGAAGTTGCCGGGCACGGCCTCGGTCAGGCGCTTTGCCATGGGGAAGATCTCCTTGGGGCCCAGCGAGCAGTTGATGCCCACGGCGCTGGCCCCCAGACCCCGCGCGGTGACGCCGAAGCTCTCCACCGTGCAGCCGGTAAAGGTGCGGCCGCCGGCTTCAAAACTCATGCTGGCCAGGATGGGCAGGCTGGAGTTTTCCCGGGCGGCCAGCAGCGCGGCCTTGAGCTCGTACAGGTCGGTGAAGGTCTCAAAAAAGATCAGGTCGGCCCCGGCTGCCGCACCGGCCCGCACGATGCGGGCGTATTCCTCCACGGCATCCTCAAAGGCCAGAGTGCCGTTGGGTTCCAGCAGCTCGCCCAGCGGGCCGACATCCAGCGCGGCAAGCGCACCATAGGGCGCACAGGCCCGCTTGCAGTTGGCAATGCCCGCCGCAATGATCTCTTCCAGACTGTAGGCGCTGTCCGCCAGTTTGTGGGCCGACGCGCCAAAGGTGTTGGCGTTGATGATGCGGCTGCCCGCTGCGGCATACTGAGCATGGATGCCCTCGATGAGCTGCGGGTCGGTGATGTTCAGTTCCTCCGGCCGGGCGCCCAGCTTCAGGCCGGCCGCCTGCAGCATGGTGCCCATGCCGCCGTCCAGCAGGATGGTATTGCTCTGCTTGAAAAGTTCACTCACTTGCACAGGTCTTTCCCCTCTTTCTGTATTCGCAACGGGTGCGCAGCACACAGTGCCCGCACCCGGCCAGATGTCCCTTGACCGGATGGTCGCTGACCCCCAGAATGGCGGTCACGCTTTTGCGGGGGGTCATCAGGTTGGTATCGGTGACGCACAGCCCGGCCCGGCGCGCCGTGTCCAGCGCGGCGGCCACCAGCGGCTGCACCGCGATGTCCCAGTCGCCATAGCCCGGCGAGAACCGCCCGGTGAGGTAAGTCCCCTCGGCTGCGGCCAGCTGGCGCAGCTCGGCTTCCGCCGCGTCGGCGGTCTGCTCAGCCAGGGCGCTGCCCAGCGCATCGGACGCTACACCGGCGGCGATATCCCCTACCCCGGCCCGGCGGATCTGGGCGTCCACCCCGGGGCCAAGGGTCACGGCCAGCAGAATGGCCTGCCCGCAGCCCTCCAGATGCCGCATCACGTCGCTGCCCCGCAGGATGCCGGCTTCGGCCAGCGCCTTCACCTCCGCCCGCAGCCAGACGGCGCGGGGCGTCGCAGCGGCCAGCAACGGTACGGCGCAGCGCTGCAGCAGGGCCATGGTGGCGGTGTCCGCCTCCCCGCGCGCGCCGAAATACCGCGCTGCCTGCGCAAGGTCGATCAGATCCGGTTTTTCCACCGGCAGGGTCCTGCTCTGCCCCAGCTGCATCTGCGGTTCCTCCTTGCTTTTTTGAAATAAAGTGGTTTTAAGTATACCGCAGCTGTGGGATTTTATCAATCCCGGAGAATGCAAAAAATCCCTCCGTCACGGCTCACGCCGTGCCAGCCCCCTCGGGGAGGGGGCCTTGACGGTCCGGAAATGTTCCGCTTTCAACAGGAAACATCCCGGTTCCGTCAGAAGGCTCCATCTCAGAGGGAGCTGGCAAACCCGAAGGGTTTGACTGAGGGAGTACTCTTATTTGATGCAGGTGGAGCAGGGCGTGTAGCCTGCCTCGATGGCCTCGTCGTAGCTGGAGAAGAGGATCTGATTCTTCTCGGCCGGCAGGTTCGGGCAGGTGGGCAGGTGGAACTTTTTGCTGTTCACATTGCCGATGTAAGCCTGCTGTACCGTGCTGGCAGCCGCCGGGTCGGTGGGGTTCAGCTCGGCATCGGCGGCAAAATGCTCGGTGCCCACGGTGTAGTTCTGGCCGTCGCTGCCAATGGTGATGGTGCCCAGCAGGTCGGTGCGGTACACGTTCACCCCGGCGTCCCGCAGGATGCTCAGGGTCTCCTCATGCGGGTGGCCGTATTTGTTGTTCACCCCGCAGGAGATGATGCCCATCTCCGGCAGGACCGCGTTCAGGAAGGCATAGCCGGTGGAGGTGCTGGAACCGTGGTGGCCCACCTGCAGCACATCGGCTTTCAGATTGGCACCGCTGGCCACAAGGTCGCTCTCTGCGGTCTTTTCCATGTCACCGGTGAGCAGAAAGCTGGTGGAACCGTAGTCGATGCGCAGCACGATGGAGGTATCGTTGGTGTCGCTGTACTGCGCCACGGGGCCCAGCATGGTCACGCTAGCACTGCCCAGGGGCCAGGTGGTGCCCACGGCGGGCACTTCCACCTGCAGGCCCTGCTGCTGGGTGTACTTGACAAAATCCCGGAAGCACTTGGTGGAGGCCTCCGTCACCGGGCTGTATACATGATTGGCCGGGAAGTAGGCCAGCGCAGCCGCCAGGCCGCCTACATGGTCCTCGTGGGCGTGGGAGCAGAATACATACTGCAGCTCTTCCACCCCCTGCTTCTGCAGGTAGGACACCACCAGGCTGCCGTCGTCCACGTTGCCGCCGTCGTACAGCATGAACTGGCCGTCACATTCCACCAGCACGCTCAGCGCCTGCCCCACGTCGATGAAGTGCATCTCGAACGGGGCATCCACGCTGGCTGCCGTAGAGGAAGGGTTGGGCACCACGTCGGCACTGCCGCCCGGCACCACAGCCGAGGTACCACAGCCTACAAGGCTCAGGGCCAGTGCGGCCGCAGCGGCCAGCGACAGCAGCCGCTGCAGCAGGCCGGTTTTCTTTTTCGGGATCACTTTTTCTTTGTTCCAGTTTTCCACGATGTATTCTCTTTCTGTTGATTCTTTTTGGGTTTGTGTCCGGGGGCCGAGTGCGGCGCAAAGCGGGCACCCGGGCTGGGCTGACGCCCGGCAGGGGCGGCGGTGCGGTTCGGGCCGTGGGCAGGCTTGCCCTTGCCCTTCTGGTTGGGGCGCACGGTGTAGGTGCCGTCGTTGTGGATGGTCACCTCCGGGCTGTCGGCGCGGCGGGCACTGCGCTGCACCGCGCGGCGGCCCTCGGCGGGCACTAGCAGGGGGATGAGGTCCTCCCGGTGGGTCATCCTCAGGGCCTTGACCACCTTTTCGGCGTTGCGGGGCTCATAGTATTGCAGCAATGCACGCTGCAGGGCCTTGCCCTCAGGGGTCTTTTCCACGAACACCGGCTTGAGGGTGTAGGGGTCGAGGCCGGTGTAGAACATACAGGTGCTCACGGTGCCGGGAGTGGGGTAGAAATCCTGCACCTGCTCCGGGCGCATGTGGTTCTTATAAAGGTACTCGGCCAGATAGACGGCATCCTTCAGGGTGCTGCCCGGGTGGCTGGACATAAGGTAGGGCACCAGATACTGCTTTTTGCCGGCCTTCTTGCTCAGCTCATAGAACTTGTCCTTGAACTTGTTGAAGGTCTCGATGGGCGGTTTGCCCATGTAGGCCAGGGTGTTGGGCGCGCAGTGCTCCGGGGCCACCTTCAGCTGGCCGGAGACGTGGTACTCCACCAGCTCCTTGAAGAAGGTGTCGTCCGGGTCGGCCATGAGGTAATCAAAACGGATGCCGCTGCGGATGAACACTTTCTTCACACCCGGCAGCTCCCGCACCCGGCGCAGGATCTTGAGATAATCGCTGTGGTCCACGATCATGTGGGAGCAGGTGGTGGGGGCCAGGCAGTGCTTGCCGCCATTGCACATGCCCCGCAGCATCTGCTCGCGGCAGGACGGGAACCGGAAGTTGGCGGTGGGGCCGCCGACATCGTGGATGTAGCCCTTGAAATCCGGCTCGTGGGTCATGCGCTCGGCTTCCTCCACGATGCTGTCCGCACTGCGGCTGGTGACCCGGCGGCCCTGATGCAGCTGGATGGCGCAGAAGTTGCAGCCGCCGAAGCAGCCGCGGTTCTGGATGATGGAGAACTGTACCTCCCGGATGGCGGGCACGCCGCCCATGGCCTCGTAGGTGGGGTGATACCGGCGGGTGTAAGGCAGGGCGTAGACCTTGTCCAGCTCCCAGCGCACCAGCGGCTTTGCCGGGATGTTCTGCACCAGATACTTCTCGCTCTGCTTCTGCACGATGATCTGGCCGCTGACCACGTCCTGATTGTCCATCTGGATGCGGCAGGCCTTGGCGTAGGCGGTCTTATCGCTGGCCACCTTTTTGAAACCGGCACACTCCACATACCGCTCCGGCAGGTGGTCGAAGTCGGTCAGGTAGCAGGTGCCGTCCACATCGGTGATCTGCTCCACCGGTTCTCCGGCGGCCAGACGGCGGGCGATCTCCACGGTCTGGTGTTCGCCCATGCCAAAGCTGATGATGTCCGCACCGGAACTCTCAGCGATGCTGGGCAGCACGGTGTCCATCCAGTAATCGTAGTGGGCAAAGCGGCGCAGGCTGGCCTCCAGGCCGCCCAGGATCACCGGCAGGTCCGGGTAAGCTTCCTTGGCCAGTTTGGTGTACACGGTGGCGCTGCGGTCCGGGCGGGCACCGCCCTTGCCGCCGGGAGAATATTCGTCCTCGGCGCGGGGGATCTTGGCCACGGAATAGTGGCTGACCATGCTGTCCACGTTGCCGCCGCCAATGAAGAAGCCGTACTTCGGCTTGCCGAACCGCTTGAAGTCCTCGCAGTCGGTGTAGCGGGGCTGGGCCAGCACGCCCACCTTGTAGCCCTCGGCTTCCAGCAGGCGGCTGATGATGGCAGTGCCGAAGCTGGGGTGGTCCACATAGGCGTCACCGCCCACCACCACAAAATCCAGCTGGTCCCAGCCGCGGGCTTCCATGTCTGCCCGGCTGATGGGCAGAAATTCAGTGTAGATCTTTGGGGAAGAGTTGTCCATAATGCTCCTTTTGTTGATTCAATACCCTCTCAGTCAACGCCTTACGGCGTTGCCAGCTCCCCCGAGGGGGGAGCTTTTTGCATCTTTTCATCCAGTTTCTCTTTAAAGGCAGACGATATCTTACCCACTCATAAAGCTCGCCCTTCGGGAGAGCTGGCGCGTCAGCGCCTGAGAGGGTTTCATTCCTCCGGCTGGTTCATCTGCATCTCCAGCCACTGCTGACGGCTGATGAGCACGGCCCGGGGCTTGGCACCCTCGTGGGGGCCGATGATGCCCCGCATCTCCATTTCGTCCATGATGCGGGCCGCACGGGCATAGCCCAGCTTGCAGCGGCGCTGCAGCAGGCTGGTAGAGGCCTGCCCGGCGTCAATGACCACATCCACGGCCTGCTGGAACATCGGGTCGGAGTCCGACTCGTCATCGGAATCGGCCCCGCTGCTGCCCTTCTTGCCGTCCTGAATGGCGTGCTTTTCCATGGCCTCGATCATGGCCTCGTCGTACTGGACGGTGGCGCTGGACTTGATGAAGTCCAGCACGCGGCTGATCTCTTCATCCCGCACAAAGGTGCCCTGGATGCGGGTGGGCTTGGGGGCGCCCACCGGCATGAACAACATATCGCCCTGGCCCAGAAGTTTTTCGGCACCGGCACCATCCAGAATGGTGCGGCTGTCCACCTGACTGGACACCGCAAAGGCGATGCGGCTGGGGATGTTGGCCTTGATCAGGCCGGTGATGACGTCCACGCTGGGGCGCTGGGTGGCCACGATCAGGTGCATGCCGGCGGCGCGGGCTTTCTGAGCGATGCGGCAGATGGAATCTTCCACATCCTTGCCCACCACCATCATCAGGTCGGCCAGCTCGTCGATGACGATGGCGATGTAGGGCATTTTTTCCAGATCCGGCCGCTCCACCGCCAGCTTGTTGAAGGACTTGATGTCGCGCACGTTGTTCTCGGCAAACATGCGGTAGCGGCGCTCCATCTCCTGCACGGCGCTGCCCAGGGCTCCGGCCGCCTTGCGGGGCTCGGTGACCACCGGCATGAGCAGATGGGGGATGCCGTTGTATTCGGCCAGCTCCACGACCTTGGGGTCGATGAGCAGCAGTTTGACGTCCTCCGGGCTGGAGCGGAACACCAAACTCATAATGATGCTGTTCACGCACACCGACTTGCCGCTGCCGGTGCTGCCGGCAATGAGCAGATGGGGCATCTTGCACAGGTCTGCCACCTGGGCCACACCCGCAATGTCCTTGCCCAGGGCAATGCCCAAAGGCGAGGTCATGCGCAGAAAGCTCTGGCTCTCGAACACGCTGCGGATGGACACGGCACTGCGCTTGTGGTTGGGCACCTCGATGCCCACGGCGGGCTTGCCGGGGATGGGGGCCTCCATGCGCACATCCGCCACGGCCAGGTTCAGGGCGATGTCATCGGCCAGCGAGGTGATGCGGCTGATCTTGACGCCCGCCATGGGCTGCACCTCATACCGGGTGACCGACGGCCCGCGGGAAATATCCAGCACACGGGTGCGGACCCCAAAGCTCTCCAGCGTGTCCACCAGCTTCTGAGCGTTGGCCTTCAGCTCATCCTCGGCGTTGGGGTCGCTTTCCTCCTTGGATTTTTCAAACAGCTCGATGGGCGGGTACTGATACTGGTAGGTGTCCACCGGCTCGGCTTCCTCTGCCGGGGCCGTAGCGGCTGCCTGCTCGGAGGCCGCCGGTTTTTCCATGGCTGCCGCCACCAGCGAGTTGATATCCTTTTCCTCCACCGGTTCGGCGGTGATGCTGATCCAGCCGTCCGCATCCGGGTCGCTGCGCTGGGCCACGGCATGTTCGGCACTCACACGGGTCGGCTGGTCCGGCTGCGGCGTGGGCATCACGGGCTGGATGGGCGCAGCCGCGGCAGCCGGTTCTGCCGGGTCCGCAGGCCGTGCGATGGGCGTATCAAAGGGATTGCCGGGCACCGGCCGGGGCTGCTGTTCCGTGGTCTCTGCCGCCGGGGTCTCCTCCGGCTTTGCAAAGAAGTCCTCAGCCGCCGTTTCCACGGCATCCGGCACGATGGGCCGGATGGTGGGCTTGGGTGCCGCGCGCAACGGGTCCATGCCAAAGGTGCCGCCCGGCCCCGGGATGAAGGGTTCGATGGGCTCACTGCCGCCCTCCTTCACCTCGGTGCTGTCCGGGCCAAGGTCCACATCAAAGGGAGCGCGCGGGCGGGATGCCCGCACCCGCACCGGCGTCACGGCTGGGGCCGCCTGCGGTTCCGGCTGGGGCTGCACGGGCTGGTCCGGCGCTCCGGCCGGGCTGTCCGGGGCCTGCTCCAGCTCCTGGGTCACCTTATGGCCCCAGTGCAGCACACCGGACATCCAGTCCGGCAGACCCAGACGGAAGGGTTCTTCCGCTTCGGCTTCGTCCTCGTATTCTTCCAGGTCCTCCGTCTCGTCGTACTCGTCTGCGGCTTCCTGCGCGGCCTGCCGCTCGGCGCGGCGCTCGGCACGGCGGGCTGCGCCCTGCTCGTACACAGCCACGCCCTTTGCGTGCACCCCGCCGGACACGTCGCACAGCCACTGCCAGACCTCAGCCGGAGTGAGGTCAAAAATGTACAGGCTGACGCAGAGCGCCAGCACCAGCATGATGAAGTTTGCCGCCGGCCGGCCGCAGAGCAGCAGCAGGTTGCCGCCCAGCACCGCACCCAGTGCGCCGCCGGACAGCCACGCCTGATAACCGTTCTGGTAGCAGGCCGCCACCATCTGGAAGGCCGACAGCCCCTGCGGCTGGATGTCGGAAAACACGATCACCGTGCCGCTTGCAAACACGAGCCCCAGCGCCAGCTTGCAGATGTGGGGCAGCAGATCCTCGCCCCGCGTGTACAGCACGGCCAGGCAGCACACCGCTGCACCCAGCACAAAACTGCCGCAGCCAAACAGGCCAAACAGCACCTGATGCAGCGTTTTCCACACCGAGTCGCCTTCCACAAAGGCAAGGCCCACCAGCAAAAGCCCCGCAAACAGGGTCCCAAGCCCTGCCGGCAGGCGTTGTTCCGCGCGTTTTTTGCGCGACGTTGAGCGCCGTGTCGTTGTTTTTCGTTTCTTCGTTGCCATTCTTCTCCATTCCCCACAGTTCGCATAGACACAATTCTTGATTTTATTATTGTACCACGCACCGGGGCAAATGGCAAACCTATTGTTGTGTTATTCTCGGGTTTCGATCGCACGGTGCAGCCAGTCCAGTGCATCCGAAAGGCCGCCCAGCTCGTCGATGAGTTTTTCCTTCACGGCGCGGCGGCCGTCCAGCACGGTGCCCATATCCATGACCAGCTCCCCGGTGTGGAGCATCAGCTCGGTGTAGCGCTTCTCGGTCATGCCGCTGTGGGCCGCCACAAAGCCGGTGATGCGCTGCTGCATCTGGTCGAACCAGTGCATGGTCTGGGGCACGCCCAGGATCACCCCGGAGTGCCGCACCGGGTGCACCGTCATGGTGGCGGTGGGCACGATGAAGCTGCGCTGTGCGCTCACGGCCAGCGGGATGCCGATGGAGTGCCCGCCGCCCAGCACCAGCGTGGCGCTGGGTTTGGACACGCTGGCGATCAGCTCTGCCAGCGCAAGCCCGGCCTCCACATCCCCGCCCACGGTGTTCAGCAATACCAGCAGGCCCTCGATCCGGGGGTCCTCCTGCACGGCGGCCAACTGGGGGATCACATGCTCATACTTGGTGGTCTTTTGCCCCTGCGGCGCTTCCGTGTGCCCCTCGACCTGGCCGATGACGGTCAGGCAGTGGATGGCATGGCCGCCCCGGGTCAGGGTGACCGTACCGTCGTCCTCGATGCGTTCTTTTTCCAGCCGCTGCTGGTCCACAGAGGTGGTGTGTGTATCCGGCATTCTGTGTTCTCCTTTTGCTCTGTTTTGCATCATCATGCCCCGTCCAACCGGCGGTTATCCCTCTGCGGCAGGGTCATACCACTTAATTTTTTGTAATTTTTTTGTTTTTTTCGTCTGGTATTTGACATTCGTCTCCCGTGCAGTATACTTTATAATGATATGGAATTGACAATACGCGGTGTCGTACCCACCGCGCTGCACACGCCGGCGTTTTTTCGTGCAGGGCAAACGCGGCGATTTTTTGCTTGAAAGGAGAATTTTTCTCATGAATACCCCCGCAAAAGCCTCGCTCCCCGTGATCAAGCGCCTCCCGAAATACTACCGCTACCTGCGCTCTCTGCAGGCTGACGGCATCACCAGCATCTCCTCCCGGGAGCTGGCCGCCCAGATGGGCACCACAGCCTCCCAGGTCCGGCAGGACTTCAACTGCATCGGCGACGTGAACGGCCGACAGGGCATCGGTTACTCGGTGGAGAACCTGCTTTCCATTCTGGAGAGCCTGCTGTTCGGCAACGGCGACCGCCTGCCCACCATCCTGATCGGCTGCGGCCGTCTGGGCAAGGCCGTGAGCCGCTTCATCACCACCGACGCCAACGGCTACAAGCTGATTGCCGCCTTTGATGTGGCCCAAAACGAGGTGGGCAAGGAGATCAACGGCATCCAGATCCGTCATGTGGACGAGCTGGAGGTCTTCTGCGCCGAGCACCACCCCAAGGTGGCCGTGCTCTGTGTGCCCCGCGACGGTGCCGAGCAGGTCAGCGGCCGTCTGGTGGACCTGGGCATCGAGGGCTTCTGGAACTTCTCCCACTACGACCTCTCCGTTCCCTACCCCGATGTGGTAGTGGAGAACGTTCACCTGGGCGACAGCCTGATGAGCCTGGGCTACCGCCTGCGCAACCAGGAGTGACGCCATGGCAAAACTGTATTTTCGCTATGGTGCCATGAACAGCGGCAAGAGCACAGCCCTGATGCAGGTGGCCCACAACTATGAAGAGCAGGGCATGCAGGTGCTGATTCTCAAGCCGCAGGTGGACACCAAAGGCGGCGGCGAACTGGTCAGCCGCCTGGGCGTGCACCGCAAGGCCGACCGCCTGATCCGCCCGGACATGGATGTGTTCGAGGTGGTGCGCGAAGCCAGCCAGGCCACCAAGCTGGCCTGCGTGCTGTGCGACGAGAGCCAGTTCTTTACCGCAGAGCAGGCCGAGCAGCTGTTCATGGTCACTGTAGACCTGAACATCCCGGTGATCTGCTACGGCCTGCGGGCCGACTTTTCGCTGCGGGGTTTCCCCGGTTCCACCCGCCTGCTGGAGCTGGCCCATACCATCGAAGAGATGAAAACCATCTGCACCTGCGGCCGCAAGGCCATCTGCAACTGCCGCAAGGTGAACGGCCAGTTCGTCTTTGAGGGCGAACAGGTGGCCATCGACCTGGAAAACGACGTTCAGTACGTCAGCATGTGCCCGCAGTGCTACTTCCGCGCGCGGCGGGCTTTTTACGCAGGCCGCAAATAACACACTTTGTTTCGTCAGCCGCCGCACAGACTTCTGTGCGGCGGTTTTTGTTGGATTTATCAGACATCCGACGTCATATATTTGCTGCTCTTATTTCTCCCACAAAGCCACCCGGCTCCGGTGCGGACTGATATATCACTCAAGGGCACCGGCGCACTTTTTTTGCGCAATTGATATATCAGTTCTTTTCCTGGCTTTTCCCGACTCCGGGTGTTCTCTGCCAGAGAGCCTTTTGCTGACGCAGCTACAAAAAATCCAGGTCCCAGGGCAAATGCTCCAGCTTTTCGCAGAAATTTTAACGTTCTTTCTCTCTTGCATCCCAGTTTTTTATGCAAAACGTTGAAGTATACATATTGCACAGTTTTTCGTCCGAAGTTTATTCATTTCAGCAATGGCGTCAAATCCAGCGCGGAAAACAGAGCAATATTTGTATGTTTTCGAGTTGCATAACCACAATTTGCGTCTTTCTTTTTTGTCCGCCTTTTGTTATCATAATTGTATACAACGGGGTGTGTGCAGAACCCCCGTGCAAGACGATGTTTTTGATCATCTTTAGGAGGAGAACAAAAATGAGCAAGGCAATTTCCCGTCGTGATTTCATGAAGGTCACTGGCGTTGTGGGCGCAGCTGGTCTGCTGGCTGCCTGCGGCGGCAATTCTTCCAGCACTGCAGCCTCTTCTTCCGTGGCATCCGCTCCCGCTGCTTCCGCAGACGAGAGCCTGGCCCTGTCTGACGGTCCTGTTTCCATGACCATCAGCTGGTGGGGCGGCGACAGCCGTCACGAGGCTTACCAGAACGCCATCAAGGAGTTCCAGGCTGAGCACAGCAACATCACCATCGAGCCCACCTTCGCCGCATGGTCCGGCTGGGAAGAGAAGATGGCTGCCGCTTTCATCGCCGGCAACGCACAGGATGTGTGCCAGGTGAACTGGAACTGGCTGTACAACTACTCTGCTGACGGCAGCAAGTTCGTGGACCTGAACACCGTGTCCAACTTCCTGGATCTGACCCAGTGGGACAAGGCTGCCATGGATGCCTGCTACGTTGCAAACTCCCAGCAGTGCGTGCCCGTTTCCATGACCGGCCGTATCTTCTTCTGGAACATGACCACCTTTAATAAAGCCGGCATCACCGAAGTCCCCAAGACTCTGGATGACCTGATGGCAGCCGGCAAGGCTTTCCAGGACAAGCTGGGCGCTGACTACTATCCCATGCACCTGGGCGCTTACGACCGTATGATCCTGATGGTGTTCTACCTCGAGTCCAAGTACGGCAAGGACTGGGCAGACCCCGTCACCTCTACCCTGAACTACACCGAGGACGAGATCGCCGAGGGCCTGAGCTTCATCAAGAGCCTGGTCGACGGCCACGTCATGATGAACCTGAAGGACTACTACTCCGCAAACTCCGACACCGCTACCCACCAGTCCAACGAGTGGATCACCGGTAAGATCGCAGGCATCTTCGAGTGGGATTCCGCTGCTACCAAGTACTCTTCCGCTCTGGATGACGACAACAAGGACGGCTTCACCGTCGGCGAGGAGATCAAGTTCGGCGATTACAACGGCGGCTTCTCCAAGGTTTCCATGGGCCTGGCCATCACCAAGACCTGCGAGCATGTTGCTGAGGCTGCTACCCTGATCCAGTTCCTGCTGAACGAGGAAAAGGGCGCTTCCATCATGGGTTCTGAGTGCGGCATCCCCGCTTCCAAGGCTGGTCTGGGTTACGCTCAGGCTGCCGGCGCTGTCAAGGATCTGGTTGCTGATGCAAACGCCAAGGTCATGGCCTTCACCACCAACAAGCTGGATCCCCTGTTCGAGAACAACGACCTGAAGGCTTCCGGCACCGGCATCTATCAGGAAGTGTTCGATAACATCGACTACGGCGACGAGACCCCCGAAGAGGCTGTCAACGGCCTGCTGGACGGCATGGAGTCTGTCGGCTACACCATCGCCTGATTTCTCCCCAACGCTTTGATCTGATCCCCGGGGCACCTGTCGCCCAAACGGCAGATGCCCCTTTTTTTATCAGAGATGTATTACAATTTTTTGACAAAATTGTATCAGATCTTTTTCAGACCTGCTCCGAAATTCCTTAAAAAGGAGGATTTCCCAGATGAAAGAAAGCAACGCCCCGGTTATCGGGCGCACTCCGTTCCAGAAGTGGCTGGACAAGTATCAGGGCATCCTGTACCTGATCCCCTGGATCATCGGCTTTGTGGTCTTTAAGGCTTTTCCCTTCGGTCAGTCGCTGTACTACAGCTTCACCGATATGAACTTCTTTAAGTCCGGCACCACCTTCGTCGGCCTGCAGAACTACATCACCGCCTTTACCACCACCAAGATCACCAAGGCACTGATCATCACCTTCAAGTACGCCTTCATCACCGTGCCCCTGAAGCTGATCTTCGCCCTGTTCATCGCATACATCCTGAACTTCAAGATCGCATGCGTCAACCTGTTCCGTACCGTGTACTACATTCCCTCCATCCTCGGCGGCTCCGTTGCCATCGCCGTGCTGTGGAAGGCTGTGTTCAGCAAGGACGGCCTGCTCAACACCGTGCTGCGTGCCGTGACCTTTGGTCTGGTGCAGGGCCCGGAGTGGCTGAGCGACCCCCACTACGCGCTGTGGATCATCTGCTTCCTGCGTATCTGGCAGTTCGGCTCTGCCATGGTGCTGTTCCTGGCCGCTCTGAAGGGCGTGCCCGCAGACCTGTACGAGGCTGCCACCATCGACGGTGCCGGCAAGTGGCGTCAGTTCTTCTCCATCACCGTCCCGATGATCACCCCCATCATCTTCTACAACCTGGTCACTCAGATCTGCCAGGCATTCCAGGAGTTCAATGGCCCGTACATCATCACCAACGGCGGCCCCCGTGGTTCCACCACGCTGATCTCTCTGCTGGTTTACAACTACGCATTCAAGTCGTATGACATGGGTATGGCATCCGCTCTGGCATGGATCATGTTCATCATCGTCTGCATCCTGACGATCATTGCATTCACCAGCCAGAAGAAGTGGGTCTACTACTCTGACGAAAGGTAAGGTGACCAGTATGGGAATGAACGCATCGAACAAAATCGCAACCTTCTTTAAGTATTTCGTCCTGATCCTGGTCGGCATCATCATGATCTACCCCCTGCTGTGGATGATCAGTGCCACCTTCAAGGACAACAGCGAGATCTTTGCAGGCATCAGCCTGTGGATCAAGAACCCCACGCTGGATGGTTACAAGAACGCGCTGAACAACTTTGGCGGCTCCATCAACATCCTGCAGGCCATGCTCAACACCTACAGCTACGTTATCCCCAAGGTGATCTGCACGGTCGTGTCCGCCTGCGTTGCCGCTTATGGTTTTGGCCGTTTCGACTTCCCCGGCCGTAAGCTGCTGTTCAACATCATGCTGGCCACCCTGTTCCTGCCCCAGGTCGTTCTGAACGTGCCGCAGTACCTGCTGTACAACAAGTTCGGCTGGCTGGACAGCCCCTTCTACCTGGCTATCTGGGTCCACTGCGCTTTTGCTACTGAGACCTACTTCGTCTACCAGCTGATCCAGTTCATGCGCAATGTCCCGCGTGACCTGGACGAGGCCGCAGCCATCGACGGCTGCTCCTCCTTCCAGACCCTGTACAAGGTCATCGTGCCCATGCTGGGACCCGCTCTGGTGTCCTGCGCACTGTTCCAGTTCATGTGGAGCTGCAACGACTTCATGGGTCCGCTGCTTTACGTCAGCACCCCCGGCAAGTACCCCATGTCCCTGTTCGTGAAGCTGTCCATGGACGGTGATACCGGTTTTGCCTGGAACAAGATCTTGGCGCTGTCCCTGATCTCCATCCTGCCGCAGCTGATCGTTTTCTTCTGTGCACAGGACCAGTTCGTTGAAGGTATCTCTGCTGGTGCCGTCAAGGGCTAAGCCCCTGTCCCGCTGCGCAAAGAGCATCTGATGCAAACAACACCCCCTGTGCCGTTCCCGTAGAGGGCACAGGGGGTGTTTTATTTGTGAATGATGTATCCCCTTCCGGAACATGCTGCACGCTGCACAACATTGTGCCGTGAGGCACACCTCTTCTGCCGCAGGCAGACATCATAGCCCGCAGGGCTGTACCCTGTTTTCCGCAGGAAAACCCATCATTTCTTATGTGCCTTGCGGTACTGCAGCGGCCCGGTGCCCATCACCTCGTGGAACACACGGCGGAAATGGGCCGCGCTGGCAAAACCGGTCTGCTCGGCCACCGCACTGATGCTCAGTTCCGTGGTCTCCAGCAGCTTCTGGGCTGCCTCGATGCGGCGGTTGTTGATGTAGTCCACGATGGACTGTCCCGTCACCCGCTTGAACAGGCGGCTGAGGTAGTAGGGCGACAGGTAGAACCGCGCTGCCACCTCGCTGAGGGAGAACTTCTGGCGGTAGTTGGCGGCCAGATACGCACAGATGCGCTCCACCGTCTTATTGTGGGGCCGGGCCACCGCGCTGCTCTCCGCGATGCATTCCTGCTCGATGTAATGCAGCACCAGCAGCAGGTACAGCGCGCCCGGGTAATCCGGCTCCTCCATGGCGGTGCGCATCAGCTCCAGCAGGGTGCGCAGGCGGCTGTTCCACTGCACGGAACCGTACAGCACAGCAGACTGCTCCGGCTCAAACAGCCGGGAAAAATCCCGCTGGGTCTGGGTGCGCAGCTCGTGCAGGGCACTGAGCGGGAAACTGCAGCCCACCAGCTCCGGTGCCGCACTGCCCGTCTGCTGGATGCAGCCGCCGCCGGGTCCCAGCAGCAGCGCACTGCCCGGGTTGAGCAGCATGGTCTGCTCTGCGTACTGCAGGGTACAGCCGCTTTCTGCCACCAGCACAACGTAGCAGCTCTCCTCTTCGGCGGGCAGCTGCAGCTTGCCGCCGTTCAGGTGCATCGACACTGCCCGGACCTTTGCACTGATCTTTTCCTGTTCTGCCTTCATTCTTTAACGTCCTCCGCGCACACCCGCTTTTCTTTTTATCATACCATGCCCGCCCGGTGCGGGCAAGCCAAAACCATTTATCAGGAGGTTTTCTCATGAACCTGTCCCTTATCCGTTCCATGACCCGCAGTGCCGTGTTCGAGCTGGAAAACGGCCTGTGCTTCCGTCCGGCCCACCCGTTCGTCGTTACCCTGAACGGCAAGACTGTCTACGAAGCATGCAATACCAATGTGTTCTCCCTGTTCTCCCTGCTGCCCGGTACCGAGTACACCGTGGGCGTGCAGGCCGAGGGCGAGACCCTGAGCCTGACCTTTGTCACCGAGGCTGAAACGTTCTTTGTGGATGCATCCCGCTACGGCCTGGTGGCCGACGGCGAGACCGACAACACCGGCAAGCTGCAGGCCGCCCTGTCCACCTGCCCCAAGGGCGGCACCGTGTATGTGCCCGCCGGCCGCTACCGCACCGCCAGCCTGTTCCTGAAGAGCAACACCACCCTGTATCTGGAAAAGGGTGCCGTGCTGCTGGGCGACAACGACCGCACCCATTACCCCATCCTGCCCGGCGTACTGCCCAGCGAGAACGAGGTGGATGAGTACTACCTGACCGGCTGGGAGGGCAACCCGCTGAACAGCTTTGCCGGCCTGCTGAACATCACCCAGGTGCACGACGTCGTGGTCACCGGTGAGGGCACCCTGGACTGTGACGCCCAGAACGGCGACTGGTGGGTGGACCCCAAGGTCAAGCGCATCGCCTGGCGTCCCCGCGCGGTGGCCATGGTGGACAGCGAAAAGGTCTGCCTGCACGGCATCACGGTGCAGAACAGCTACTCCTGGACCATCCACCCCATCTTCGTCAAGCATCTGGATCTGCTGAACTTCAACATCAACAACCCCTACAACGCCCCCAACACCGACGGCATCGACCCCGAGAGCTGCGAGTACATCCGCATCATCGGCGTGAACATCCACGTCGGCGACGACTGCATCGCCATGAAGGCCAGCAAGGTCTTCCTCGGCATGAAGCTCAAGAAGAGCTGCGAGCACACCGTCATCCGCAACTGCCTGCTGGACAAGGGCCACGGCGGCATCGTCATCGGCAGCGAGATGAGCGGCGGCGTCAAGGACATGGTGGTCACCCAGTGTCTGATGGACCACACCGACCGCGGCCTGCGGGTCAAGACCCGCCGCGGCCGCGGCAACACCGCCGTCATCGACGGGCTGGTGTTCCGCAACGTGGAGATGCGTGGGGTCAAGGCGCCCTTCGTCATCAACATGTTCTACTTCTGCGACCCGGACGGCCACGGCCCCTATGTGCAGTGCCGCGACGCCATGCCGGTGGACGAGTACACCCCCAAACTGGGTAGCCTGACCATGGAGGACATCGCAGCCACCGACGCACAGTTTGCCGGCTGCTACTTCGACGGCCTGCCGGAGCAGCCCATTGAGCGCGTTTCCATGAAAAACGTGACCATCACCTTTGACCCCAACGCCGAGGCCGGTCAGGCCGCCATGGCCGACAACCGCCCGCTGGTGAAGAAGCTGGCCATCTACGCCGAGAACGTCAAGGAGATCGACCTGCACAACGTGAAGATCGAGGGCTACGAGGGCGAGCGCCTGCACTTTGTCAACGTCGGCCATTTTGAGGAGGACTAATGCCATGACCCATGAAGAGATCCTGTCCATGCTGGGCGATTATGTGGACTACCTGATCGCCAATTCCAGCGCCGAGGCCCCGATGTGGAACATCGAAAAGGTGCGCAGCGGCAAGCCCAACAAGTGGAACTACATCGACGGCTGCATGATCACCGCCTGCCTGAGCCTGTACAAGACCACCGGCGACGAGAAGTATCTGGACTTTTCCAAGGAATTTATCGACTACTTTGTGCAGCCGGACGGCTCCATCAAGACCTACGACCCCAAGGAGTACAACCTGGACAACGTGAATCAGGGCAAGAACCTGTTCACCCTGTACGACATCTTCGGGGATGAGAAGTACCGCCGGGCCATTGACACCATCCGCAGCCAGCTGCTCACCCAGCCCCGCACCAAGGAGGGCAACTTCTGGCACAAGGACATCTATCCCTGGCAGGTGTGGCTGGACGGCACCTATATGGCCCAGCCCTTCTACATGGAGTATGAGACCCGCTACAACAAGATGCAGGGCTGCATCGACAGCTACAAGCAGTTCATGAACATCAAAAAGCACATGCGGGACGAAAAGACCGGCCTGTACTACCACGGCTACGACGAGAGCCGCCAGATGTACTGGGCCGACCCCGTCACCGGCTGCAGCCCCAACTTCTGGCTGCGCGCCATGGGCTGGTTCATGGTGGCCATGGTGGACGTGCTGGAGCGCATGGACGAGCAGCTGTACAACGAGTACCGCGGCATCATGGCCATGCTCAAGCAGACCATCGAGGACGTGCACAAGTTCCAGGACGAGGAGACCGGCATGTTCTGGCAGGTGATGGACCACCCCGGCGTGGAGGGCAACTATCTGGAGACCAGCGGCACTGCCCTGTTTGCCTACGCGGTGCTCAAGGGCGTGCGCCTGGGCTACCTGCCCAAACGGATGGCAGCCTGGGCTGAAAAGGCCTTTTACGGCACCTGCGACAAGTACCTGTCCAAGAATCCGGACGGCAGCCTGCAACTGGGCGGCATCTGCCTGGTGGCCGGTCTGGGCGGCAAGGACCACCGCGACGGCTCTCTGGCCTACTACTTCAGCGAGCCGGTGGTGTGCAACGACGCCAAGGGCGTCGGCCCGCTGGTGCTGGCCTACACCGAAATGATTGCCCGCAAGAAGTGATCTTTCCATAACAAAAAGGGCGCCCCGGCACAGTGCATACAGACTGTGCCGGGGCGCCCTTGCTTTATCTTTTTACAGGGTCTCTACGCGGTCAAACAGGGAACCTGCGGTCTCCACCGCGTCCCTGCTGCCAAAGGTCACCTTCACACCGGCAGCCATGGCATCGGCCAGACCGGCGGCCTGCTCTTTGAGCAGAGCTGCGTCCACGGCACACAGGGCCTTGCGGTCGGCAGCCTTCATTGCTTCGGTGATGCCGCAGAAATACTGCCGGTCCAGCTCCCGTGCCTCGGCGCGGGGCTTGCGGGGCGTGTCCAGCTTGGCCACGGCACCCACGATCAGGTCGTTCAGGTCCTTTTCGGTGTAATCGCGGGCGGCCAGCTCCGCCGGGCCCTTGGCAAAGGTGTCGTAGCTCTCGGTCAGATGGGGGTCCCGGTAGGTGTACAGGTACTCCACGCCGTCCGACGACAGCATGCCGGTGCCGTAGGCGCCGCCCACCTCACGGATGTTGTGCCACAGGTATTCGTAGCTCATCACGCGGGCCAGCACCTTGCGGTCGCTGCGGCGCTCCATGGGCCACACCTGCACCGCGTAGTTCACGCCGCCGTCAATAATAAAGGCCTCGTTCACCGGCGGGGTCAGCGGCTCCGCATAGGGCTGCGCCGCGTCGCGCTCCTGCGCCGCAAACCGGCTGCCCGGCAGCAGGGTGCGCAAGGTGTCCAGCGCCTGCTCCGAGCCGTGCAGGCTCACGGTGAGCTGGGCGTGCTGCAGCACCTGGGCCCGCAGGGTTTCCAGCTTTGCGCCAAGGCCTGCCCAGTCGGCCTTTTCCAGCAGATCGCACAGGAAGTGATAATAGCTTACGCCGCTGCATCGCTCGCTGGCCGCGTTCTCCACATTGTAGTGGGCACTGGCACGGACCGCCGCATAGGCGTTGCCCTGCTGGATGAACTGCTGTTCCATGTTCAGTTTCTGCTGGCTCAGCACCCGGGCAAAGGCGGCTTCCGCCGCCGGGCCGGTGAGCTGCGTGTCATACAGCCACTCGCCGCCCAGCTCCACGGCCTTTTGCAGGCTGCGTTCCAGCAGGCTCAGGCTCATGGTCAGTTTGGCATGGCAGGGTGTGCCCTCCTGCCGGCCGGTCCAGAAGTCCAGCAGTACGCGGCTGTCGCCCAGCCAGGTGCTGCGCAGGGTGTTCAGCTGCTGGGCCGTGTGGGTCGGCGTGTCCAGCTCGTCCAGCACATCGGTGAGCAGGTCCAGATACGGCAGGTCCTCCGGGGCCACATGGCCCAGGTCATAGTAGAAATTCAGGTACAGGCTGCCCGCCGAGGGGTGGCGCAGCACCGTGGCACCGGCCACCTGCTCGGTCTGCCCGGCCGCGCTGGGGGCACCTTCGCCCAGGTCGGCCACGGTCAGCGGGTGATCCAGCACCAGTTTGGCGTCGGTGCGGGCCGGGGCCTGTGTCTCTTCCTGCTTCTTGGGCAGGGTGGGCACCTGCAGCACCTGCACCGGAGCCGGGGCAAACAGGCTGCGCAGCAGCTCGTCGAACCAGCCGTCCGCCATCTTGCTGCGCAGGGAGGCAAACAGCTTATCCGTGTGCAGCAGCAGTGCGGGATCCCCGGTGTGCAGCCAGCCCGTGGAAGCGTTGATGGCGTCCAGCACGCCGTCCGGCAGGCTGCCCGGCCGCTCCAGCGAGGCAAACTCTGCCGAATTCAGCGAGGCCAGCAGCAGCTCCTGCGGGATGCCCCGGGCCAGTACGTCATCCACTGCCTTGCGCACCGCCGGGGCAAACTTGCGGGCGCTCTCTTCGGTGGCACCCCGCAGCACCAGCTCCAGCGTGGGCTGCAGGGTGCTGTCATCAAAGCCCATGTCGATGTCCGCACCCAGCTTTTCGGCCAGCAAGGCCGCTTTCAGGGGCGAATTGTTGGTGCCCAGCAGCGCGTCCAGCAGGATCTCCACACCCAGCTGCCGTTCCCGGTCCGCAAAGGCACCGGTGTACCAGGCCAGTGCGCACTGCACCTCGTCCGGCTCCGGGTTCTCGGTGTAATAGGGCAGCTCCACGCAGGTGCCCGGCTGCTCGTCCTGCACCGTCAGGCGGGGGCGGGTGGTGGTCCTGGGCATCCGGGACAGGTAATCGCGGTCCAGCATTTCCAGCTTTTCGGCCATGTCCATCTTGCCGTACAGGGTGATGCAGCAGTTGTCCGCGCTGTAGTGGCGGCGGTACACCCGCTGATATTTCTCATAGGTCAGCGCCGGGATGCTCTCCGGGTCGCCGCCGGACACAAAGCCATAGGCCGTGTCCGGGAACATGGCACGCTCCAGCGCATTCTGCAGCTGAGCGTCCGGGGTGGCAAGGGCCCCCTGCATCTCGTTGTACACCACGCCGCTCACGGTGCCGTCGGCATCCCGGTGCCAGCCCTCCTGCTCGAACACAGCCCTGTCCACCATGGCCAGCGGGCAGAACACCGCGTTCAGGTAGACGTCCATCAGGTTTCTGAAATCCGTCTCGTTGGGAGTGGCAAAGGGGTACACGGTCTTATCCGGGAAGGTCATGGCATTGAGGAAGGATGCCATGCTGCTCTTGAGCAGCTGCAGAAACGGCGAGGTGACCGGGTATTTTTCGCTTCCGGCCAGCACCGAATGCTCCAGAATATGAAAAACGCCGGTGTCATCGGAGGGGAAGGTGCCGAACCCGATGCCAAAGGCCTTGTTGTTGTCCTCATTTTCCACCAGCAGGATGGTGGCCCCGCTCACGTCGTGGGTGAGCACGGTCAGGGTACCGTGCTGCTCGGGGCAGTCCTCTGTGCGGACGAGGGTATAACCGGGAACCTGCTTCATCGCTTTATTCTCCTTTGTGTTTTTGGTCTGGCCCTATTGTATCATTCACCGTTCCAAAACACAATTGCCGGTTTGTAAACAATAACCCAAAAAGGCTCCCCTGTGCATGCACAGAGGAGCCTTTTGAAAAAACGTGTGTTACACCTGCTTGGCGTGTTCCGTCCGGCACGACACCCGGAACAGCACAAAGCCGATGACGAACAGCACCGCGATGCTGCCCACGCCCACGTTGGCACTGCCGGTGAGCTGGCTGCCCACACTGACGATCATGGTGCCCAGGAAGGATGCCCCCTTGCCGCAGATGTCGAACAGGCCGAAGTATTCGCCGGATTTTTCCGCCGGGATGATCTTAGCAAAGTGGCTGCGGCTCAGTGCCTGCACACCGCCCTGGAACATCCCCACCAGCACGGCCAGCACCCAGAACTGCCACTGCTGGGTGAGGAAGAAAGCAAACACCGCAATGCCGGTATAGGCCGCGATGCACACCGGGATCAACTGGCTGGAGGGGTATTTTGCGCTCAGCCGGCCGAAGATCAGCGCCGAGGGAAAGGCCACGATCTGGGTGACCAGCAGCGCCAGCAGCAGGCCGGTGGTGTCCAGACCCAGGGCCGTGCCGTAGGCCGTGGCCATATCAATGATGGTGTACACGCCGTCGATGTAGCAGAAGAACGCCAGCAGGAACCAGAACACCTGCTTGTCCTCATAGAGGTGCTTCAGGGTGTGGCCGATGCGCACAAAACTCTGCCGGATGGCGTGCTGCTCCACCTCCACGTAGTTGACCTGCCGGTAGTGCCGGAGCAGCGGCAGGGTGGTGCCCAGCCACCACACAGCCGTGATGAACAGTGCAATGGTCAGGGCGGTCATCTGGCTCATGCCGATGGCCCCGCTGCCCAGCACCAGCGCCAGACACACCACAAAGGGCACACAGCTGCCGATGTAGCCCCAGGCATAGCCGCGGGAGGACACCATGTCCATCCGCTCCGGGGTGGTCACATCGCCCAGCATGGAGTCGTAGAACACCAGACTGCCCGAATAGCCGATCTTGGCCACGATGAAGATGACCAGGAACGGCAGCCAGGTGCGGGCCGCGCCCATGGCACAGCAGCCCAGCACACCCACGAACAGGCAGAGCATGAAGATGGGCTTTTTGAAGCCTTTGGTATCGGCCAGGGTGCCCAGGATTGGCCCCAGCACGGCGGTGATCACCGTGACCACCGAGCTTGCATAGCCCCAGTAGGCCAGATAGTTCACCTTGCTCACGCCGCCGGCCTCCGCCAGCGCATTGAAGAAGATGGGCACCAGCGTAGCGATCATCAGCACAAAGGCCGAGTTGCCCACATCGTACAGGATCCACGCACGCTCCAGCGGCGTGACCTTAAATTTTTTCTTTTGCATTCTTGTTCCTCTCGCACCGCCGTGCGGTGCACTCTCTTTTCCCAGTTGTCTGAACGGCAGGGAGTTTCTCTGACCTCCTGCTGGCCGCCCCTCAGAATTCCCCGAAGGTGTGGTCATAGGCCTTGTCCAGCGGGGTGTCCGTGTCCAGCGTTTCCGCATAGGCTTCGATCAGCCGCACCGCCAGCGGAATGGCCTGCTGGTACAGGGCATCCAGTTTCTCATTGCTCTCGGTGCACTGCGGGTTGGGCTGCGGGTTGGCCACAAGGCCGTGGAGCACGTCGTACTTGCCCACTGCCTTCATGCCGGTGAGCACCACCCAGCGCTTGACCGCGCCGGAGGGCTGCAGCAGCCGGTGCATCGCGATCATCCCCTTGAGGGCGTCCAGCACCTGCAGGCCGGTCAGGCCCTCGTAGAAGGGCGCGATGACCCGGGCATTTTCCGCCGTGGGCCGGATATGGCTGGCCGTGAAGAAGCTCTTCGGGTCATGGCCGTCCCGGCGCAGCAGCATGTCGTCGAACTCGGTCTCGATTTCGCAGTGGCTCACTCCGCTCTGGCGGGTGTAGGCCTCCACATAGGGGTGACAGGTGCTGTCCAGCGCAAAATGACACACGAACCCCAGCGCATAGGCCAGCGCGGCGTCCCGGTCCTTTGCCTGTCGCACCACGCCCCGGGCGCGCTCAAAGAACACCCGGCCCGGCTGCTCGTGCATGGCGTTGCCCAGGGCACTCACGGGGTTGGACTTGGCTGCATGATAGTAGAACAGCAGATCCGGCCCGTGCAGGCCCACGTCGAACAGGGCCCGGTTTTTCCCGATCTGATCCTGCAGGGCTGCGGGCAGCTGCTGCAGAACATCCGCGCCGAAGCGGCGGTGCGCATAAGTTGACGGCATAAGATCCCCTCCTGTTTCCGTCGGGCGCAGTGCGCTCATAGTTTCAGTATAGCAGAAAGTTTCCCGACCTTCTACCCCTTTTTGTCTGTTTTATGTAAAAGATTTGAATGATTCTTACTGCATTCTGCCGGGTCGTTTCTGAAAATATGGGCTCTGCACGCAAAGCGCAAAAAAGCACAGCCGTTCTCAGAACAGCTGTGCCTTTCCGGTATCAATTCTTATATGTTCTCGTAGCCCTGCGGCATCTCGTTCTTGCGGTTGCGGTCCATGAGGGTGCGGAGTGCGTCGCTGGCACTCATGCCCTCCTTGACGATGGCGTTCACCGTCTGCACGATGGGCATTTCCACGTTGTACTTGGCGGCAAGCTCCATGGCGGCGGGCAGGGCGTTGATGCCCTCCACCACCATGCCCACTTCCTTTACGGCCTGCTCCGGGCTCTCGCCCTTGCCGATGAGGATGCCGGCGCGGTTGTTGCGGCTGTGCATGCTGGTGGCCGTCACGATCAGGTCCCCGATGCCGGCCAGGCCCGCAAAGGTGTGGATGTTGCAGCCCATGGCCACGCCCAGGCGGGCGATCTCGGCAATGCCGCGGGTGATCAGGGCCGCGCGGGCGTTGTCGCCGTAGCCAAGGCCGGTGGAGATGCCCACGCCCAGGGCAATCACGTTCTTCAGGGCACCGCTCAGCTCCACGCCCTTGATGTCGGGGTTGGTGTACACGCGCATGCAGGTGTTGCTGAACACATCCTGCACAAAGCGGGCCGCCTCGTCATCCGGGCAGGCCGACACAATGGTGGTGGGCAGGTCCAGCGCCACTTCCTCGGCGTGCGTGGGGCCGCTCAGGGCCACCAGCCTGCAGTTTTTGGGGCCGCCGTCCCTGTTCAGCTCGTCGGCGATCACCTCGGTCATGGTATATAAGGTATCCGGCTCCATGCCCTTGGCCACATCCACAAGGATCTGACCGTCCGGGATATAGGGCCGTGCCTTGGCGGTGGTGCCCCGCACGAACACCGACGGCACTGCAAACAGCAGCACATCTTTGCCGGTGCACACTTCCTCGATGCTCTTGGTGAACTGCAGCTCGGCCGGGATCTTCATGCCCGGCAGGTTGGGGTGCACCCGTGTAGTGGAGAGGTTGTCCACCTCCGCCTCAATGGCCGACCACACCTGCACTTCGTTGCCGCTGACGGTCAGCATCCGCGCCAGCGCCATGCCCCAGGTACCTGCACCCAGAACGCCAATCTTCCGTTTCGTCACGTTTGTGTCCTCCGTTTGCACCGGCAGCCGGGCCGCCGGTGAATTTGCGCGGCACCGGCAAACCCGGTGTGCACATTGTTATGCCCATTGTACACGAAAGCGCCTGCCGCGTCAACCGGCTTGCCGCATTGCACAAAGTTCCCGCAGCGGCTGGGCCGTTTTTGTTCACAATACGCGATTTTTGCAAACCATTTGCACCGCCGGACGTTTCATGTTATAGTATTCTGGTAGGTTTTGTAGGAATTTCCGCAAACCCCTTGACTTTGAGTATACTCGAAGTTGTATAATACATTCACCGTTGTTTTCTGAGAGTATTTGAGGTACTGTGATCGTTCATGTTTGAAGCACTTTTATCCAACCGCACGGTCAGCGTGCTGGTGGAGGCCCTGCCCCGCATCCTGACGGCCGGCCTTACCATGACCATCCCGCTGACGCTGGTGTCCTTCTTTTTTGCCATGATCATCGCGGTGGTGGTGGCACTGGTGCAGTACGCCAATGTGCCGGTGCTGCGGCAGATCGCCCGGTTCTACATCTGGGTCATCCGCGGCACACCGCTGCTGGTGCAGCTGTTCATCATCTTTTACGGCCTGCCCAGCCTGGGTATCATGCTGGACGCCTTCCCCGCCGCCGTCATCGCCTTTGCCTTCAATGAGGGTGCCTACTGCGCCGAGACCATGCGCGGCGCGCTGGAAAGCGTGCCCCAGGGCCAGCTGGAAGCCGGTTACTGCGTGGGCATGAGCTGGTGGCAGATCATGCGCCGCATCGTGCTGCCGCAGGCCCTGCGCACCGCCGTGCCCGCCCTCTCCAACTCCCTCATCGGCATGATCAAGGACACCTCGCTGGCGTCCAACATCACCGTGGCCGAGCTGTTCATGGCCGGTCAGCGCGTGGCGGCCCGCACCTACATCTTCCTGCCCATCTACTGTGAGGTGGCGGTGGTGTACCTGCTGTTCTGCACAGTCATCACCAAACTGCAGGCTGTGCTGGAGCACCGGCTCAACGCCCGGGGCTTCCAGTAAGAAAGGAGTGTGGAACCCATGGCAATGATGGAGATCCGGAACGTCCACAAGACCTTCCGCACCTACGCAAAAGCCGGTCTGCGCCCCGGTGCACACAAGGTGGTCAGCGAGCTGCCGGTACTGCAGGGCGTGGACCTGACCGTGGAAAAAGGCGATGTGGTGGCCATTCTGGGCCCTTCTGGCTCCGGCAAGACCACCCTGCTGCGCTGCCTGAACTTTCTGGAGACCGCCGACGCAGGCCAGCTGGTGCTGGACGGCGAGACCTTTGACCTGGCCCATGCAGGCCGGGCCGACATCGCCCGGCTGCGCAAAAAGACGGCCTTTGTGTTCCAGAACTACAACCTGTTCCGGAACAAGACCGCCCTGCAGAACGTGACCGAGGGACTCATCGTGGCCCGCAGGATGCCCCGGGAGCAGGCCGACGCCATCGGCCGCCGCATGCTGGAAAAGGTGGGTCTGGCCGACCGGGCCGACTACTACCCCCGGCAGCTTTCCGGCGGCCAGCAGCAGCGTGTGGCCATTGCCCGGGCCCTGGCCACCGACCCGGAGATCATCTATTTCGACGAACCCACCAGTGCGCTGGACCCGGAGCTGACCGGCGAGGTGCTGAGCGTGATGCGCCAGCTGGCCGAAGAGGGCATGACCATGCTGGTGGTGACCCACGAGATGGGCTTTGCCCGCAACGTTTCCTCCAAGACGGTGTTCATGGAGAACGGCGTGGTGGTGGAGCAGGCTCCCTCCCGCGAATTCTTTGCCGACCCGAAGGAGGAGCGCACCCGGGCCTTTTTGCAAAAGATCGCCCACACGGAGTGATATACGGTCATCGGGGAGCTTCCTCCTCGGACACGAATACGGGTTGCGGCTCCCAGCGCATGCGGCGGCCCTTGAGCGAGCCTTGCATTCTGCTGGCCGCTGTCCCAACAGCAACTCCCTGTTTCCGCCGCTGGCGGCGGTCGTTGCCGTTGCAGGCCATTCCATCGCCCGCCCTATTGCCCTACGGGCAACAGGGTCCCACCCCAGCGGACGGTCCTCGGAGAAACTCCCCGATGGCCGCCTAGACAAACATTTTAACTGAAAGGATATTTCTATGAAACGCAGAACCTTTATTTCTCTGATGAGTGTGATGGCTGCCGCCGGTGTGCTGACCCTGGCAGGCTGCTCTTCCAATTCCGGCAGCAGCGCTGCCGCTTCCGGTGCGGCTTCTTCGGCTGCTTCCACCGGCGCTGCCGACCAGCTGGCCGCCATTCAGACCAACGGCAAGCTGGTGGTGGCACTGGAAGGTGCCTGGCAGCCCTGGAGCTACCACGACGAGAGCGACACCCTGGTGGGCTACGACGTGGAAGTCTCCCGCGCCATCGCCGAGAAGCTGGGCGTGGAGCCGGAGTATGTGGAAAGCGACTGGGACAGCCTGTTCGCCGGTCTGGACGCAGGCCGCTTTGACATCGTGTGCAACGGCGTCGAGGTGACCGACGAGCGCGCCAAGACCTACGACTTCACCACCCCCTACGGCTACATCCACACTGCACTGGCCGTGCGCAAGGACAACGAGGACATCAAGAGCTTTGAGGACCTGAAGGGCAAGACCACTGCCAACAGCCTGGCTTCCACCTACATGGAGCTGGCCGAGAGCTATGGTGCCACCGTGCAGGGCATCGACACGCTGGAAGAGACCATCCAGCTGCTGACCGCCGGCCGCATCGACGCCACCCTGAACGCCGATGTGTCCTTCTACGACTACCTGAATGTGCATCCGGACGCCGACTTCAAGCTGGTGGCCCAGACCGAGGACGCTTCTCATGTGGCCATCCCGGTGCGCAAGGGCGACGACAGCGCTTCCCTGCTGGAAGCCATCAACACCGCCATTGAGGAGCTGCGCGCCGACGGCACCCTGAAAGCTCTGGGCGAAAAATACTTTGGGCAGGATATTTCTTCGGAGGACTAAGAAGCTCAGCCCTCTCCGTCTGTGCCCTTCGTTTCCATCCAGCTCCCCCGAAAGGGGGAGCTTTTTTGTTGCCTGCCATATTTTTCTACGCTTTTCTATTGACTCATGCAATATTATATGATATATAATATTATAGAAGCACGTCAACCAGAAAGGAGGCTGTTCCCACATGAGTTTTCCCATCAGCGCCGCACTGCTGGATGCCATTGTGCTGTCTGTGGTGGCGCAGGAGCCGGAGGGCACCTATGGCTACCGCATTACCCAGCAGGTCACCCATCCCCTGGAGCTCAGCGAATCCACCCTGTACCCGGTGCTGCGGCGGCTCCAGAAAGACCAACTGCTCACGGTCTATGATGCGCCCTTCAATGGCCGCAACCGCCGCTATTACCAGATCACCACTGCCGGGCGGCAGCAGCTTGCCGCCTATGCCCAGGAGTGGAGCCACTACCGTTCTTCCATTGACACATTTTTCAGAGAGGTGGAATGATCTATGACCCGTACTGCATTTCTTGCTGCGCTGGAGCAGCTTCTGGCCCCCTTACCGGAGGCCGAGCGCAAGGACGCTTTGAGCTATTACGAGGATTATCTGGATGCCGCCGGGCCGGAAAAGGAGGCCCAGGCCATCGCAGAGCTGGGCAGCCCGGAGGAGGTCGCCCGCAAGATTCTGGACGAGCAAAGCCCGCAAGGCGCCTCTGCCGCCCCGGCATCCCCTGCCCACAAGCCCCGGTCCACCTGGCGCATGGTGCTGGGCGGCGGGCTGGCGGTACTGGTGCTGGCCTGCTTTTTCTTCCAGCATTCCAAAGCCACCCCGGTGCAGCCGGTCGAGCCTGCGTCCCCGGCAGCAGACAGCAGCTCTGTCCCGGAGGAGAGCAACGGCACCCACCTTGCTGTCCCGGCCGATACCGTACCCCTCACCATTCCTGCTGATGACCTTGGGGAAAGCACCCTGCAAATCCCGCTGGAAAAGCTGGATCAGGAGTTGAAGCTCAGCCTGAACTACGGTTCTGTGACCTTTGTCACCGATCCGTCCCTCACCTCGGACAAATACGCCACCTTCCAGTTCGACAACTTCCCGCATTCGCCCGTTCTGCGCACCACCGGCGGGGATGGCCGTACTACCCTGACCTTTGAAATGCCGGAAAACTGGCAGGTAGCCGAGGATGCCCCCGAAGCCATGCTCACCGTCACCATCCCGGCAGACGCCCTCCCCCGGCTGATCATCAGCTTGGAGACTGGCGATGTCCGCCTTGCGCCCATGCAGCTGAAAACGCTGACTGTTGCGCTGAACAATGGCAGTCTGCGTGCCGAAAACCTGACCGTGACCCGCGACATGCTGGTCGAACTTCCTGCTGGCGAATGTATGATCGATCACCTTTCCATTGCGGAATCCGCCAGTATCGCTGCGACCCGCTGCATCCGTCTGCATCTGGATGGAGACCCCGCCGACTACACGACCGATGCCCGCACGGATAACGTTGTACGCATCGGCACAAAAACATACGATAAACGCTATACCTCTACCGGTTCCAACGGGACCCTGAATCTTTACGCCAAAGGGCTGATCGATCTGAACGTTGAGGAATAACGCCCCGCATAACAGAAAGCGCCCCTCTTCCATGGCTTTGCACCAGAGAAGAGGGGCGGTTTTGTGCTTATTCCTGATGAAAATACTCGTAAATGGTCTGCGCCAGCTGCCTGCCTACACCGGGGGTGTTTTCCAGCTGGTCGGGGGTGGCCTCCTTCACGGCCCCCACGCTCTTGAACTGGGCCAGCAGGGCCTTGGAGAGCTTGGGCCCCACTCCCGGCACCTCGGTGAGGGTGGAGGAATAGCTTTTCTGCTTCATCTGTTGCTTGCGGTAGGCGTTGGCGAACCGGTGGGTCTCGTCCTGGATGGCAGTGATGAAGGTAAAGGTGCCCCGGTTCATGTTGATAGCGATCTCCCGGCCCTCGCTGTCCACCATGGCCCGGGTGCGGTGGTGGTCGTCCTTTACCATGCCAAACAAAGGCACCTCTGCCAAGGCCGTCCCGGCCAGAGCCTGCCGGGCGGCACTGACCTGGCCCCTGCCGCCGTCCATCAGCAAAAGGTCCGGCTTCTGCCCGAACCAGTTGCCGCTGGGCTGGCCGTTTTCGGCCTGTGCAGCGTATTTTTCGTACTCTGCCGCCCGGCGGGAGACAGTCTCTGCCAGCGAAGCGTAGTCGTCCGTGCCCGCCACGGTTTTCATTTTGAACTTCCGGTAGCCGGCCTTGAAGGGCTTGCCGTCCTTGAAGGTGACCATGCCGCAGACGCTGGTGCCATCGCCCCAGTTGGAGATATCGTAGCTTTCAATGGCGCGGGGCGGTTTGGGCAGCCCCAGCACCTGGGCCAGCTCGTCCAGCAGTTTTTCCTCCCGGGCGTAGCGGCCACTCTCCCGCGCCAGACGCTCCACCGCGTTGGTGTGCGCCATCTCCACCAGACGGGCCTTGTCGCCGCGCTGGGGCACATACAGCTGCACTTCGCTCCCGCGCTTCTGGTTCAGGGCCTGCTGCAAGGCATCCACGTCCGGCGGCAGCGCATCCACCGCGATGATCTTCGGGATCTGCTCATCGTCCAGATAGTACCGGGGCAGAAATTCCTCCCGCACCGCGTCGATGTCGGAGGTGTCATGGAACAGGAACTCCCGCTTGTCGGTGAGCCGCCCTTCGCGGAACCGCAGCACCGCCGCGCATACGCTGCCGGGCGTACCGGCCAGCGCCACCACGTCCATCTCTACGTCCGGATCCACGACCACCTTCTGCCCGGCGCTCACCTTGGTGATGGCGTTGATCTGGTCCCGGATGAGGGCCGCCGTCTCGAACTCCAGCCGGTCGGAGGCCTCCAGCATCCGCTCGTTGAGAGTTTTCAGGATATCCTTTTTGCCGTAACGGATCAGGTGCACCGCCCCTTTTACCGCCTCGTTGTAGGTCTCGCAGCTGATCTTGCCGCTGCACACCGCCATGCACTTGCCAATGTGGGCGTTCAGGCAGGGCCGCCCCTTTCCGATGTCCTGCGGGAAGCGCTTGGAGCAGCGCGGCAGCAAAAAGGCATCCATGGCGGTCTCTGCCATCTGCCGTGCCGCAAAGCTGGAGGTGTAGGGGCCGATATACTCTGCCCCGTCCTCCTCCTTTTGCAGGGTGAAGGAAAGGCGCGGCCAGTCCTCCCGGGTGACGCGGATATAGCTGTAGCCCTTGTCATCCTTGAGCAGGATGTTGTATTTGGGGGTGTGGGCCTTGATCTGGCTGGCTTCCAGCACCAGCGCCTCAAACTCGCTCTGGCAGACGATGACATCAAAGGCATAGGCGTGGGCGATCATCTGGCTCACCTTGTTGTCGTGGGGCACCCCCTCGCGGAAATACTGGCTCACCCGGATGCGCAGGCGCTTGGCCTTGCCGATATAAATGATGGTGTCGCTTTTGTCCCGGATGATATACACCCCGGGCAGCAGCGGCAGCATACAGGCCTTCTGGTACAGCTCTGCCTTGGTCATTTGCTGCGATCCCTCCCAACACGAAAAAAGCGGCAGGGAGACCCCCGCCGCTCTTTGTTACACGATCTCAGACTTACTCTGCGAAGCCGGACTCCACCAGCTTGATCAGGCCGTCCACGGCAGCCTGCTCGTCAGCACCGTCTGCGATGATGCGGATGGTGGTGCCGCCCACGATACCCAGAGACAGAACGCCCAGCAGGCTCTTTGCGTTCACGCGGCGCTCTTCCTTCTCGACCCAGATGGAAGACTTGAACTCGTTAGCCTTCTGGATGAAGAAGGTTGCCGGACGAGCGTGCAGACCGACCTGATTTTCAACCGTAACTTCTTTCACGTACATAGTAAAGCGCTCCTATCTAATATCGTTTTGGTAGCTCAAAGCTATAGTGCCTGTTGCGTTACACTCATTTTAGCGCAAGTCGAAACCGTTGTACAGACCCCCGGCGCATTTTTGGCGGTTTCTCCAATCAGAAGGGGGCCATTTTTCATTATTTATACAAAGATAATAAAATTATTCCCGAAAGGTTATAGGGGTAACACAAAAGTTTTCAACATTTTTTCGACCGCGGCGCGCATTCTCGCCCGGTTTTGTGCGTTTGTGACACCCTGCGGCCCCCTTCGGCAGGAACGGTTCCCGGCCTGCTTCACCGTCGGGTTCAGGCTTCTGCCGGGCCCTCGTAGCGCATTTCCAGCAGCTCGGCGCGGGCGGTGACAGAGCCGTCCTTTGCAGGGTCGAACACCTCAGCCACGCCGCACACCTTCCAGCCCATGCGGCGGTAGAGGGCAATGGCCCGGGTGTTTTTGTCCAGTACCGTCAGCACCGGGTGCGCGTGCTCCGGCAGCTTTTTGCGGGCAAAATCCAGCAGTTTCTGCCCCAGCCCTTTGCCCCGGGCGTCTGCCGTGATGAACAGGTGCTCGACCTGCCCGGTCTTGTGGCTCACGGCCACCATGCCGTCCGGCACGTCCTTGGTGCAGTGCAGGTAGACCGCCCAGCCCTGCTGTTTTTCTTCTTTGAGCTGCGCATAGAAGAACTCCGGGGTCCACTCCGCCAGAGCTTCTTCCGTCCAGCAGCCCTCGCAGACGGTGCGCCGCCCCTCGGCAAACAGCCGGGCAGCGGCAGCAAACTGCTCCTCGGTTTTCACCAGCCGCATGTTCTCGCCCCGCTTCCACTTGGGCAGCTGGGTGATGGGGTGGGTCTCGCACCATTGCTCGTACAGCTCCGGCCGGCGCAGACGGGTACGCTCCCGGCTCTGCTGCCCGCGCCAGGTGTCGATCTTCTGGTGGTCGCCGCCCAGCAGCACCTGCGGCACGGCGCGGCCCTCCCACACTTCGGGGCGGGTGTACTGGGGGTATTCCAGCAGACCGTCCCAGTAGCTCTCTTCCTCGTAGCCTTTCTGCTCAGCCAGAACGCCGGGCTTCAGGCGCAGCACGCTGTCCGCCACCACAAGGCTGGCCAGCTCGCCGCCGGTGAGGATATAGTCCCCGATGGAGATCTCCTCATCCGCAAAGGCGTCGATGACCCGCTCGTCGATGCCCTCATAGTGGCCGCAGACCAGGGTGAGGTTGTCGTACTGGGCCAGCCGCCGGGCGTGCTCCTCGGTGTAGCGCTGGCCGCCCGCCGTCAGGAACACGATGTGCGGGGCCGGGCGGCCCTGCGCGGCCACCTCCTGCTGCACGGCCCGCAGGCAGTCGGCGATGGGCTGGGCATACAGCACCATGCCGCAGCCGCCGCCGTAGGGGTAGTCGTCGGTCTGTTTCTGTTTATTCAGGGTGTAATCCCGGATCTGGTGGCAGTGCGTCTCAATGTAGCCGCGCTTTGCCGCCCGGCCAAGGATGCTGGCGTCCAGCACCTGCTGGCACATCTCCGGGAACAGGGTCACGATGTCCACACGCATGCCCATGGCTCATTCCTCCCCATCGCGCTCGCTGTCAAAGTCATCGTCCAGCAGACCCGGGATGGGGGTGACCAGGATATACCCCTCCGGCGGGTTGCGCTCTTTCAGGAACGCGTCCACCCCGGGGAACATATATTCCTTGCCGCTGGGGGATTTGACGGTGTAGATATCCTGTGCACCGGGGTGGTCCACGCTGGTCACCACGCCGTATACCTTGCCGGTGTCGGCATCCCGCACTTCGCACCCGATGAGGTCGGCCACATACCACCGGCCTGCGGGCAGTGTGGCGTCATTGCGGTCAAAGTAGAACACCTGTCCCCGCAGTGCGCGGGCGGCGTCCATGTCGTTCACGCCCTCCAGCTGGAGCAGCGCCATCTGCCCCTGCGGGCGGATGGAGGTGATCTTATAGGCCCGGCCGCCCTGCGCCGAGGGGAACAGCCGGCCGGCCTTTTTCAAAAAATCAACGCCGTCGCACCAAAGCTCCAGCTTCATCTCACCCCGGACACCGTGGGTGGTAACAACTTTTCCGGCTTCCAGATATTGCTGCATTGTTTTCTCCTCCAACAAAAAAGGCCCCTTGCCGCAAGGGCAAAGGGCCTGTAGGGTGCTCAGTCGATCTCAACAAGGACCTTTTCATCGACCCGCACAGCAGCCGCGCGCATCACCACACGAATGGCTTTTGCGATCCGGCCCTGCTTGCCGATGACACGGCCCATATCTCCCTCTGCCACGCTCAGGTGGTAGACGATGGTGCCGTCCTCGCGGGGCTCGTCCACCGTGACCTTGACGGCGTCCTTGTCCTCCACGAGACCGCGGGCAACTGCCAGCAACAGCTCCTGCATGAGTCAGCCCTCCCTACTTACAGAACGTTGGACTTCTTCAGCAGGACACGAACGGTATCAGTGGGCTGTGCGCCGTTGGCGATCCACTGCTTTGCCTTCTCAGCGTCGATCTTGATCTCAGAGGGCTCCTGGTTGGGATCGTAGGTGCCGATCTCCTCGATGAAACGGCCGTCGCGGGGGAAGCGGCTGTCAGCAACAACAACACGATAGAAGGGAGCCTTCTTGGCGCCAACGCGGCGCAGACGAATCTTAACTGCCATAATAGATATCCTCCAGAAAATAGTGTTTTTTGATTTATGTTACAAACCCGGTGCGGGTTGTGTACCTTGATTATTTCAGGCCGCGGAAGGCATTGGGGTTGCCCATCATGCCGCCCAGCTTACGGGCAAAGCCCTTGGGGCTCTTCTTGAGCTGCTTCATCATCTTCTGCATCATTTCAAACTGCTTGAGCAGCTTGTTGACGTCCGCCACGGTGGTGCCGCTGCCGGCGGCAATGCGGCGCTTGCGCTTGGGATTGATGATGGAGGGCTTTTCGCGCTCTTCCTTGGTCATAGAATGGATCATGGCCTCGATGCGGTCAAAGGCCTTTTCGTCCATCTGGCTGGGGTCGATGCCCGCGCCGCCCGGCAGCATGTTCAGCATCGCGCCCACACCGCCCATCTTGCGGATCTGTGCAAACTGGTCCAGCATGTCGTTCATGTCGAACTTGTTTTCCATCATCCGCTTGGCAGTCTCGGCGGCCAGTTTCTCATCGGCGGCATCCTGTGCCCGTTCAATCAGGCTCAGCACATCGCCCATGCCCAGAATGCGGCTGGCCATGCGGTCCGGATGGAACACATCCAGATCGTCCAGCTTCTCGCCGGTACCCTGGAACTTGATGGGCTTGCCGGTGACGGCCAGCACCGACAGGGCTGCACCGCCGCGGGTGTCGCCGTCGGTCTTGGTGAGGATGATGCCATCCACGCCCACCGTCTCGTTGAAGGTCTTGGCCACATTCACGGCGTCCTGGCCGGCCATGGCATCCACCACCAGCAGCGTCTCGTCCACCGGAACGGCTTCCTTGATGTCCACCAGCTCCTGCATCAGCACTTCGTCGATCTGCAGACGGCCGGCAGTGTCCAGGATCACGATGTCGTTGCCGTAGTCCTTGGCGTGGGCCAGCGCCTTGCGGGCGATCTCCGGGGGCTTGGCGCCCGGTAGGGTGAACACCGGCGCACCGGCCTGTTTGCCGACCACCTGCAGCTGGTCGATAGCCGCAGGGCGGTAAATGTCGCAGGCCACCAGCATGGGGCGGCGGCCCTGTTTGATGAAGTATTTGGCCAGCTTGGCAGCGTGGGTGGTCTTACCGTTGCCCTGCAGGCCGCAGAGCATGATCACGTTCTGACCCTTGTTCTTGAGGTTCAGGCGGGCGGCCTCGCTGCCGCCCATCAGAGCCACCAGCTCTTCGTTGACGATCTTGACCACCTGCTGGGCCGGGGTCAGGCTCTCCATGACCTCCTGGCCCATGGCGCGCTCCGACACCTTTGCACAGAAGTCCTTGGCCACCTTGTAGTTGACGTCGGCTTCCAGCAGGGCCATGCGCACTTCCCGCATGGCGGTCTTGATGTCGGCCTCGGTCAGTTTGCCGTGGCCGCGCAGCTTTTTGAACACACCGGCAAGGCGGTCGGTCAGGGATTCAAATGCCATTGTGCGGTGCTCCTTTCGGTTCAGTCCTCGTTTGCCTCGTCGATCGAGCGGATGATGCCCAGCATCTTTGTCAGGGTGTCGGCATACTCGGTGGTGGTCAGGCAGGCGCTGGGGCCCGTGCACTCGAACCGTGCGTCGATCACCAGCTGTTCCAGCTCTTCCAGCTTCTGCTGCACCCGGCGGTACCGAGCCGCAAAGCCGACCTTTTCCTCCAGCTCCTTCAGGGTGGTCTCGCCATGCTTGATGGCGTCCCGTGCGCCCTGCCGGGTAATGCCGAAGTTCTCACCGATCTCGCTCAGGGAGAGGTCATCGTTGTAATACTGGCGCAGCATCTCCCGCTGTTTTTCGGTCAGCACTTCGCCATAAAAATCGAGCAGATACCCCATTTCCAGATCTTTTGCCATTGCGCGTGACCCCCGGTATCCTGCTCGTGTTTCGCGTTCGTGATGTAAAGTTCATTTGCTTTACGGATGGAGTATACCAGAACACATGGAGCTTGTCAAGGCTTACGGCGCAGTTTTTCCAAAAAATCCGGCAAAAATTCGCTGTTTTTGCCAAAACACTTCTTGACGCAGTGCGTGGTTTGCGTTACGATAAGGTTGTTGTATCCCACCCGAAAGGAGGCCTTCTGTGCCGATCTACCCGAATTTTTACCAGACGCTGACCCCCTGCCCCGTTGTGGAGCTGCGGGGCTACGCGGCCGCCAACGGGCTCAAGGGCCGCCTATTTGTGTATCTGGACTTCAACGGCCCCACCGGCACCGCCCGCGACGGCCTGGCCGAGGGCATGCTGGCGCTGGCCATCGAGCAGAAAAAGCTGGCTCCCGGGCAGCCCATCATTGAGGCGGTGTCCGGCCCCTTTGCCACTGCCCTCACGCTGGCGGGCCTGACCGCCGGGCACCCGGTGGTGCTGGTGATGCCGGAGGATGCCCCCGCTCTGCGGCAGGAAAACCTGCTGCGTCTGGGGGCACAGATCCAGCACAGCCCCGCCCGCAGCGGGCTGGCCGGGGCCCGTGCCATGGCCGCACAGACCGCCGCCGCCAACGGCTGGTACTACACCGACTGGCTGGCCAACGACAACAACCCGGAGTATCACCGCCGGGTCACCGGCCCGGCCATCCTGCAGAACATCGCCCGGGAGGGTGCCAGTCTGGTGGACGCCATCACCGTGGGGGTGGGCAGCGCCGGCACCGTGACCGGCGTGGGCGAGACCATCAAGGCCTGGACCAACGATGTGCGCATCGTGGCCGTGGAGCCTTTTGAGTGTCAGGCCCTCACCGGCGGCGTCACCGGCCCCCACAACATCCCGGACATCGGCTTCGGCCTCGTGCCCAAGAACTTCAACTCCTATGTAGTGGACAATGTGGCGGCAGTTTCCAGCAAGGACGCCCAGCGCGCTGCCCAGCAGGTGCTGCGCACCGATGCCATCCCGGCCAGTGCCAGCGCCGGGGCGGCCCTGCACGCGGCGGCCAAGCTGGTGGCCAACGGCATCAGCCGCTCGGCCCTGGCCGTGTTCAGCGGCCGACAGAATCTCTTATAAATCGGAAAGGACTTCGCATTCACCATGACCAAAGATATGACCAGCGGCAAGATCACGCCGCTGCTGATCAACTTTACCATCCCGCTGGTGCTGGGCAATCTGTTCCAGCTCACCTACAATGCCGCCGATAGCATCATCGTGGGCAAGTTCGTGGGGGAGGATGCGCTGGCTGCCGTGGGCACCGCCAACCCGCTGATGACTCTGGCCATCCTGTTCATCAACGGCATATGTCTGGGTGCCGGCATTCTGGTCAGCACCGCCTTTGGTGCCGGAGACACGGAGCTGGTGGAACGGCAGGTGTCCACCACCGCCATTGCCGGTACGGTGTTCTCGCTGGCCTTCTCGCTGTTGTGCATCCTGCTGGCAAATCCCCTGCTGCGGCTGCTGCAGGTGCCGGCGGAGATCCTGCCCATTGCCGTGAACTACCTGCGCATCGTGTTTGCGGGCCTGCTCTTCACCTTTTTTTACAATTTTCTGGCCGCCACGCTGCGTGCCCTGGGCGACAGCAAGAGTGCCCTGTACTTTCTGATGATCAGCGCCGTGCTGAACATCGGCGGCGATCTGTTTTTTGTGGAGGCCCTGGACTGGGGCAGCGAGGGCTGCGCCCTTTCCACCGTGCTGAGCGAGGGCATGTGCTGCCTGCTCTGCGCCCTGTACATCCGCTGGAAAGTTCCGGTGCTGCAGCTGGGCAGACGCTGGTTCGTGTTTGACGGCAAGCTGCTGTGCAAGACTGTAAGCTACGGCTGGGTCAGCGCCATGCAGCAGGCCACCGTGCAGCTGGGCAAGATTGCGGTGCAGGCCATCGTGAACACCATGGGCGTCAGCGCCATGGCCGCCTTTACCGCGGCCTCCCGCATCGACGACTTTGCCTACACTCCGCAGCAGAACATCGGCCACGCCATGACCACTTTCATGGCCCAGAACGAAGGTGCCGGGAAGAAAGACCGCGTGAAGGATGGCTACCGCTGCGGCATGCGCATCGAGGTGGTGTATGCACTGGGCCTGATGGCGGTCTGTCTGATCTTTGCAGAGCCCATCATCCGGCTGTTCGTCACCGACCCGGAGGTGGTGGACCTGGGCGTGCGGTTCCTGCGCACGATCTCGCTGTTCTACCTGATGCCCGCCGCCACCAACGGCATCCAGGGCTTCTTCCGCGGCATCGGCGACCTGAGGATCACACTGATCAGCAGCATCCTGAACATGGCAGGCCGTGTGGCCGCCGCGTCCGTACTGGTGCTGCTGTGGAAGATGGAGATCGAAGCCCTGCCCTACAGCTACGTCTTCGGCTGGGTACTGATGCTGGCCTACGAGCTGCCCGCCATGCTGCGCTATCTGCGCAAGAATAAAATGTAACCCTCTCGGTCGCATAAGAAAAGCCGCTGTATCGTTCGATACAGCGGCTTTTCTAGTACAGACTTCCGCAGGCTTATGCGCGCTTTGCCAGCAGAGCCTCGATCTTCTTCAGCGGATCAATGATGCTGGAAACGGACATGTCGTGGTTCAGGGCCACCACGAAGTAAGCAGCGTACTTGGACACATCCACGTCCACATACCAGTCACGGGTCAGCAGCTCCGGCATCCGGTAGGTCAGGTTGGTGCCCACCACATAGGTCAGCTTGCCCTCTGCCACAGCCTGGTCAAACTTGGCTAGGCCGCTGGTGAACAGGGGGAAGGTGGCGTTGGCAATGATGCGGCTTGCGCCACGCTCCTTCAGGTTGCCGGCCACTTCCAGCATGCTCTCGCCGGAGGCAATGATGTCGTCAGCGATGAACACGGTCTTGCCTTCTACGCTCTCGCCCAGGTACTCGTGAGCCACGATGGGGTTGCGGCCGTTGACCACACGGGTGTAGTCACGACGCTTGTAGAACATACCCAGGTTGCAGCCCAGCACGCTGGAGAAGTACATATTGCGGTTCATGGCGCCTTCGTCGGGGCTCACCACGGTGAACTGGCTCTTGTCGAAGGAGATGTCCGGGTCCTTCTTCAGCAGGCTCTTCAGCACCTGGTAGGTGGGCATGGCGTTGTCGAAGCTCATGAGGGGCACAGCGTTCTGCACACGGGGGTCATGAGCGTCGAAGGTGATGATGTTCTGCACACCCATGGTCTGCAGCTCCTGCAGGGCCACGGCGCAGTCCAGGCTCTCACGCACCACACGGCGATGCTGACGGCCGCCGTACAGGCTGGGCATGATCACCGACACGCGGTGTGCCTTGCCGGCCACCGCCTGGATCAGGCGCTTCAGGTTTGCAAAGTGATCGTCCGGGGACATGTGGTTCACGTTGTCAAACAGCTTGTAGGTCACGCTGTAGTTGCCGGGATCCACCACAATAAAGATATCGTCGCCGCGCACGGACTCCTTGACCAGGCCCTTGGCATCACCGCTCTGGAAGCGGGGGCAGTCGCAGGGGATGATGAAGGTCTCCTTGTCAATGCCGGCGTCCTTGGCCCAACGGACCAGATGCTTGTCGATCAGGCCGGTGAGCTCCTCGGCACCGGGGCAGGCGATCAGCCGCATGTCTGCCACACTGGGCTGCTGGAAAAACGACTTGGGGGAAATTTCAATGGACATAATCACAACTCCTTATTGCTGCTTTCCAATCCGAACGATCTGCGTACAAATGCGCATATCTACTTTTATTTTATCACAATTTGACATTTGTGCCATATCAATTTGTTTCACCTGTTGATTTTCTGCGCCTTGCACATCTGTTTTGCTTTTTTCAAAAAGAGACTGTGTGTTTTCGACAAAAAGACAGCCATTTTCCTTCGCAGTCGCAAAAATCCACCGATTTTTCGAGAAAAGTATTACTTTTCCATGTGGGCACATCCCACTGCCGCTTCCGGTCGCACCATGCAAAAAGGCCCCTCTGCCGGTCGGCAGAGGAGCCTTTTTCTTCATTTACCGGTTCTTCTTTACAGAGCAGCCACGGCAGCCTTCAGGGCATCCACGCGGTCGGTGTTCTCCCACTTCACGCCCAGGTCCTCGCGGCCCATATGACCGTAGGCAGCCAGCTTGCGGTAGATGGGCTTGCGCAGGTCGAGGTCACGGATGATGGCAGCGGGGGTCAGGTCAAAGACCTTCTCCACAGCCTGCTCGATCTTCTCATCGGAGACCGTGCCGGTGCCGAAGGTGTCCACCATGATGGACACGGGCTTTGCCACGCCGATGGCGTAAGCCACCTGCACCTCGCACTGCTTGGCCAGGCCGGCAGCCACGATGTTCTTGGCCACCCAGCGGGTCGCATAGGCAGCGCTGCGGTCCACCTTGCTGGGATCCTTGCCGGAGAAGGCACCGCCGCCGTGACGTGCGTAGCCGCCGTAGGTGTCCACGATGATCTTACGACCGGTCAGGCCGGTGTCGCCCTGGGGGCCGCCCACCACAAAGCGGCCGGTGGGGTTGATATAGTACTTGGTGTTCTCGTCCAGCAGCTCGGCGGGGATGGTGGCCTTGATGACCTTTTCCATCACGTCGGCACGCAGCTGGTCCATGCTCACGCTCTCGCTGTGCTGGCTGGAGATGACCACGGCGTCCACACGCACGGGCTTGTTGTTCTCGTCGTACTCCACGGTGACCTGGCTCTTGCCGTCCGGGCGCAGATAGCTCATCTCGCCGCTCTTGCGCACCTCGGTCAGACGCTTGGCCAGCTTGTGGGCCAGGCTGATGGGCATGGGCATCAGCTCCGGGGTCTCGTCGCAGGCATAACCGAACATCATGCCCTGGTCGCCGGCGCCGCCCACCTGGTCGTTGGTGCCCAGGGCGATGTCGGGGCTCTGGCCGTCGATGTTGGAGATGACGGCGCAGGTGTCGGCGTCAAAGCCGAACTTTGCACGGGTGTAGCCAATATCTGCCACCACCTCACGGACCACCTTCTGGAAGTCCACATAGCAGTTGGTGGTGATCTCGCCCATGATGTGCACCAGACCGGTGGAAGCACAGGTCTCGCAGGCCACACGGGCATTGGGGTCGTGGGTCAGGATCTCGTCCAGGATCGCATCCGAGATCTGGTCGCAGATCTTGTCGGGATGTCCTTCGGTGACGGACTCAGAAGTAAACAGGTGTCTTGCCATTGGTTTTGCCTCCTAAACAGTTTTTACAACAGGGTGTGTATCTTGCAGCTTCTACCATTCATCAAGCCATGTACCATGAAAAAATAAAAGCGCCCAGAGCCGAAAGCTCTGAGCGTTGCACTCTTATCTTCCGGTTTCCCGCAGGATTTGGCACCTTATGCTTTCGCACAGGTTGTCGGGCTTCACAGGGCCTGTCCCCTCAGCCGCTCTTGATAAGTCGGTATTCAGTTGTTACGTTCAGTATTCTATCATTGCTTCGTCAGATTGTCAAGAAGAGTATCACTCTTTTTATACAACTCTCTGAAATTGATGGAGGTTTTGTCGGTTTTCTGCCGCAAAAAAGAAAGGCACAGCCTCCGCTGCGCCTTTCTTGCAGGATCTGATCAATAGCCCTTTGCCTGCTCGCCGTTCAGGATCTTGACGGCGCGGGAGGTGCCCAGGCGGTCAGCGCCCAGAGCCAGAAACTTTTCCATATCCTCCACGGTGGAGATGCCGCCGGCAGCCTTGACCTTGCAGCGGCCGTGCACGCCCTTGACCATCAGTTCCACATCGTGGAAGTTGGCACCTGCGGTGGAGAAGCCGGTGCTGGTCTTGATGTAGTCCGCGCCTGCCTCGCAGACGATGTCGCACATCGTTTCCTTTTCCTCATCGGTCAGCAGGCAGGTCTCGATGATGACCTTCAGGATCTTGTCGCCCACAGCCTGCTTCACGGCACGGATGTCCTCGCGGACGGCATCGTACTCCTTATTCTTCAGGCGGCCGATGTTGATGACCATGTCCACCTCGGAAGCGCCGTTTTCGATGGCAGTCTTTGCCTCAAAGGCCTTGCTGGCGGTGTCCATGGCACCCAGAGGGAAGCCCACCACGCAGCACACCGGGATGCGGCCTGCCATGTACTCCACAGCCTGCTTGACGTAGCAGGTGTTGATGCAGACGGATGCGGTGTGGTTGGCAATGGCTTCGTCACACAGGGTCTGGATCTGGGGCCAGGTGGCCTCCGGCTTCAGCAGGGTGTGATCGACATGGGAGAGAATTTCTTCGCGGGTCATGTTGTCGTCCTCCTTAATTCTTGTTGGCACGGCGCACCTTTGCCATGCCGACAGCGCTCAGGGCAATGGCCGTTGCCGACACCGTTGCACCGATGATGCCCAGCACCAGACCGGAGACCAGGAATGCAAAACCTTTCAGACCACGTTTCATAAGACCGTACCTCCTAAAAAATTATTTTTTCTTTTTAAAGATGATGAGTTTGCTAAACACATAGTTCAGCACGATCACCAGTACATTGGAAAAGACCTTTACGCACAGGCCCCACAGTGCCTGAGCATCGTAGGCGCTGGTGACGAAGATGGCTGTGGGGCCGTCCGCCCCGCCGATGACGGCAATGGCGGCGGAGCCATCTGCCACGGCGGCATGGCTCCCGGCAAAGCTGTTTGCCATGTAGAGGGTAGTATCCGGACCCAGCCAGCCCGCCACGGCGCCCAGCAGCCCCTGCATGGCGGTGTCCACCAGCGCCGCCCCCTGTGCGGCAAAAAGGTTGCCCCCCACGATCATGATGACGGCATCCAGCACCAGTGTGCCCAGGCGGCAGGTGACGAATGCGCCGAACTCCTTCGCCATCTCCCGGCCCTGGGTCCTGCTGCGGAACACGAAGGCCCGGTTGGTGGCGTAGGCAAACAGGATGCACAGGATGTTGTCCAGCACATTGCCCCAGCTGTTGGCGGCGGTGTAGCCGAACAACTTGTTGAACAGGGCATACAGCACGATGTTGAGCAGGGTGGTCAGCACGCCAAAGATCAGGTAACTGAGCACTTCCCAGTGCTTTTTGAAAAATTTAACCATAAAAAATAACCCTCTCCGTCCGCTCACGCTGTTCGCGTCCACCTCTCCCGAAAGGGAGAGGTTTTGCCGGTTTTCCTCAAACTTTTTCGTTCACTGTCAAAAGCTCGCCCTTCGGGAGAGCTGTCGCGGCGCAGGCCGTGACTGAGAGGGTTTCTCCCTTAACAAAAACAGCCCCGCCGCCGTTTTCCCGGCAACGGGGCTGTTGATCGCATGTGTCAGAAGCTATGCTTCAAACAGGCGGCTGATCACTCAGCGTCGTTGTTCAGCAGAGCCTTCATGGACAGGCTGATGCGCTTCTTGTCGAAGTCAACATCCAGCAGCTTCACATCGACCATATCGCCGACCTTCAGTGCGTCGGAGACCTTCTCAACGCGATCATTGCTGATCTCGCTGATGTGGACCAGACCGTCAACACCCGGCAGGATGCGGACGAAAGCACCGAACTTGGTCAGAGACACGACCGGAGCATGGAAGGTGCTGCCGATGGGGTAGTTGTTCTTCAGCTGCTCCCAGGGGTTGTCCTCGGCCTTCTTGTAGCCCAGAGAAACCTTGTGGTTCTCGGTGTCGATGTCCTTGACATACACTTCGATGGTGTCACCAACGGAGACGACCTCGGAAGGATGCTTGATGCGGTTCCAGCTCAGCTCGCTGATGTGGCACAGGCCGTCAACACCACCGATGTCAACGAATGCACCATAAGAGGTCAGGCTCTTGACAACGCCGGTGTAGCTCTTGCCCACCTCAACGTTTGCCCAGAACTCCTCGCGCTTTGCCTTGTTCTGCTCAGCGGTCACCTTGTTGATGCTGCCGACGATCTTACGGCCGGAGCACTCGGTGACGACCAGCTGAACATGCTGGCCAACCAGAGCAGTGTAGTCCTCGTCGCGGCGCATAGTGGCCTGAGAACGGGGGACGAACACCTTGACGCCCTTGACGTTGACGACAACGCCGCCCTTGTTGAACTCGGTGACGTCGCCCTCGACGACCTCGCCGGACTCAGCTGCCTTGGCGATCTCTTCCATGCCCTTGCGAGATGCGAGCTTCTTGCGGGAGAGCTGGATGACGCCGTCCTGATCCATAACCTTCTCGACGATGAGGTCCAGCTCATCGCCAACCTTCACCAGGTCTTCGACCTTGGCGGAGGAATCATCGGTCAGCTCGCTCAGCTTGACAAAGCCGGTCTGCTTCGCTCCGATATCCACCTGGATCTCGTTGGCAGAGATGCTGGTCACGATTCCTTTCACAATACTGCCTGCATGAACACGCTTTTCTTCGGATGCGTTCAGCATCTCCTCAAAGCTCATGCTGTCATTGATTTCTGCGCTCATACTGTTAAGTACCTCCTCAATAATAGACGATGGCGTTGAAGCCCCGGCTGTGACGCCCGCCGTTTTTACATCTGCAAACCATTCCGGCCGAAGTTCGCTCGCGGTCTCGACCGTTACGGCTCGCGTATGCTTTGCGGCGACCTGTACCAGCTTTTGGGTATTGGAAGAATGATGACCGCCAATGACAACAATGATGTCGCATTGTTGGCTGAGGTCTTCCGCTTCCTGTTGCCTCGCCCACGTCGCATTACATATTGTATCAAAAATTCGGGCGTTTGTATAGGCTTTTTTGAGAAACTCCGAACTTTCTTGCCATTTTGTTACCTGAAATGTGGTCTGTGCAACTGCAAAAAGGGGTTTTTGCGGGTCCGAGGGGCCTTTCCAGGCCTTCAGCTCGTCCAAATCGGCAAAAACGAACACCTCTCCGCGGGTGTGCCCCACGATGCCCTGCACCTCCGGGTGGGTCTTATCGCCCGCCACCAGCAGCACGGCACCCTCTTTTTCGGCCTGTGCGGCAATGCGCTGGATCTTCTGCACAAAGGGGCAGGTGGCATCGTGGTACGCGATGCCGCGCGCCTCCAGCTCGTCGTACACGCTGCGGGGCACCCCGTGGCTGCGGATGACCACCTCATAGCCATCCGGCACCTGAGGCACGCTGTCGGCCACAAAGGCCCCCTTTGCCTGCATGTCGGCCACAGCCTGCGGGTTGTGGATCAGCGGGCCGAGGGTGGCCACCCTGCGCCCTTCGGCCAGCAGGCCGTAGGTCAGCTCCACGGCACGGTTCACGCCAAAGCAGAACCCCGCAGTCTTTGCAACTTTGATCTCCATTACGTTCTCCTCACCGTCCCATCTTCTCCCACGCATCCAGCAGGGCCTGCTTGTTGGCACGCAGTTTTTTCGTGTCGCGGCGGCCCTCCATGGCAAACTGCGCGGCGGGCATGGGTTCACCGTAGATCACCCGCACCTTGCAGAACAGGTGCATCTTCCCGTCCGGGGTGTCGTACAGGATGCGGCAGGGCACCACGTCCACCCCCGCCTCGGCGGCAATGACGAACAGTCCGCTCTTGGGGGGCAGAAGTTTGCCGTCCTTTTCGCGGGTGCCCTCCGGGAAGATGAGCAGGGTCTTGCCCTGCTTGCAGGCCTCCACCGTCTGGGAGATGACCGCCATCTCGTCCTTGGTGCCGCGCACACACACACCGCCGCAGCAGCGGAAGAACCACGTCAGAAAGGCGTTGATCTCGAACAGCTCCTTTTTGGCGAACACCACCATCCGCCTGCCCCACCGGGTAATGACGATGAACACCGGGTCGATGGCGGAAACATGGGTGGGCGCCAGGATATAACCTTGGGTCTGCACCTTTTTCAGGTTTTCGCGCCCTTCCACCCGGATGCGGAACCCGATGTGCCACAGCAGCCAGGCAAAAGGTATCAGAATATAATATAGCAGCATTTCGTTCTTTTCCCGTTTTATCCGTTCAGCTTTGCCGCAATGATCTTCTTCATGGCGGCAAGGCTCTGTTCAAAATCCAGCTCCGAGGTATCCAGCAGCACGGCGTCCTCGGCCTGTTTCAGGGGAGCCGCGGCGCGGTGGGTGTCCTGATAGTCCCGCTGCTTCACGTCGGCCAGAACTTCCTCATACGGGGTGTTGACGCCCTTTTCCTGATACTCTTTCCAGCGGCGGGTAGCGCGGGCCTCCGGGCTGGCGGTGAGGAAAATTTTGACAGTAGCATCCGGCAGCACCACGGTACCGATGTCGCGGCCGTCCATCAGCACATCCTGCTTTTTGGCCATGTCCCGCTGCATGCCCAGCAGGAAGGCCCGCACGGCCGGGTTTGCGCCCACGGCAGAAGCTGCCATGCCCACCTCTTCGGTGCGGATGGCGGTGCTCACGTCCTCTTCCTTTAAATAAACATGCTGCTCGCCGTCGATGAAAGCAAAGTGCAGCTCGATCTCCGGCAGCAGGGCGTTGACCGCCTCGTTATCCTTGGGGTCCTTGCCAGCACGCAGGGCATACAGGCCGATGGTGCGGAACATGGCACCGGTGTCCACATAGATGTAGCCCATCTCCGCCGCAAGGCGGCGTGCCAGCGTGGATTTGCCTGCCCCGGCAGGCCCGTCGATCGCAACAGATACCATTTTATATCTTCTCCTTTTTTGAACTGAACGATTTAAAATGGCCTCCGCTCACGCTCTGGCCATCTTCAGCGGAAAATTATTTTAATATTTTTGTGTTTGTTGCGCTCTGCGGAGCGCTCCAAACACATTTTCACCGGAGGGGGTCGTAACGGAGAACTGCATTGCTGCCCGGGACAGCAGGCGGGGAGTTTCTCTGAGGACCGTCCGCCGGGGTGGGACCCTGCTACCGTCAGGCAGCAGGGCGGGCGATGGAATGGCCTGCAACAACGGCGACCGCCGCCAGTGGCGGAAACAGGGAACCGTTGTTGGGGCCGCGGCCAGCAAGATGCGAGCGACAGCGAAGCAGATGCTGGGTGCCGCAACCCGTACTCGTGTCCGAGGAGAAAGCTACCGGCTTGCTGGCCCCTCACAAGTTATTCGCAAACGCCTGTGCGGTGCAGAAGGCAATCTGCAGGTTGTAGCCGCCGGTGTAGGCGTCCACGTCCAGCACCTCGCCTGCAAAGTACAGCCCCAGGGCCTTTTTGCTCTGCATGGTCTTGGGGTCCACCTCCCGCACCGATACGCCACCGGAGGTGATGACTGCATGGGCCAGGTCGCCCCGGGCGTCGATGGACACCCGCCAGTGCTTGATGAGCTGCACCAGCTCCCGCTTCTGCTCCCGGGTGATCTGGTTGGCCTTGGTGGCCGGGTCGATGCCCCACCGTTCCACCATCACCGGCTGCATACTGGAGGGCAGCAGCTTTACCAGGGCGCCCTGGGCGGCGTGGTTGGCCAGCAGCCCAAAATCCCGGGTAATGCGGTCGTAGAGCTGCTCCTCGCTGAGGGCCGGCTTCAGGTCGATCTCCGCGTGATACTTGTGCTTTTTCATGTCGCCCAGGTGGCTGGACGCGCTCAGGGTCAGCGGGCCGCTGATGCCGAAGTGGGTGAACAACATCTCGCCCTGCTCGTCAAAGATGGCCTTTCCGTCCTCGAACAGGGTCAGGGTGACATTTTTCAACGCCAGACCCATCATCTTTTTGCAGTCGGGGTCGTGGCTCACAAGGCTCACGAGACTGGGCACCGGCTCCACGAGAGTGTGCCCGGCCTGCCGGGCCAGCTTGTAGCCGTCACCGGTGGAACCGGTGGTGGGGTAGCTCACGCCGCCGGTGGCCACCAGTACGGCATCTGCCCGGTATTCCCGGCCCGAAGTGCCCCGCACGCCGATGCAGCGCAGGGCCGGGCCGGCCTTTTTCTTTTTGGGATGGCGCGGGTTTTCCGGCACAGCGGGGGCTTCCTCCGCTTCCGGCGGCAGCTCTTCCAGCAGCAGCTTTCTGGCACCGTCGTGCACGAGCTCGGCGTCCTGTACATACCGCAGCAGGGCCTGCCGGATTTCCTCGGCCTTGTCCGACACCGGGAATACCCGGCGTCCGCGCTCCACCTTCAGCTCCACACCAAGGCTCTCGAACAGCTCCATGGTCTTTGCGGGCGGAAATGCCCCCAGCGACGAGAACAGAAAGCGCGGGTTCGTGCGCACATGGTGCAAAAACTCTTCCGCCGTGCAGTCGTTGGTCACATTGCAGCGGCCCTTGCCGGTGACCAGGATCTTCTGGGCCGGTTTGTCCATGTGCTCCAGCACCGTTACCTGATGCCCCTGCCGCACGGCAGCACCCGCCGCCATCAGGCCTGCCGCACCTGCGCCTACGATCAACACCTTTGCCATCTGTTTTCCTCCCAAAAAGCCTAGTTCTACATTTATATCATACCAGAATCGCCCCGCAAAAGCAATGTGCTGCGGGCAGGCTCAGAGCAGCTCGGCCAGAATGCTGTTCTGCACGATGAGCCCCGCCGGGGTCAGGGCCAGGGTGGTGCCGTCGAAGGCGGCATAGCCGTTTTTGACACAGTTACGGATAAACGCCAGCTGCACCGGGGAAAACTCTTTTCCGTACAGGGCCTTGTACTGCGGCAGCGACAAGCCCTTGCGCAGGCGCAATTGCAGGATCAGGTAATCCTCGGCCCCGCAGCCGCCGTCCATCACCGGGGCGGCGTTGTCCTGCAGGAAAGCCGCCGTGTCGGCGGGGTAATAAAACCGCTTGCCGCCCATGCAGGAATGGGCCGCCGGGCCAAGGCCCAGATAGTCGCCGCAGTCCCAGTAAATCAGGTTGTGGCGGCCCTCATAGCCGGGCTTTGCAAAGTTGGAGATCTCGTACTGCCGGTAGCCGTGGTGCTCCAGCTGCTCCACGGCGTAAAGGTAGAAGTCCGCCGCCTCGTCACCGGTGGGCAGGCCCTCCGGGGGCGTGCGGCCAAAGGCGGAATCCGGCTCGATCTTCAGCAGGTAAGCCGAAATATGGGTGGCGCCGCCCTCTTCGATGAGTTCCAGCGTCTCGTCGAACTCTGCCTGCGTATAATGGGGCAGGGCCAGCATGATGTCGCCGCTGATGTTCTCAAACCCTGCCCGGCGGGCCGCCGCAAAGGCCGTGCGGGCCTGCCGGGCCGTGTGGGGGCGGCCCAGCGTGCGCAGCTGAGTGTCCCGGGCCGACTGCACCCCAAAGGAGATGCGGTTGACCCCTGCCTCCCGGAAGCCCCGCAGGCTTTCCTCGGTGACGGTCTCCGGGTTGGCCTCCAGGGTCACCTCAGCCCCGGACACCGGGCATGCGGCACGGATGAGCCGCCCGACCTGAGCCGGGCTGAGCAGGCTGGGGGTGCCGCCGCCGAAATACACGGTATCGGGCCGCAGGGGTGCGTCCGGCGCAAAGCGTGCCAGCTCCCGCAGCAAAGCGTCCACATAGGCGTCCGGCACGCCCCGCTCCCCGGGGTGGGAGTAGAAATCGCAATACCGGCATTTGGAAAAGCAGTAAGGGATATGCAGATAAAGTCCGAGGGACATAAAACATCACAGCCTTTTTCATGAAACGTTCATTTCTATGCAGTATACTATATTCCGTAGACCGGAGCAAGGGTGGCAAGGCCCCCACAGCCCCGGCGGAACAAGAATGGAGGAACTTCCACATGGATTACAACAATTATAATCGCGGTTATGCAGAGCCCGCCATGACTTCGGCAGACTATATGTCCCGCACCTACCGCTGGATGGCCTGCGGTCTGCTGGTGACCTTTGCCGCCGCGTTCGTCACGGCCACCACACCCCTGCTGTATGTGGTCAACTCCCTGTACCTGCTGTTCACCATTGCAGAGCTGGCACTGGTGTTCGTGCTGAGCTCCCGCGTGCAGAACATGTCGGTAGGCGCAGCCCGCGGCGTGTTCCTTGTTTATGCACTGCTCAACGGCATGGTGCTGAGCTACTACTTCATTGCGTTCTCGGTGAGCACGCTGGTGCTGGCCTTCCTGGCTACGTCGGTGTACTTTGGCCTGATGGCTGCCTATGGTGCCACCACCCACAAGGACCTGTCCGGCTGGGGTCCCAAGCTGATGATGGCTCTGGTGGCCCTGCTCATCACCGGGTTCGTGGGCATGCTGTTCGGCATGGGCTTCGGCTCCACGGTGCTGTACAGCGGCATCGGTCTGGTGGTGTTCATGCTGCTGACTGCTTATGACACCCAGAAGCTGAGCCAGCTGTACTCCTACTACGCCGGGGACAGCGAGCTGGCCGAAAAGGCTTCCATCTACGGTGCGTTGACCCTGTACTTGGACTTCATCAACATCTTCCTGTATGTGGTGCGTCTGCTGGGCCTGAACAGCCGCAACAGCCGCAGCTGAACCGGAACCCGTAAACCGCAAAGAGCCTTCCCGCACCGGGAAGGCTCTTTTTTGATGCATAAAACCTGCACCGCCCTCCCACACTAACCCCAGAAGCGAACCGTTTCCACGGGACAGATAGGAGTAACGCAAGATGGAGCAGATCAAAAAGTTTTTGCACGGCAAGGGCTTTGCGCTGGTGCTGGCAGCCTGTCTGCTGGCCGCGGCAGCCGCCGGGGTGTGGGCGGTGCGCACCGTCCGCGACGAGCTCAGGCAGAACCTGACCGACCTGACAAACCCGAGCAGCACCGCCCGGCAGACCATTCCGGAGCCGGAACCTGACCCCGATGTGGGGCTTGAGGAGGAAGAATTATGGTTGGACCTTCCCGATACGGCCGAGCAGGCCGCCAACAGCGTAGCCGGGGTACCGCAGCCCGTGCCGGGCAGCTCGAGTGCCTCGTCTGGTGCGGCATCTGGCTCTGGTTCGGTGCACGAACCCTCTGCCTTGCGCACCGACTCTGCACCTGCCGCAAGCTCAGCCGCGCCTGCCTCCACGCAGCCGTTCTCTGGCCGGGTGCTCAACGCCTACAGTGGTGACGAGCTGGTCTACAGCAAGACGCTGGGCGACTGGCGCACCCACAACGGTGTGGATTACGCCTGTGCCGAGGGCAGTGCGGTGAGTGCCCCCTGCTCCGGCAAGGTGACCGAGACCGGCACCGACGGCCGGTGGAGCAGCGTGGTCACGCTGGAAGATGCCTCCGGCCGCCTGTGGCGGGTGTGCGGGGTGAACAGCCCCGCCGTGAAGCCCGGCGACACCGTGACCGCTGGGCAGAAGCTGGGCACCGTGGGCACCATCAGCTGTGAATGCGCCGAGGAAGCGCACATCCATCTGGAAGTGCTGCAGAACGGCCAGTACCTCGACCCGGCAAAAATCTCCTGAACGCAAAATGCCCCGCTGCACATTTCCGCAGCGGGGCATTTTGCATCCGTTTCCGAACCTTTTTATGGTTTCTCCGAGGTGTCCTTTTCGTCCTTTGCCATCCGCATCAGGCCTGCCACCAGAAATCCCAGATTGGCACCCAGCACAAAGCACACAAGGCCTACCCACACGACCATTCTGATACCCCCTTCTATCATTTCCCACATTTTACCATATTTTCGTTGTCACTTCGCGGCGTTCTGTGTCGAGGGCCGGGTATTCTCTGTCAATTATACCCCTCCCCCCCCCCCGCATATTTTTGTCAAGAGCCACCGTTCTTCTCTCCGGCTTGCGCATCCCCGGCCGGACTGCTATACTTTATATGGTAGTAAACCGCAAATAAACCGCCGGGCACCGCCCGCCGGAAAAGGAGTGTTTTGTCATGTCTGTTATGGAATCTCTGGTCACCCGCCGCACCTACCGCCGCTTTGCGCAGAAGCCCGTGCCGCAGGATGTGGTGGATGACATCGTGGAATCTGTGCGGCTGTCCTCCTGCGGGGCCAACCGGCAGGCCCTGCGCCTTGTGGTGGTGCAGAGCCCGGAAATGGTGGCCAAAGTGCAGCCGCTGGTCAAGTGGGCGGCCTATCTGCCCCCGGAACAGGGCATGCCCAAGGCCGACGAGACGCCCACCCTGTATGTGGCCGTCCTGCAGGACAGCTCCGCTCCCGGCGACCTTTCCACCGACACCGGCATTGCCCTGGCCAACATGACCCTGGCCGCCTGGGACAAGGAGGTGGGCAGCTGCATCATGGGTGCCATCAACAAGCCCGCCCTCACCGAGCTGCTGGGCATCGAAGAGCCGCTGAAGCTGGCCTACATGGTGGCCTTTGGCTACCCCACCCACAAGGCACACATCGTGCCCCTGACCGCTGACACCGGCGTGAAGTATTATCTGGACGAAAACCGCGACTACTGCGTGCCCAAGCGCAGCGCGGAAGAGATTGCACGGAGCGTGTAAGCGTCAAACCCTCTCAGTCATCTCGCCTTGCTCGATGCCAGCTCTCCCGAAGGGCGAGCTTTTTGGCAGTACGGTAAGGTTTCCATTCTTTAAAGGCTCCCCCTTTCGGGGGAACTGGCGCGTCAGCGCCTGAGAGGGTTTTCTTTGCATATATACATTTATTTTCCCCATCGCAGTGTATAAGTGTTTGCAATTCGGTTTCAATTTGACCGATTTTTTGCACAACTATTGACTTTTCTATTTGTACAACTTATACTAAGTCCGTTCGCTGGATTTTTCGATGAATCGCATCCTTCCGGCGACTGCAAGTTTATACAACGCGTATGAGGAGTGTTTGAATATGAAAAAGATTACTCGTCGCAGCTTCCTGGCTGCTGCCGGTCTGTCCGTTGCTGCTCTGGCCCTGACCGCCTGCGGTGGTTCCTCTTCCAGCGTGGCTTCCTCTGTGGCAAGCTCTGCTGCCGCTTCTTCTGAGGCTGCTTCCACCAGCGCTGCCGCCGGTGAGCTGACCACCGTTGAGGCTGGCAAGCTGACCATGGCCACCAACGCCACCTTCCCTCCCTACGAGATGACCACCGACTCCGGTGAGTTCGAGGGCATCGACATCGACACCGCCAAGGCCATTGCCGACAAGCTGGGTCTGGAGCTGCAGATCGACGACATGGACTTTGACGCTGCGCTGCTGAGCGTGCAGCAGGGCAAGGCCGACATCGCTATGGCCGGTGTGACCGTGACCGACGAGCGCAAGGCTGTGATGGACTTCTCCGACAGCTATGCCACCGGCATCCAGTCCATCATCGTGCCCGAGGGCTCCGACATTGCTTCTCCCGATGATCTGGCCGGCAAGAAGATCGGCACCCAGCGCGGCACCACCGGTTACATCTACTGCTCCGATGACTTCGGCGATGACGCCGTGGTGGCTTACGACAACGGTCTGACCGCTGTGCAGGCCCTGAACAACGGCCAGGTGGACGCTGTGGTCATCGACAACGCCCCTGCCAAGGAATATGTGGCCGCCAACCCCGGCCTGAAGGTGCTGGACACCAGCTACGCCGAGGAGGATTACGCCATCGGCATGGCAAAGGGTTCTTCTCTGGAAGCTGCCGTCAACGCCGCTCTGGAAGAGCTGAAGGCTGACGGCACCCTGCAGGCCATCGTGGACAAGTACATCACCGCTGAATAAGCCGGGCCGTACATCGTACCACGGGGAGGCACCCCAACTGGGGCACCTCCCCTTTTTTAGAAAAATAAGGTTACAAAATTCTAACAAAAAATGGAAAGCGAGGATGCGAATGGCTGCTCAATACGAACTGCTCAAAGAGCTGCTCAACAGCGGCACAAAGCTGAACTTCGGGCAGGAGTTTTTCTTCAAATTTTATCAGGCCTTTCTGCTGAAGGACCGCTGGCTCCAGTACGTCGGCGGCGTGGGCACCACCCTGCTGGTCACCGCCCTGGCACTGGCGCTGGGCATCGTGCTGGGCAGCGTGGTGGCGCTGGTGCGTGTGGCCCACGACCAGCAGCGCCCCGGGCACAAAAACCCGGTGCTGGGCTTCTTCAATGTGATCTGCGAGATCTACACCACTATCATCCGCGGCACCCCCATGATGGTGCAGCTGCTCATCATGAGCATGGTCATCTTTGCCAACAGCCGCAACTTTACCATGGTAGGTGCACTGACGCTTGGCATCAACTCCGGTGCCTATGTGTCCGAGATCATCCGCGGCGGCTTGATGGCCGTGGACCCCGGCCAGATGGAGGCCGGCCGCAGCCTGGGCCTGAATTACATGACCACCATGGTGGTCATCATCATCCCGCAGGCTATCCGCGCGGTGCTGCCTGCTCTGGGCAACGAGTTCATCATGCTGCTGAAGGATACCTCCCTGATCACGGTCATTGGCGGCAAGGAGCTGCTGTATGCGGCGCAGGGCATCATGAACCGTTCCTACGAAGCCATGTACCCGCTGCTGGGCGTTGCACTGATCTACCTTGTGCTGGTCATGCTGTTCACCCGGCTGCTGGCAATGTTTGAGAGGAGGCTGGCACAAAGTGACCGATAAGATCCTGGAAGTCCGTGGTCTGACCAAGACCTACGGCGGCGTGAAGAAAAAGGGCGCAAAGCAGCCCACCCCCACCCTGGACGTGCTCAAGGGCATCGACATCGACATCTACCGCGGCGACGTGGTGTGCCTGATCGGACCCTCCGGCTGCGGCAAGTCCACCTTTCTGCGGTGCCTGAACCGCTTGGAGATTCCCACCTCCGGCTCCATCAAGTTTGAAGGGGTGGAGGTGGACGATGCCCACATCGACGCCGTGCGCCAGAAGATGGGCATGGTGTTCCAGCACTTCAACCTCTTCCCCCACCTGACCGTGAAGAAGAACCTGGAATTGGCCCCCAGCCTGCTCAAGCTGAAGGACAAGGAAGCCATTTCCCAGCGCGCCGACGAGCTGCTGGCCCGTGTGGGTCTGGCAGACAAGGCCAACGTCTACCCCAAGAGCCTGTCCGGCGGCCAGCAGCAGCGCATTGCCATTGCCCGCGCTCTGGCTATGGACCCGGACGTGATCCTGTTCGACGAGCCTACCAGCGCCCTGGACCCTGAGATGGTGGGCGAGGTACTGGAGCTGATGAAGGAGCTGGCCCACACCGGCATCACCATGCTGGTGGTCACCCACGAGATGGGCTTTGCCCGCGAGGTGTCCAACCGCGTGATCTTCATCGACGGCGGCCAGATCCAGGAGGACGAGCCCCCGCAGGAGCTGTTCTCCAACCCCAAGCATCCGCGCCTGAAGGCATTTTTGTCCAAGATGCTCTGATCTGCAAAACAAAAAAGGAACCGCCGCAGCGGTTCCTTTTTTGTTTTATAAGGGCATCTCACAGGGTCTGGTCCGGGCCCTGGGCCTGCTGCTGGCTGGTGTACAGCATCATCAGGTGGTTGGCGCTTTCCTCCAGCTGGCTCTTGGCCTGCCGCAGGGCCGCTTCCTCGGTCTCGTTCATCTTCTCGGGCTTGTCCTTGCGCAGGCAGCGGCGCAGGTTGGCCACATCGGTCTTGATGCGGTTCTTTTCGTCGCGGTCCAGCTCCTTTTTGCACTTGGACAAGGCCTCGTCCACCTTGTAGGCCAGCACCTCGGCCTGGTTGTGCAGCTCCAGCCGCTCCTTGCGGCGGCTGTCCTCGGCCTCGTAGGCCGCGGCATCCGCCATAGCGCGCTGGATCTCGTTTTCGGACAGGTTCGTGCTGCCGGTGATGGTGATGTTCTGCTCCCGGCCGGTGCCCAGATCCTTGGCCGACACCTTGACCACGCCGTTGACGTCGATGTCAAAGGTGACCTCGATCTGCGGCTTGGAAGAGAAGCTGGCCCGGATGCCGTTGAGCTTGAACTTGCCCAGGCTCTTGTTGTCGCGGGCAAAGTGGCGCTCGCCCTGCAGCACGTTGATCTCCACGCTGGTCTGCATGGGGCGTGCCGTGGTAAAGATCTGGCTCTTGCGGGTGGGGATCATGCTGTTGCGGGTGATCAGCGGGGTGGCCACGCCGCCCAGCGTCTCAATGGACAGGGTCAGCGGGGTGACATCCATCAGCACCAGACCCTGTGCGGCGGCACCGGTGGCACCAGCCAGCTTGCCGCCGCCCTGCAGCAGACCGCCCTGCACGGCGGCACCCATGGCCACGCACTCGTCCGGGTTCAGGCTGTGGCTGGGCTCGCAGCCCAGCAGCTCCCGCACCTGGCGCTCCACGGCGGGCATGCGGGTGCTGCCGCCCACCAGCAGCACCTTGCCCAGCTGGCTGGCGGAGATCCCGGCATCCCGCAGGGCGTTCTGCACCGGGGTCACGGTACGGGCCAGCAGGTCACCGGTCATCATCTCGAACTGCGGGCGGGACAGCGACAGATCCAGATGGTGGGGGCCGTCCTTGCCTACCGCGATGAAGGGCAGGTTCAGCTGCGCGGAGGGTGCACTGGACAGCTCCTTCTTGGCCTTTTCCGCTTCCTCCTTCAGGCGGCCCATAGCAGCCGGATCGCGGGAGAGGTCGATGCGGTCAGACTTCTTGAACTCGGCCACAGCGTACTCCACGATGCGCTCGTCAAAGTCATCGCCGCCCAGATGGGTGTCGCCGCCGGTGGCCAGCACTGTAAAAGTACCGTCCTCGATCTCGATGATGGACACGTCAAAGGTGCCGCCGCCCAGATCATATACCAGGATCTTCTGGGGTGCTTCGTTGTCCAGGCCGTAGGCCACAGCGGCAGCCGTCGGCTCGTTGATGATGCGCAGCACGTTCAGGCCCGCGATGCGTCCGGCGTCCTGGGTGGCCTTGCGCTGGCTGTCGTCGAAGTAGGCGGGCACCGTGATAACGGCCTCGGTCACCGGCTCGCCCAGATAGCTCTCGGCGTCGCGGCGGATCTTGGCCAGGATCATGGCGCTGATCTCCTGCGGGGTCAGGTCCTTGCCGTCGATGTGCACCCGGTAATCGCTGCCCATGTGGCGCTTGATGCTGGTCACGGTGCGGCCGGAGTTGGTGGCGATCTGCCGCTTGGCCGCGCCGCCCACCAGACGCTCGCCGTCTTTGGTAAAGGCCACCACGCTGGGGGTGGTGCGCTCGCCCTCTGCGTTGGTGATGACCACAGGCTTGCCGCCTTCCACCACCGCCACACAGGAATTTGTTGTGCCAAGGTCAATGCCGATCACTTTGCTCATATCGTTTTCCTCTCTTTGCGGCGCATCCCGTCCGCCAAAGCATTTTATTCACCTGATCATCTTACCCGATGCCTGTGACCATTTTTTAGTCCAATTGTAAAGAATCTATGTTGTAGGCCGTATTCCGGGGCTTCGGATCGGTCAGTTCCCGCAGCAGCTGTTCCGCTTCTGCCTGCAATTCGGCCGCATCCGGTTCCTTCTCCCGGGCCAGGATGGCAAAGCCCTGGGCGGCCTCTGCCGCCAGTGCCATGGCCTTTTTGGCCGAGACATAGCGGGTCTCGGCCTGGGCAAGGCGCAGACAGATGCGCGGGGTATACTCGATGTCCGGCATGCCCTGCGCCGTCTGCCGGGCTTTGCGGTAGTACAGCAGGGCCTTGCCCGCTTCGCCCCGGGCAGCGCAGTCCTCGCCCAGCGACAGCATGGCCAGCACCTCGCCGTGGTCGGCGGCGGTGCGCCACATCCGGCGGGCCTCGGTCTTGTTCTGCATCTCGCCCCGGCCCCGGTACAGGCAGTCGGCCAGCAGCGAGAGACCCATGGCATTGCCCTGCTGGGCGGCTTCGTCGTAGTGGTCGGCCGCCATGCGCCAGTCCCCGGCGCGGGCCGCTTCCCGCCCGGCTTCTACTTCTTCGTCTCCCGGCTCCTCCGGGTTGTGGCCCGCGTGGAGCAGGCCGTTGAGCAGGGCCTCATCCAGTGTGGCCGAGTGGCCCCACGGGTCGATGACCACGCCGTCGATGTCCGGCGCATCCAGCACCAGTTCCATGGCATCCTGCAGGGTGTAGTCCGCCATGGGGCGGGCCGCCGTGCTGCGGTCCACGCAGGCAGCTGCGCTGGAGGTGAACAGCGGCAGCCAGGTACGGTCCTTGTTTTTCAGGGTCCAGAGCGCAAGCCCTCTGGCCTTTTGCTGCGGGACGGGGTTCTCGGCCCAGGGGGCCGGGGTGGGCGGTGTGCCCGGGGCCGTCTGCAGCGGCACCAGAACATGGGTCTCCAGCTCCAGCGCGTAGTTCAGGGCCCCCATCAGGGCCCAGAAGCTCTCCTCGTTCTGCCCGTGATACAGCCGCTCGATCGCCTGCTCGATCGCCGGGCAGCCGGTGCCGCCGGGGCTGTAGCGCACCGGCGTGCGCGGGTGCCGGCTGCTGCCCACCGGGCGGAAGCGCACCCCGCCGTCTGTTCTTCTTGCCATTGTATGTTCCCTGCTTTCCTTCAGTGTCACCTCCTAGTATAGCAGGATTTTCCATCTTTCTCAACGGAAAACCTGCGCTTTGGCTCTGCATCTATCCCGGCAAACGTATGGTTTTTTTCAGCTGTGTGCGCTATAATAGGTAAAATTCCAGAATACTGGGATCAGAAAAGGAGGAACTAGCCTTGAACAACATGCTTGGCTATCTGAGGGACTACAAGCGCGAAAGCGTGCTTGCCCCCCTGTTCAAGATGCTGGAAGCCACATTTGACCTGTTCGTACCGCTGGTCATGGCCGATATCGTCAACGTGGGCATTGCCGCCCACGACCTGCACTACATCCTGGTGCGGTGCGGCATCCTGCTTGTGCTGGCCGTCATCGGCCTGACCTGCAGCCTCACGGCGCAGTATTTTTCCGCCAAGGCGGCGGTGGGCTACTCCACCGCCCTGCGGCATGCCCTGTTTGCCCACATCCAGAGCCTGAGCTTTTCGGAGATGGACACCCTGGGCACCAGCACCCTCATCACCCGCATGACCAGCGACATCAACCAGGTGCAGAGCGGCCTGAACCTGTTTTTGCGCCTGTTCCTGCGCAGCCCCTTTGTGGTGATCGGTGCCATGGTCATGGCCTTCACGGTCAACGCGCGGGCCGCGCTGATCTTCGTGGTGGCCATCCCGCTGCTGAGTGTGGTGGTGTTCGGCGTGATGGTGATCACCCGCCCGCTGTACAAGACCGCACAGGTGCGGCTGGACCGTGTGCTGGGCCTGACCCGCGAGAACCTGACCGGTGTGCGCGTGGTGCGTGCCTTTGACAAGGAGCAGGACGAGATCGACCGCTTCGAGAACGCCAACGACCTGCTGACTAAAATGCAGCTCCATGTGGGCCACCTTTCGGCCCTGATGAGCCCGCTGACCTATGTGATCATCAACATTGCCATCGTGGCACTGCTGTATGTGGGCAGCATTGAGATCAACGTGGGCGGCATGGCCTCCGGCGACGTGATCGCGCTGGTGAACTATATGAACCAGATCCTGATCGAGCTGGTCAAGCTGGCCAACCTGATCGTGCAGGTAAGCAAAGCGCTGGCCTGCGCCGGCCGTGTGCAGGCTGTGCTGGACACCAAGCCCGGCATGGACTTCCCCGCCGAGCTGCGCAGCGAGGTGCCCGCCGACAAGGCCGGTGACGCCGTGCGCTTTGACCATGTGAGCCTGACCTATGCCGGGGCCGGCGCACCCAGCCTGTCCGACATCAGCTTTACCGCCAAGCGCGGCCAGACCATCGGCGTCATCGGCGGCACCGGCAGCGGCAAGTCCAGCCTGGTCAACCTGATCCCCCGCTTTTACGACGCCACCGAGGGCACCGTGGAGATCCTGGGCCGCCCGGCCGCGGACTACCCCCGCGAGGCCCTGCGCGGCAAGGTGAATGTGGTCATGCAGAAGGCCCAGCTGTTCGGCGGCACCATCCGCTCCAACCTGCTGTGGGGCAACAAGAATGCCACCGACGCCGAGCTGTGGGCGGCCCTGGAGACCGCACAGGCGGCAGAATTCGTCAAGGCAAAGCCCTTTGGCCTGGACGAGCCCGTGGAACAGGGCGGTCGGAACCTTTCCGGCGGCCAGAAGCAGCGCCTGACCATTGCCCGTGCATTGGTAGGCAAGCCGGACATTCTGATCCTGGACGACAGCGCCAGCGCCCTGGACTACGCCACCGACGCAGCCCTGCGCAAGGCACTGGCCGCTCTGCCCGGCAGCCTGACCGTGTTCATCGTGAGCCAGCGCGCTGCCAGCCTGCAGCATGCCGACCAGATCCTTGTGCTGGATGACGGCAGGCTGGTGGGCCTTGGCACCCATGACCAGCTGCGCCAGAGCTGCCCGGTGTATGAAGAGATCTATGAGAGCCAGTTCAAGAAAGGGGATGTGCAGAAATGAGCGCGAAAGCCAAAGCAAAACTGACCCCGGAACAGCGCAAGGCCACACTGACCCGTGTGCTGCACAAGATCCGCCCCTATTCCCTGTTCGTGGTCTGCAGCCTGATCGTGGCCGCCGTGAGTGTGGCCGCACAGCTGTATATCCCCATCCTGTGCGGTGACGCCATCGACCTGATGCTGGGCAAAGGCAATGTGGACTTTGCCGGTGTAGGCCGCATCATTGTGGAGGTGCTGGTGGTGGCCGTGGTGGCCGCCTTTGCCCAGTGGCTGCTGAGCGTGTGCAACAACCGCATCACCTTTTCGGTGAGCCGGGACCTGCGCAACGAGGCCCTGCGCAAGATCCAGACCCTGCCGCTGTCCTACCTCGACAGCCACCCCTCCGGCGACATCGTGAGCCGCATGGTGGCCGATGTGGACACCTTTGCCGACGGCCTGCTGATGGGCTTCACCCAGCTGTTCAGCGGCGTGCTGACCATTCTGGGCACCTTGCTGTTCATGCTGAGCGAGAATGTGGTCATCACGCTGGTGGTGGTGTGCATCACCCCGCTGAGTCTGCTGGTGGCCAGCTTCCTTGCCAAGCGCAGTTACAAGTATTTTCAGGGTCAGAGCAGCGTGCGCGGCGAGCAGACTGCGCTGGTCAACGAGATGATCGAGGGCCAGAAGGTGGTGCAGGCCTTCGGCCACGAGGCCGAGAGCCTGGACGCCTTTGACGAAGTGAACGGCCGGCTGCAGGACGTGAGCCTGAAAGCTATCTTCTTCTCCAGCATGACCAACCCCGCCACCCGCTTTGTGAATAACATCGTGTACGCCGGTGTGGGCCTGGTGGGTGCCCTGTACGCCGTGCGCGGCGGCATCACCATCGGTCAGCTGAGCGTGTTCCTGAACTACGCCAACCAGTATACCAAGCCCTTCAACGAGATCTCCGGCGTGGTCACCGAGCTGCAGAACGCGCTGGCCTGTGCGGCCCGCGTGTTTGAGCTGCTGGACGCCGACGACCAGATCCCGGAAGCCGAGAACGCCGCTGTGCTGCAGCCGGACGGCCATGTGCAGCTGGAGGATGTGTCCTTCCGCTACCTGCCCGACCGCCCGCTGATCGAGGGCCTGAGCCTGGACGTGAAGCCCGGCCAGCGCATCGCCATCGTGGGCCCCACCGGCTGCGGCAAGACCACCCTCATCAACCTGCTCATGCGCTTCTACGATGTGAACGGCGGCTCCATCAAGGTGTCCGGCACCGATATCCGGGATGTGACCCGTGCCTCCCTGCGTGGCAGCTACGGCATGGTGCTGCAGGATACCTGGCTGCGGGCCGGTACGGTGCGGGAGAACATCGCCTACGGCAAGCCGGACGCCACCCTGGACGAGGTGGTGGCTGCCGCCAAGGCCGCCCACGCCGACAGCTTCATCCGCCGACTGCCGGACGGCTACGACACCGTCATCGCGGAGGACGGCGGCAACATCAGTCAGGGCCAGAAGCAGCTGCTGTGCATCGCCCGCG
>ERZ1673696.163-NODE-163-length-76025-cov-21.618402_pt1 | contig 76025 bp, 78 predicted proteins | sample MGYA00580226_ERZ1673696 | MGnify/ENA primary metagenome ERZ1673696 (study PRJEB41218, sample SAMN15661743) | gut metagenome | host: Homo sapiens | place: Canada: London | collected 2015-08-20/2019-03-30 | study: EMG produced TPA metagenomics assembly of... | reverse complement strand
CTGCCCGAGCTTTTCCTCGGAAAACCGGCAGACCCGCGTGGCACACAGCGCGCCGACCCCGAAGGTGTAGATCCACATGTTTTTAAAGAGGAGCTGCGCCTCTGCCTCGCGCAGGCCATAGGTCTCTCGGATCAGGCCGATGCAGGTCCGGGCGGTGGGGACGAGCTCGCCGAAGACGTCGTCAAAGGAGACGGCGCAGCGGTTTTCCTGCATAAAGAGCAGCTGATACAGCTTTGGCTCCTTTGCGCCGAACAGCACCATCTGCATGCCGATCTGCTTGAACAGCGGCATGCCGGGCAGCTTCTGCTCCGCATAGCTCTCAAAGCGGCGCATCGCGGCCTCACGCACGGCGTCCTGCACCTCTTTCATGCTGGCAAAGACCGTGAAGATCGGGCGGGCGGAAGCGCCGAGCGCGTCGCCCAGCTCCTTCGCGGTGAGTGCCTCGATGCCTTTTTCGGAGACGATCGTCAGCGCGGCCTGCACGATCTCGTCCCGGGTGAATTTCGGTTTCGGCGGCATAGACTCTCTCCTGAAACGAAAATATCTGTTTTAAAACGCTCGTTCTGCAACGAGCGATTTAGATTATGGCGATGGAAAAAGCATTTTTCAAGCCCTTTTTGTTCGGTTTTTCCGGAGAAAATGCGGGGAAGGTCAGTCCGTGTCCCGGTCCTCCTGCGCGGCGATCTTGTTCAACACGCGGTCCTGATGCGCCTCAATGGCGAGCAGGATCAGAAGCAGCAGAAACAGCGCGCCGGAAAACCCGAACGCGATCGCCGCGGCGAGCTTCCAGCACAGCAGCTCCAGCGCCAGACCGATCAGCAGGAAGATCCCGACCCACTTGAGCATGATCGTCCCCGGCTCCAGCATATCCAGCTTATAACGATACCGCGTGTCATACGTCACGGGCGGTTTCTCTTTTTTCATATGGTCTCTCCAAAAATCTTATGTTCCATGTTTCATGTTCCGTGTTTCCCAATCTGTGCGGCTGATGCCGTAGACGGCGGTCTGTCTCGATCATGATCATTTGCGGTTCCCTTTCTCAGTCAAAGCAGGGCGCAACGTAGGTTCGGATCAATTCGATCCGGTCCTTCACACGGGGCTGAAAGCGGGAGGTGATGGCGGCGACCAGGTTTTTATCCGGGCTGACATAGAGGGCATTGCCGCCGTCGCCCAGGGCCGCGAAGCCATGCTCCTGCGGGAGGACCCACCACAGATATCCGTAGGGCAGATCGCGCTCGGCCCACCGGCTCTGCTCGGCGGTGCTCTCCCGCACCCAGCGTTCCGATACGAGCCGCTGCCCGTTCCAGATGCCGCCGTCCAGATACAGCTGCCCGAGCTTTGCCAGATCCATCGGCGAGAGCGTCAGCCCCCAGCCGCCCGCGTTCACACCCATTGGGTCCGCGGCCCAGACGCGCAGATCGGTCGACTCGTAAAAGGCCATCAGTTCTTCCCTGCTGCGGAAGGTGATGCTCTGCTCCACGGGGATACCCGGCGGGGCAAAGAGATGCTCCTTTGCAAAGTCCAGCACGGACTGCCCGGTCACCCGCGTCAGAATGCCGGTCAGGATGTCCGGCCCGATGAGCGGTGCGTAGCGAAATTCGCCGACTGGCCCCTTCCCGCCCAGCAGATCGAGGGAAAACCGCACCCAGTCCGGGCAGGTAAAATACTTCGTGTAGGGTGTGGAGCGATATTTGTAGGGCGCAGTCATGGTGAGCATGTCACGGATCGTAATATTCTGAATTGTCTTTTCGCCCCGCTTGGGCGTGTATTCCGGGAAAAATTCCAGGACCTGCTGGTCGATGCTTCCAAGGCAGCCCCGGTCCAGCGCGATCCCGAGCAGGATCGAGACGATGCTCTTGGTCACCGAGAACACGTTAAGACGGCTTTCCGCCGTGCAGCCGCCAAAATAGCGTTCATAGACGGTCTCGCCGTCCTTCCGCACGACCATCCCGGCGATATTGCCGTAGTCCGCCGCGATGGCCGCTTCCAGTTTCATGATGTCTTCCTGCTTCATCTATGTTTCCTCATCTCCCGGCGTCTTCCGTGATCCAGGCGTCCAGAAAGCGCAGTTGTTCTTCCGTGTGGAACCAATGCTCGCCGTCCGGCATGACGGTCAGCTCCGCGCCGACGCGCCGGGCGAAGGCCGAGATGGTTTCCGGCGAGGTCAGATCGTCGTGCGCGCCGTACAAGATGCGGGTGGGCACATGCCATGCGATCGGATGCGCCCGCACGTAGGTCAGATACTTCCATGACAGCGTTTCGCCGAAGGCTGTGGGAATTTCCTGCTTTTCGGCAAGCTCCTGCTCGCGCACGCCGGCCCACTGCAGCATATCGCCGATCAGCTTCTCCATATCGACCACGGGAGAGATCCAATACGCCCGGTCGACCAGCGCTGCATCCAGCGCGGACATGGAAAAGAACGCGCCGATGCTGTTGGCGATCAGCGTGAGGCGGTCACAGCGTTTCCGTTGCGCTGCGAAAAACGGCGGGAATTCGGCTTCGGCCTCCCACGGGCTCTGCGCGCGGTAATCAAAGCCGACGACTTCCGCGTCCGGGAACAGCGGCCGGTAATGCCCGGCTTCCGCCGCCGAGCCGCCCTTCCCGTGGACGTAGATAACGATTTCTTTCATATCCGCCACCTTCCCTCCTGTCCCTGCCGCGCGTCTGCGAGCTTTTCCAGGATCCAGACGATGCCGAAGGCCAGCAGCGCGAAGCTGCCGCAGAGCAGGGACAAGATCACATCACAGACATCCGCCAGTGCGGGGTGCTTTTTTATAAATTCTTTCATGGGCATTTCCTTCATTCCTGACAATAAATAAAAGACGCAGCGCGTTCCACGTCTGTTGTGGTCTGCACTGCGTCTAAGCGTCTGGCATTTCAATTTCTTCTGTTTTTCCGTTCTGAAACCGGATCACACAGGTGTATCTGCATTTCGGGCAGAACAGGGGGAAATCCTCCAGCACCGTGTGCGGCCGGAGCTGTGTCCGCGTCTTGCCGCCGCAGCGGGGACAGCGGAGCCAATTCAATTTGAGCGGGAGCGTTTCGGTCATGTTAATCATCCTCCTGTACCCTGGGTCCCCTTCCGACCAGCGCGCGAAAGGCCGCGTCGCGGTCAAACGTCCCGGCGGCGAAGCCGGTGATCTCCTTGATGGACTTGCAGATGCTGATGCTGACCCCCGTCAGGACCTGCCCGATCTCCTGGTCGGAATACGGGCAGTCGCCGGTCACGATCAGCGTGGACAGACTGTGCACCACGAACCACAGATCGCGGAAATACAGATCCGCTTCCAGCTCTGTGATCTGGTAGATCTCCATCAGCGTCGGCCGGACGAGCGTCTGCAGATGCTTCATCGACTGCATCGCGCTCCAGCCCTGCCCCTGCGCCCGCGTGAGAAACAGCAGCCGGTAGAGCTCCGGCTCCTCCCGCGCGAAGCGGATATACTGCATTCCGACGCCGAAGAAGGGGATCTTCTCCTGCAGGCCCGCGTTCGTATATTGGTCGTACACGCGCACCGCGGCGGCGCAGACCTCCTGCCGGACGGTGTCCATCGAGCCGAAGGCCGTGAAGATCGGCTGCGTGGACGTGCCGAGCGCGTCCGCCATCGTCTTCGCGGTCAGCCCCTCGATCCCCTTCGTCCGGACGACCTGCAGCGCGGCTGCCACCATTTCTTCTTTTGTAAACTTGTTCTTCGGCGCCATGGTCTGTGCCCCTTTTAAAATATATTATTCGATACACATCGTTCGATGTATATCAAACATTATACGCGGCCGGAGCAGCCTTGTCAATAGCGCGGACGCGGCAAACAGGAATTTTTTTACGCGCCCGGCGCAGAAAACGACTGGATCGATACTGTCAGATGTGCCGCGCCGAAGATCAGCATCAGGATCACCGCCGGCAGATTCCGCAGCCACAGCGCCGCGCACAGATAATAGAGGACCGGGAAAAAGACCAACGGCAGCGGGACCAGCAGGAACGCGCGCTGCAGCAGCGCGATCTCCCGTCCGCCGAGGAAATAGCGGATCCATACGGCGTAGTACAAGGCCAGAAAGCAGACCGCCAGCCAGAACCAGACGCCCTGCGGGCGGACCGGCTCACGGCTGACAAGCAGCATGACGGCGAGCAGATAAGCGATGCGGCTGCTCTGCTCTACGAGCTTCACCCAGCGGGTGACGGGTGTGGGCGGCCCCACCTTTCCGGCCGGCGGGAAGGCGGCATAGGCGAGATTGATGAGCATCGGCAGCGCAAAGACCACCAGCCCGACCCAGGAGAACGATACCTTCAGATTCACAGGACGACGCCCGCTTTCACAGCAAATTCCGGCAGCTTTGCGGGCTTGCCGTGGATGGCGATCAGCGCGCGGAACTCCCGGCGGAAGGCCTCGCGGAGCTCGGACTCGGTCAGATGCAGATGGTCGGTGTTCGCGAGGATCGCCAGCCCGTAGGAGTAGTAGATCATGTCCTGATGGAACCGGCGCGCGACCTCCTCCGGATAGCCGAATTCATCCTCCATCGCGCGCAGGACTTCCGGCAGCAGAATGTCGTTCTGGTACGGCTCCATCTGCCCGCCCTCCAGATACAGCCAGCGGAACAGCTGCTTTTCCTCCGCCGCGAATTTGACGAAGCCCATCCCGTAGCTGCTGTAGCGGGTGTCGTTCCCCTCATGGGCGCGCAGGGAGTCCTGCACGCGCTGTGTGTGCAGCGTGATGGCGCGCGCGCGGAGCGCGGCCTTCAGCTCGTCCATGTTCTGAAACGACGAATAGATCGGCTGCGTCGAGCAGCCCAGCTTTTTTGCGACGCTGCGGGCGTTGACGGCCGAAAATCCGCCCTCCCGCAGCACCTCCACCGCCGCATCCACGATCGCATCCCGCGAGATCCTCCTGACAGCCGGCATAGAATCCTCCTTGATTTATAACACTCAGTTATATAACGCTGCGTTATTATACGCCGCCATCATGTCCTTGTCAACCCCCGCAGCCAGGCTGCGCCGAAAAAAACCAGCCCATCCGAAGATGGGCTGGCCGGATCGGGAAAATGCGTTACCGCGCAGTCATATGCGCCAGCAAAAAGTCATAGATCTCCGCGGCGGAGGGCGGGCAGCCCTTGAGACTGCAGGCAAAGCCCTGCGTGCAGCTGCCGATGCCGAGACTGCCGGTCTTCCCGCGGTAATTCTGCCCGATGCAGATCGTATCGTCAAAGGTCAGGCGGCCATAGTCTGCCTCCAGCTTGTTGAGCGCGTACAGCAAAGACCCGTAGCAGGCGCTGCAGGCTGCATCCGCGCAGACATACCGGCCCAGCGCCTGCACGCGACGCGACGGCCGCTGGTCTGTGACGGCCTGTGCCGGTTCGTTGAGCGCGGTGATCGTCGCGGCAGAAAGATCTGTGCTGCCGACGCCGAGCGCCTCCGCCATCGGGATGTAGGGGACGTCCTGCGGCTGATATCCCATGGTCCGGCAGACGAAGCTGTCGCAGAGCACCGGATCCTTGCAGGCGAAGATCCGGTCCATTTCGACCGGGTTGCCGCCTTCCTCAAAGTCCAGATCGCCGCAGATGTTGTCGACCAGGATGAAATCCCAGTGGATCAGCGCGTTCAGATGCGCGATCGGCGCGTGCAGCCCGAGTGCGTGGAAGCGGCGCTTTTCCGAGTTGGGGATCAGCCCCTTCGCGTTTTTCAGCGCGCAGGTGATGAGCGTCTGCCCGTGGCCCTTCAAAACCGGCATGTTGATCAGAAATCCGGGGCGCATGGCCTCGTTGCAGACCTTGATCTGCATGCCCTTCGCGTCATAGCTGGCCGAGGCATCCTTCTGCAGGTCGATGAACGGGACCCGGTACTGCCGGCAGACGTCCAGCAGGCCGCTTGTCTGAACGGCCTCCGAGGTCCGGCTGCCGACCCAGGAGCCCTCGATGACGCGCAGGTCGCGAAAGCCGTTTTCCTGCAGGTATTCCAGCACGCCCGCCACCAGCTCCGGGTGCGTCGTTGCACCGCGGGAGGCGGGCGCGCCGATCACCAGATTCGACTTCAGCGCGACCGGGGTATCCCGGCTGCCGATCTCGTCCGCCAGCCCGGCGGCCTGCAGCAGCTGCTTGGTCATCTGTTTATAGTTTTTTCCGTGGATCAGAATGATCTGCTGGTTCTGCATGATTCGTCCCTCCCTGCCGCATGGCGGCGTCCGGTCAACTGCGGCGGCTGGTAAACTCCAGCGTGCGGATCAGCTGCGTCATCATGGTGTTGTACGGCGTGGGGATGCCGTACTGCTTGCCGAGTGCGGCGACCGCGCCGTTGAGATACGCGATCTCCGTCGGGCGGCCCGCGCGGATATCGGTGCGCATGGACGTCGTGCCCTCCCGCGCGCCGTGGAGGACCTGCCAGACAAAATCACAGACCTCCTCATAGGAAAAGCTCTGCCCGGAGGCGTTTGCCACCTGGACGGCCTCGGCGATCTCCTGCCGGCCGAGCGCCCAGGCCTCCTCACACTGCTCCACCATGCCGATCGGCCGGTCAAAGAGTGCGGTCAGCGGGTTGATCGTCAGATTGATGAACGCCTTTTTCCAGATCAGACCGTCAATATTCGTGCTGGCCTCGGCGCAGAAGCCGCAGCTGGTGAAAAACGCTGCCGTCTGCTCGGCGAGCGCCGTCTTGCCGCAGAGACTGTGCCGATCGTCGTGATCCCCATGCCGCCGTGCTGGCTGACCGCGGTGTCCGAAAGACGCTGGCTGTTGATGGTCGAGGTGCCGACCAGGATCTGCTCCGGACGGAAGAGCTGCTGCAGCGTCTGCCCGTTGCCGATGCCGTTCTGCAGCGTCAGGATGACCGTCTCCGGCCCGATGCAGCCGCGGATGCTTTCGATGGCGTCGCGCGTCTGGAACGCCTTGACGAACACGACCAGAAGGTCAAAGACCTCCGAAGCCTCCGCCGCACAGACGGCGCGGAGCGACCCGCACGCGACCGGCCCCTCGTCGGTCTGGATGGACAGGCCGGTCTCCTCGATGGCCTGTGCCTGCTGCTTCCGGTGCGTCAGAAGCGTGACGTCCGCCCGGCGGGAGAGATAGCCGCCGAACAGACAGCCCATCGCGCCGGTCCCAATGATCCCGATTTCCGCAGCCATATGCACGCGCTGCGCGAGGTCGGTTATACCGGCGTCATCGCGGTCGAGTGCCGCCCGTACCCCGATGCCTATACCGGCGCGGAGCGCTGCATCCGGTATATGCGGGCGATGGAAACGATCGTGGATATTGAACGAAGCAATTTTCGATAATGCGATAAGGAGGCTACTGAATGAATGAACGGATCGCCCGCCTGCGCACAAAGAATCTGACGCAGCAGCCGGAAATATGCAGTGAACGCGCACAAATCGTAACACGTGCGTACGAAAAATACAAGGACCTTCCGCCGCTTCTTCTGCGGGCGAAGACCTTTGAAGCCATCATGCAGGAAATGACCATCTGGATCGCCGACGACGAGCTGATCGTCGGCAACCAGGCGAAAATGGCCAAGGGCGCGCCGGTCTATCCGGAATTCTCCGTGGACTGGATCATCAAGGAGCTTGACAGCTTCAGCACCCGCACCTCTAGCAGATTCCTGCTTTCCGAGGAAAACAAGACCGTGCTGCGGGAGCTTCTTCCGAAGTGGCAGGGCAGAACGACGAAGGACCGCGCGCTGAGCATCATCCCCGAGGCCGCGAAGGAGGCCATGGCCAGCCAGGCGTTCCTGCTGTCCCCGCTGTCCAGCGGTCTCGGCCATATCAGCGTCAGCTATCAGAAGCTGATCGACCACGGCATCGACTTCCTGCTTGACGAGATCCGGGAAAAGCTGGCGCACTGCCAGCCGACCGCCGCGGAGGACGTGGAGCGGAAAGTATTCTACGAAGCCTGCCAGATCGTCCTGCAGGCCATGCTGCACTTCGCTGAGCGCTTCGCCGCCCTCGCCGAGACCCAGGCCGCGCGGGCCGAAGGCCAGCGGAAGGACGAGCTGCTCGAGATCGCCCGTGTCTGCCGCAAGGTCCCCCGCGAACGCGCCGAGACCTTCCATGAGGCCCTGCAGAGCTTCTGGTTCTTGCACCTTTGCCTGCAGATCGACTCCAACGGCCACAGCATGAGCCCCGGCCGCTTTGACCAGTACACCTGGCGCTGCTACGAAAACGACATGCAGCGCGGCGTTTCGCCGGAGCGGGAAGAGGAGCTGCTCGGCTGCCTCTGGGTCAAATTTGCGGAGATCAGCAAGCTGCGCGACTACATGGGCTCGCTCGCTTTCGGCGGCTACCCGATGTTCCAGAACCTGATCGTCGGCGGCATGGACGCAGACGGCAACGACGTGACGAACGACGTGTCGGTCCTTTGCTGCAAGGTGACGGCGGAGCTGAAGCTCTCGCAGCCGTCGCTGTCGGTCCGCTGGCATAAGCATTCCGCGCGCCGCATGAAGCTGGCCGCCGCGGAGGTCGCACGCGCCGGTATCGGCATGCCTGCCTATTTCAATGACGAGGCCATCATCCCCGTCCTGCGCAACATCGGCTGCTCGCTGGCCGAGGCGCGCGACTACTGCGAGGTCGGCTGTGTCGAGCCGCATGTCGCCGGCCGGATGGAGGGCATGTATTCCGCGGGCTTCACGAACCTCTGCAAGGTCCTCGAAACGACGATCTTCAACGGCGTCGATCCCATCCGGGGCAAGCAGATCGGTCTCGCCGTCGGCGAGCAGTTTGAAGATTTCACCGCGTTCTATGACGCCTACCGGACCCAGCAGCGCTATTTCATGGACCTGCATGCGCAGTCCGTCAACGCGGTCGAATTTGCCCACAGCACCCTGTGCCCGACGCCGCTGGTCTCCTGCTTTGTCGACGACTGCATCGAACGCGGCGTGGACATCCGCCGCGGCGGCGCCCATTATAACTACACCTCTCCGAATGCCGTCGGCCTTGCCAACCTCGGCGACTCGATGCTGGTGATCAAGCGCAAGATCTTTGAGGAGAAGAAATACTCCATGGACGAGCTCCGCGGCTTCCTGCGCAGCGACTTCCTCGGACATGAGCGCGTCCGGCAGGAATTCCTGAATGACGTACCCAAATACGGCAACGACGATGATGAGGCCGACGCCATGGCCCGCCGCTGCGGCGAGGATTACTGCATCGACTTCAAGCGCTATACCGGCTACCGCGGCGCGAGCTTCCAGCCCGGCCTGCAGAGCATTTCGGCGCACGCGCTCTTTGTCGGCAGCCTCGGCGCGACGCCGGACGGCCGGACGAAGCAGATGCTGGTCTCCGACGGCGGTGTTTCCCCGGCGCAGGGACGCGATATCTGCGGTCCGACGGCAGCCATGCTCTCCGTTGCCAAGCTCAACCATCTCGAGGCGACGAACGGCGCGCTGCTGAACGTCAAGTTCCATCCTTCCGCCGTCAAGGGCGAGCGTGGGCTGGAAAACCTCTGCGCGCTGACCGACGCCTTCTTCGGCCTCGGCGCACAGCATGTGCAGTACAATGTTGTGGACAGCGAGGTCCTGCGCGACGCGCAGAAGCACCCGGAAAAATACGGCGATCTGGTCGTGCGCGTGGCCGGCTTCAGCGTCCTGTTCACGACGCTCGATACGGTTTTGCAGAACGACATCATTGAGCGCACGCAGCACAACTGCTGCTGAGGGCCGGATATGGAAAAACAGCTGATCGGATGGATCTTTGATATCCAGCGCTTCTCTGTCCACGACGGGCAGGGCATCCGGACCAACGTCTTCTTCAAGGGCTGTCCGCTGCGCTGCGATTGGTGCAGTAATCCGGAGTCCCAGCTGCTGCGTCCGCAGCCGCTCTATGACGAAAAGAAATGCATCGGCTGCGGCCACTGCGCGCAGACCTGCACCCAAAACGCCATCACGACACAGCCCACATACACGATCGACGTCGCCAGATGCATGCACTGCGAGACCCACAGCTGCGCCTCCGTCTGCTACGCCAAGGCGCTCACGATCGCAGGCCGCCCCTACACGGTGGACGAGGTCCTGCGCATCGTCAAAAAGGATGCCATGTTCTACGGCACGTCCAATGGCGGGCTGACCGTGACCGGCGGCGAAGCCGTCGTGCAGACGGAATTTCTGGTCGAGCTGCTCAAGCGCTGTAAGGAGGCGGGGATCCATACCTCGATCGAGACCTGCAGCGCCTGCAGCTGGGATAAGATCCGCCAGACCCTGCCCTACATCGACGAATATCTCTGCGACGTCAAGCACACCGACCCGGTCAAGCTGCGCGCCGAGACTGGCGGCGATGCGCAGATGCTGCTCGATAACATCCGCAAGCTCGCGGAAAACGGCGCGAAGATCCTCGCGCGTGTGCCGATGATCCCCGGCTTCAACACGGATGAGGCGGAGGTCGAAAGCATCGGACGCTTCATCGCGTCCTGTAAGATCCCGCGTGTGGAGATCCTGAATTTCCACCGGCTCGGCGTGCCGAAGTACATCAAGTGCTTTGCCGGCCGCCTGCCGAAGGAACGCGAGCCGCTGACGCAGCAGGAGCTGGACCGGCGGCTGGAGATCCTGCGCAGCCTCGGGCTCGAGGCAAGCGTAGGCTGAACGTATGAACCAGGGGGACGCCCCTGTTCAAAACCAAATATCACACACAAATCATTTTGGAGGAAACATCATGAAAAAACTGACCGCGCTGCTTCTGGCAGTCATCCTGGTGCTCGGCCTTGCGGCTTGCGCCGCCCCTGCCAAGCAGGATACCACCAGCAAGACCGAACCCGCCGCTGCGGAGACCACATCCACCGATGCCGCCACCACGCCCGAAACGGAAGCCTCCGGTGACACGGTCACCCTGAAGTTCGCCTGCGACGACACCCAGTCTTCCTCGTACTACATTGCCCTGGAACAGTTCGAAAAGGAAGTTGAAGAAAAGACCAACGGCGCTGTCCAGGTCGAGCTGTACGGCGACGCGCAGCTGGGCAATGCCACCGACACGATCGAAGGCATGCAGCTCGGCACCATCGAGTGCGCCTTCGCATCCACTGCGGCTGTGAGCCAGTTCGTTCCCGAGTTCTACTATGTCGACGCGCCCTTCATCTTCCGGGATGCAGACCATGCGCACGCTGTCGTTGACGGCGAGGTCGGCCAGATCATCGGCGACGCCAGCATCGAAAAGCAGGGCATCCGTGTCCTGGGCTGGATGGACACCGCGTTCCGCAACATCTACAGCTCCAAGGCCGTCCGGACCGTCGACGACCTGAAGGGCCTGAAGATCCGCACCATGCAGTCCGACCTGCACACCGCCACCTTTGAGGCACTCGGCTGCCTGCCCACCCCGATGTCCTCTTCCGAGGTCTACAGCTCCCTCTCCTCCGGCGTCATCGACGCGGCTGAAAACTGCTACTCCTACGTTCTGAACCAGTCGATGTATGAGGTCGCTCCCTACATCATCAACACCGAGCATTTCTACGGCTTCTGCGTCATCATGATGGCAGAGAAAATCTTCCAGAGCCTGACTGCCGAACAGCAGCAGATCATCCTCGACGCTTCTGCAAACTGCATCAGCTTCCAGCGGGATCTGGTCGCCCAGCAGAACAGCGACGCTGTCGACGCGCTGAAGGAAAAAGGCGTGGAATTCATCGATTTGGACAAGGCTGAGCTGCAGGCGAAGGTCGAGCCCGTCTACGAAAAGTATGCAGACAAGCTGCCCGCAGACATCATGGAGAAGATCAGAAACACCTGATATCCCGAATATCCCGTGCCTGCCTGCTCCGGCAGGCAGGCACGCCACTTGTCTAGGTAAGGAGATATGTCTATGAAGAAAGTGCTCAAGGTGCTTGCCGGGATCGAATCGGTCGTCTGCACGGCCGCATTCATCATCATGCTCACCTTCTGCTTTTTCCAGGTCCTGAACCGGAACATTTTCAAGATCCCCCTGGGTTGGACAGAAGAGCTGTCCCGGTTCTCCATGGTCTGGATGGCGCTGCTCGGCTCTGAGCTCGGCCTGCGCAAGGGCAAGCAGATGCCGGTCGACGCCGTCGTCAGCAAGCTGCCCTTTGTCCCCAAGAAGATCGTCGAATGCCTCGGCTGCATCATCAGCGGCGCCTTTGCCGGCGTTTCCGGCTATTACGCCTTGCAGTTCGTGGCGAGCAACATCACGAACGGCCAGATCGCGCCCGCGCTGAACGTCCCGATGTGGATCGTGTATCTGATCCTGCCGATCAGCCTGTTTTTGATGTTCCTGTTTGAAGTCTATAATTTTTTCCACATCCTGCTGCAAAAGCGGGAACAGACCGATGAGGAAGGAGGCTGCGCATAATGGATACCGGTACGCTCGCATTGATCCTGTTCGGCATGTTCGCGCTCCTTCTGATCATGAAGGTCCCCGTGTCCTTCTGCCTCGGCATCGCCGCGACGGTCTGTCTGATCATCCTTGGCTACCCGCTGACGGTCATCAGCCAGAAAATCTTCACGGCGCTCAACTCCTTCTCCATTATGGCGATCCCGCTGTTTATCCTCGGCGGCAACCTGATGTCGGAGGGCGGCATCTCCAAGCGGCTGACGGAGTTCTGTGAAGCGCTCGTCGGCAATATCCGCGGCGGTTTGGCGATCGTTGTGATCCTGGCCTGCGCGTTCTTCGCGGCCCTGTCCGGCTCCGGCCCGGCGACGGTCATTGCCATCGGCAGCATGATGTACCCCGAGATGGTCAAGCGCGGCTATCCGGATTATCAGGTTGCAGGCCTCGTCGCCGTTGCCGGCGGTCTCGGCCCGATCATCCCACCGAGCATTATCATGGTCGTCTACTGCACCATGACCCAGGTGAATGTCGCCAGCCTCTTCTCCTCCGGCTTCCTGGTCGGCGCACTGCTGATCATCGCGATGGCGATCATCGCTTTTGTGCAGGCGAAGAAGTATAACTGGCCCGTCACGGCGGAAAAGTTCTCCTGGAAGCGTGTCTGGCACTCGTTCAAGCATTCGATCCTGGCGCTTCTGATGCCGGTGATCGTTCTGGGCGGCATTTACTCCGGCATCTTTACGGCGACGGAAGCCGGCGCAGTTTCCTGCGTCTACGCGCTGATCGTTGCGGTGTTCATCTATAAGACGCTGACCTGGAAAGAGGTCCTGCGCATCATCCGGGATTCCGCCGTGGCCTGCTCCGTTATCCTGTTCATCATGGGTACCTCGACGGTCTTCTCCTGGCTGTTTACGGTCAGCGGCATTTCCGGCTGGCTGGTCAGCTCTGTGACCGGCGCGGGTCTGGGCTACTATCCGATCCTGCTCATCATCACCGTGATCCTGCTGATCTTCGGCTTCTTCCTGGAGGGCATTGCCACGGTCTCCATGCTGCTGCCGCTGTTCATCCCGATCGCGCAGGCCGTCGGCATCGATCTGCTGCACCTCGGCATGATCGTCACCATGACGAACGTCATGGGCTGCATGACGCCGCCGGTGGCGAACAACATCTTCGCTGCCAGCACCTTCACGGGCCTCCCGATGGGCCGCATCAGCAAGGGCGAGCTGCCGTATCTGGGCTGCTTCTTTGTAGTCCTGCTGATCGTGGTGTTCTGCCCGGGACTCATTACCATGTTTGGGTAAGGAAAGCTTGATTTTTGCGGATTCATAGTCTAACATAATTCGTAAGATAACGTTAAGCTTCGAACTTCATTCGCAAGATACACCCATCGAAGACAAACGCCGCGGCGAACACAGGATCTGCAGAAATCGGGGGAGCAAGATGAAAAATGTCACACTGAAAGAAGTTGCAAAGGAAGCCGGCGTCTCTGTTATGAGCGTATCCAAGGCGCTCAACAACAAAGAGGGGCTCTCGGATGAGACCCGCCGGCGGATCCTGGAGATCGCCGCGCAGATGAACTACAGCCAGAACCAGGTGGCCTGCAGTCTGCGCACCGGGGCGACCCGGACCATCGGCGTCGTCCTGTCCGACAGTGCGGAGTCCGTCGTCGCGCGCGTACTGCGCGGGATCCAGGACGAGGCGCGCAGAAACGGCTACAGCGTCATCATCACCAACACCGACAAGCAGCCGGAGCTGGAATATGACGCGATCCAGTCTCTGATCGACAAGCGGATCGACGGCCTCATCCTTGTTGCCCCGAAATGCTATACCGAGGAGCGGCTCATGTGGATCCAGGGCTTCGGCATTCCGACCGTGATCGCCATGCGTCATGGCGAGCGCGGCCAGAATACCGCCGACGCCGTCCTGAACAACAACTATGACGGCGGCTACGAGGTCGTATCGCATCTGCTCGCCCAGGGCTGCAGACGGCCGGTGTTCTTGCACCTGCAGGATTCCCGTTCCAGCCGCGAACGCAGTGACGGCTATGCCAGCGCTCTGCGCGAATATGGCCTCAGCCTGGAGTCTTTCCCCAACTTCGAGGTCGAGGTCAGCGTGGAAGCGGGCCTTGCCGCGGTGCGGGAGATCCTCGCCCTGCCGGTTCTGCCAGACGCGATCGTCTGCGGCTGCGATACGGTCGCCATCGGCGTCATCGAGGCGCTGCATGCCGCGCACATCCGCATCCCGGAGCAGATCCGCGTGACCGGCTACGACGGCATCGAATTCGGCGCCTATCTGAAAACGCCCCTGACGACCATTGCCCAGCCGCTCTACGAGATCGGCATGACCAGCGCGCAGCTGCTGGTCGAGCGCATCAAAAAGCCGGCTTCTCCCGCGCGGGAGATCCTGCTGCAGAGCAAGCTCGTGGTCCGCGAGTCGACCGGCGGCGCATCCGCTGCGCAGCCAATACCAACTACACATTGATCGTACCCGGTCCGGCATTGCGGCCGGATCCGCAAAGGAGACACATAGTTATGAATAACGAACATAAATACCTGCAGTGGTTCAGCAGCCAGACAAAGTCTATCTACTGGCATGATTCCGCCGTCCGCGCAGAGCAGCAGGCTGCTTTTGCCAACGGCGCCACCGGCATGACGACCAACCCGTTTTTGATCCAGTCCACGCTGAACGGCGACCGTGCATTCTGGGCCGAGCGCCTCGCGGCCATCCCGCAGGATCTGAAGGGCGACGAGAAGGTCTACGCGCTCATGCAGTGCGTGACCGGCTATTATGCCGAGCAGACCCGCCCGATCTTCGAAAAGGGCGTCCCCGGCGAAGGCTATGTCTGCGCGCAGACGAACCCCAACAAGACCGGCGATGCGGAGTATATGATCGAGCAGGCGAAGATCCTCGCCTCCTGGGCGCCGAATATCGTGGTCAAGATGCCCGCGACCAACGCCGGTATCAAGGCGTATGAGGAATGCGCGGCGCTGGGCCTGAACGTCGCAGCCACCGTCAGCTTCACCGTCCCGCAGGTCCTCGCCGTCGGCGAGCCTGCAGCCCGCGGCAAGGAGCGTGCAAAGCAGAATGGCATCAAGCCGGGCCTGACCATTGCCGTTCTGATGTGCGGCCGTCTGGATGACTACCTGCGCGACGTTGCGCACGACAGCGGCGCAGCCGTCAGCGAGAGCGATATCACTCAGGCCGGTATCGCCTGCCTGAAAAAAGCCTACCGCATCTTCAACGAGCGCGGCTATGACACCTACCTGATGCCCGCGGGCTGCCGCGGCGCAAACCAGATCATTGAGCTGGCCGGCGCAAAGATGATCTTCTCCATTGCCCCGAAGATCGTCAAGATGCTCCCGAGCGACACGAAGTGCGAAGAACGCATCGATGTTCCGGTCGCGCAGGACGTGATCGACCGCCTGATGACCATGCCGGAGTTCCGCAAGGCCTATCTCGAGGACGGCATGACCCGCGAGCAGTTCATCACCTTCGGCTCTGCCAACCGCACGACCGATCAGTTTATCAACGACGGCTGGAACCCGCTGATCAATTTTAAATTCTGAGCAGAGGTACCGATATGAACTATTTGGAGTGGATCAACCAGTGCACCCCGACCCGGTGGTGGCACGACTCCGGCAACCCGGATGAGATCGAGCTGGCGATCCGGCGCGGCGCGACCGGCGTGACGACGAACCCGGTCCTGACCTTCCGCTCGTTCCAGTCCCAGCCGGAATTCTGGAACCCGAAGGTCGTGGCGCTCGGCGACGATTTTGAGCCGGAAGCACGCGCAGAGGCGCTTTTGAAGCTCGTTGCGACTTATGCGGCGGAAAAGGTCCGCCCGGTTTACGAGCGGACGAACGGCGCGGACGGCTACGCGCTCGGCCAGCTGAACCCCACGCGGGCCGGCGACGCCGAGGGCATGCTCGCGCAGGCGCGGCGCGTCCACTCATGGGCGGAAAATATCGCCGTCAAGCTTCCCGCGACCGCGGCCGGTATCGAGGTGATCGAGCATCTGGCGGAAGAGGGCATTCCCATCTGCGCCACGATCAATGTCTCCGTCTCGCAGGCGATCGCCGTGGCCGAGGCCTATGCGCGCGGCAAGCAGAAGGCGCTGGCCGCGGGCGTAAAGCCCCCGCTGTGCATTGTCGTGCAGCAGGTCGGCCGTCTGGACGATTATCTGCGCGATGTTGCGCAGGATATGAAGCTTGGTCTGGATGAGTCGGTCATCACGATGGCTGGCCTCGCCGTTGCCAAGCGTACCTATCAGATTTTTGAACAGCGCGGCTATGACGCGGTCATCATGCCGGCCGGCCTTCGCGGCGCTTATCACCTGACGGAGATGGCCGGCGGCAAGCTCCTGTACACGATCAACACCCGCGTGCAGGACATGATCCTCGCGGCGGATCCCCCGCAGGAGGAGCGGATCTCGAATCCGGTCCCGCAGGATATCCTGGATCAGCTGAGGAAGATCCCCGAATTCGTCCGCGCCTACGAGCCGGACGGCATGAAGCCGTCGGAGTTCATCACCTACGGCGTGACCCAGAAGCTCCTGAGCCAGTTCAACGAGACCGGCTGGGCCCCGCTGGAGACCTATCTCTCCAATAAAAAAACAAACCGTTGGATCTAACAGAAAGGATGCGTTGAAGTATGTATAAAGTTGGTTTTATCGGTCTTGGCATCATGGGCAGACCCATGTGCAAGAATCTGCTGAAGGCGGGCTACGCAGTGACGGCGTTCGACCCGTTTGCGAAGGAAGCGCTCGATGACGTCGTCTCCTGCGGTGCAGCCCGCGGCGAGAGCAATGCGGACGTCGCCTCGAAGAGCGATGTCGTCATCACCATGGTGCCCAATTCCCCGCACGTGCGCGCAGCCGTGCTCGGCAAGGGCGGCGTGGCCGAAGGGGCGCACGAGGGTCTGGATGTCATCGACATGAGCTCCATTGCCCCGCTGGAGTCCAAGGCGATCGCGGCGGAGTGCGAAAAGGCCGGTATCCATATGATGGATGCGCCGGTCTCCGGCGGCGAGCCCAAGGCCATCGACGGCACGCTGTCGATCATGTGCGGCGGCCCGAAGGCACTGTTTGACAAGTATTTCGACCTGCTGAAGGTCATGGGCGCGTCCGTGGTCCACTGCGGCGACGTCAACGGCGCGGGCAACACTGTGAAGCTGGCCAACCAGATCATCGTCGCCTGCAACATCGCGGCCTGCGCCGAGGCGTACTCGCTCTCGACCATGGCCGGTGTCAACCCGGAGAAGGTCTTCGCGGCCATCCGCGGCGGTCTGGCCGGTTCGACGGTCATGGATGCGAAGGTCCCGATGATGATGGACGGCAACTTCAAGCCCGGCTTCAAGATCGACCTGCATATCAAGGACCTCAACAACGCCCTCGATACCGGCCACGGCCTCGGCACGCCGATGCTGCTGACCGCGCAGGTGCAGGAGATGCTGCAGTGGCTGCACAACAACGGCGACGGCCAGAGCGACCACAGCGCGATCCTCAAATACTATGAACGGATTACCGGCGTAGAAGTACGCAAGTAATACAGACAGACAAATTTCCCTCCGAAAAACCCGATGTGCACCGCACATCGGGTTTTTCATGCTGTTATCTGTATTTGCGCTTCCGGCAGGAAGGGACTTTACCCCTGCGTGCTTGTCCGTGCTTTTTGGGCCTGTTCTTCGCAGGCAGAGCGAAGGGCGTCGATGTAGGCCTGGTCGTTCAGGGCTTCGTCGGCTGCGGCGGCGGGGAATTTGGCGCGGATGTCGTCGGAATAGCTGCCGTCGCTGGGCTCCCAGTATTCAAGCGGGGTGGGGCCGCTGGAGGTGCTGAGAGAGAATGTGATGGCCGTGGGGACGTAGCTGCCGTTTTCCATCGTCAGCGTCTCGCCGTCTGCGCTGTATGTCTCCTGCAGGACGAGCAGATATACGGTGATCGTGTCGGCGCTGCTGTCGTCCTGCGCCAGAAGGACGTGGCTTTCCACATGGATCTGCCCGGGCTGCACGGCGTCCGCGTAATGATCCAGGACTGCTTTGCTGATCGCGTCGTCCAGCACCGGATCGTGGTCGAGGGCTTCCGCTTCGGTTTCCGTTTCGGCCAGCTTCTCTCCCAGCGCATCGCTTTCGGCCAGCTTCTCTCCCAGCGCATCGCTTTCGGTGGGCTGCTCCGGCTCTGCCGCGTTCGTATCTGCGGGCACGGCGGGCGTTTCCCTTGCAGAGGCCTCCTCCGCCGCTGCAACGTCCACGCCGGCACAGACCCGGCTCAGATAGTCCTGAAACTCCCGGTCGGTCACCAGATAGTGCACGTCGTTCCATTCGATATCCACCTGCGTGTCGTCCGCACTGGAATATCCGTTGGCCCGGATATAGGACCCATCTTGCAGCTGCGCGCTGATCTGATACATCGGCGTCCAACCGGCGAGGGTATCGCTCGTTTTCGCGTTTTTCAGTCCGTCCAGCCGGGAGCTCAGCTCGTCGATCTGGGCCGCGGACAGATCTACAGCGATCGGGTCGGTATGGTTTCGCGCGTCAAAATACTTTGCGGAGACGATAGGATCGGCTGCCGCGTCATATCGGAAGCCGATCGGATTCGTCAGAAAGCAGACGGCCAGGACGACGCAGGCGGCAACGGCCAGAAGAATGATCCAGAAAGTCGGTTTTTTGTAGTTCATCACAGATTTTACACGCTCCTTTACCCCGATCTCGCCAAAGGCGAGCGGGCAGGCCGCAATTCTGCGGCGGTTCACACTGCACGTGACAAGGGCCTGCATATAGTCGGCCCGCTGCCCGCAGTCCAGATGTTTGATCACTTTTTCGTCGCATGCCAGCTCGATATCCCGGCACAGCAGCACATAGCTGAGCCACAGCAGGGGATTGAACCAGTGGATCGTCAGCAGCAGAAAGCCCAGCGGCTTCCACACGTGATCCCCGCGGCGCAGATGCGCCTGCTCGTGGGCGATGACCTGCTCCCGGTCGCGGCTGTCCATGTGGTAGGGCAGATAGATCCGCGGCCGGAGCACGCCGAGCACGAACGGTGAGGGGATATGCTCGGTCTCGTAGATATTGCCCTGCAGGCGGACGGCCTCGCGGACCTTCCGCCGCAGCCGCTGCGTGCTGATCCAGGTGTACAGAAGCAGCACGGCGATCCCCACGAGCCAGACCCACGCCAACATGGAAAGCCAGCTGGGCTGCGAACTTGCCGCCGTGCCGGAGGCGGCTGCCGCTGCGCCGCCGACCGCCGGAGCCGTCCCGGCCTGGATCGGCTGCGCCGCGGCGGCCGGGAGGATGGCCTCCGTGCGCGGCAGCAGACTCAGCGGGCTTTCGATGGAGACCGGCAGCACCAGCCGCACCGCGACGATGCCCCAGAGCAGCACGTTTACCCACTTCGGCGCCCGCTTCAGGCACAGCCGTAGCACCAGCACCGCTGCCGCGATCCAGCTGGCCGAGAGGCTCATGGTAAGGACGAGGGAAAAGACGACGTCCAGATCGGAGCCGCTGAACAAGACTGTATTCATCGTGTTTCTCCTCTCCGGATGCGGTCGATCATCTGCTGGACCTCGTCCAGCTCCCGGTCTGACAGATCCTGCCGCCTGGTAAACGCGGCGATGAAGGTCGGCAGAGACCCCTCGAACTTTTTCTCGACCAGCTCGTCGATCTCACAGGCCTGCGCTTCATCCTGGGAGACCAGCGCGGTGACGAGCCCGTTCTCGTTTTTCAGGATCCCGCGCTCGCCCAGCCGCTTGATGATGGTGTAGGTCGTCGTCCGCTTCCAGCCCAGCTGCTCCTGACAAAGCTTCGCCAGCTGCGCTGCGGTGACCGGCTCGTGCTTCCATAGGATCAGGCAGAAGCGGTATTCGCCCTCATGGATCTTTGGAATGTCCATGTGTAAAACCTCCTGTCTACTCGTGTAGAATGTAATGCAATTCTACATGAGTAGACAACTGATGTCAAGAGGGAAACCATAAAAAAATCGCCCGGACCCGGCTGGCCGGGTTCGGGCGATGAAAGGGCTTTTCAGAACTCTCTCGCGTCGAGCTGGAGGGTGTAGTGGATGTCGTGGGCTTTTTCTTCGTCGGTGTACTTGCGGAGGGTGTTGATGGTCTGGCCGCCGTGGAACTTGCGGTCATTGACATCCTCCGTCGTACCCATAACGGTGACGTTCAGCTGACGATGACGGGCGCGGACGTGGTCCCAGTCGATGAAGTAGATGTGCGCGAACTCGCCGCCGTCGAGAACGCCGTCCTTGATGGTCATCGTCTCGCTGCGGCCGAAAAAGACGGAGCGCAGATGACCGTCGGTGTTCATGCTGGTGTAGTCGCCCGGCTCATTGACATAGCGGCCAAACTGCGTATGGATGGGGCCGGGATGACGGTACTGATGCTCCTCGGCGAAGTCGGGGATCATCTTGCGCATGATGTCGAGCAGATCGTGCTGCAGGTATTCCAGATCGAACGAGTCGATGTCGTGGGAGCACTCCTGGATCATGACGGAGCAGGTGGTGTGGTGCGACGCGATGCAGACCGTGCCGTTCTTGATGCCGGATTCCTTGACGATCTCAACGACCTCACGGGAGACATCGTGGAAGGTGGGGATCCACCCGCGGGACTGCAGCTCGAGCTCTTTCTGATAAACCTTGAATTCCATTGTGTTTGACCTCCAAATATAAATCGTATGATAAATTCGCGGCCTTACTCGCCGATCAGCATGACCTGCACGGTGCGCTTGCGCGCGCGGGTCTGATCCCAGTCGATGAAGTGGATGCGGCCGAATTCGCCGAGGTCCAGCTCGCCGTCCTCCATCACGATGGTGACGTTCCGGCCGATGATGGACGAGCGCAGGTGCGCGTCGGTGTTGTGGCAGCCGAAGTTGTCCTCGCCGACGGACTCGGCAAAGTCCAGCGCCTTGCGGCCGGGATGCAGATACATGCCCTCATACCGGCAGGTGGGGATCCATTCCTCAAAGACGTTGACCAGATCCTGCTGCAGCGTCTCGAGGCCCGTCATGGACATGTCGAACGCGCATTCCTGCGTGATGACGGAGCAGGTGGTGTGGTGCGAGTAGACGACGCAGATGCCGTTTTTCATGCCGGACTTCGCGGCGATCTCCTTGACCTGCTGGGTCACATCGTGAAACGACACCGCGCGGTCACGCGACTGGAGCTTCAAACTTTCTCTGTAAACCATATCAGCCCTCCTGTTTTTTCAGATCGTCCGCCGCGCGGCGCGTGGCGGCGATCATTTCGTCGATCATGGCGATGGGGTCTGCGGCGTTCATGATGCCGGAGGCTGCGCCCGCAGCTTCCGAGCCTGCCATGATGAAGTCATAGACCTCCTGCCCGCAGGTGATGCCGGCGGCCTGCTCGACCATGATGTTGGGGTCGATCTCCTTGATGACCTTGATGGAATCCCGGACGTATGCCATGGGGCTCGCGCCCTTGCCGCCGCCGATGATCTCGGAGGGCTCGGGGTTGATGATGTCGGGGTGCAGCTGGGCGATGGCCTTGGCTTCATCCAGCGTATCGGCGCAGGCGAAGACGAGGAAGTCCAGCTCCCGCGCGCGGTCGATGGTCTTTTTCATCTGCGGCAGGCTCATGGGCTTTTCGCAGTGGTTGATCATCACGCCGACCGCACCGGCGGCCTTCAAGCCCTCCGGCAGGATATCCGCGCAGCCGCGGCCGGGGCGGAGCGTGTCCATATACGTGGCCAGAACGAACAGGTGCTTCGTGTTTTCCGCCACGCGGCGGACCTCCAGCGCCGGGCAGATGAACAGCACGTCGATATCGTACTTTTCGGCAGCCGCGTCCGCTGCCTTGGCGTACTCCAGGAGCTTGTCGCCGTACACATAGTTTTTCGTTCCAACCTCAAAATATGGGGTGCGAATGACTGGTTTCATAACGAGATTCCTTTCTTCTCTTCGGTTCCTTTCGGAGGGAGATACACGTTTATGTTTCGTCCGCAGACGGTTTGGATACGTCTGCGCAGATCACCCGGACGTGCGAGCTTTTGAGCTGCGCGAGCATCTCCGGGCGGATGCCGGTGTCGGTGACAATGGTGTGCAGCATTTCCAGCGGCGCATACGCGACATGCGCCGAGACGGAAAATTTGGACGAATCGACGAGCATGATATTCTGGTCGGTGTTGCGCATGGCGATCTGGTTCATCCGGGCGGTATCAAAGTCCGTCGTGGTGAACTGCCGGCCGTGGACGCAGCCGTCCGCGCCGACAAAGCTCTTGCTGAAATACAGCCCGGTCAGCGCCTGATCGGTCAGATAGCCGCAGAAATCCTTGCGGTTCGGGCGGTATTCGCCGCCGATGAGCGTCACGGGCATATAGGGCGAGAGCAGCTCCAGATTGGCCAGCGAATTGGTATAGAGCTTGACGTTCAGCCCCTCCCGCTTGATGCGGCACACGAGCTCGGCGCAGAAGCACTGCGTCGTCGTGCCGGTGTCGCAGAAGATCACGTCGCCGTTTTTCAGCAGCTTGCAGGCCTCGCGCGCGATCGCCGTCTTTTTCTCGATATTCGTTTTTGTTCCATACTCAAAGGAGTAGCGCGTCATAGCGCCGCTGGCGCTCTGGATGCCGCCGTGGGTGCGGATGGCGACGCCCTCCTTCTCCATTTTCGCAAAAATGCGGCGAATGGTCGACTCCGAGACGTTCAGGATCTCCATGGCCTCGGCCAGCGATAGCTTCTGCATGATCGACAGCCGCGCCATCAGCTCCTGCTGCTGTTCCAATTTCAATCCGGGCACCTCCGAAACAGGCGTGTCAGCAGCACGTACATGAGGTCGAGCCGCTGCTCTACGGTTTTTGTCATGAGATATTCCTCACGGGTGTGCATCTTGCCGCCGCAGGGGCCGCAGCCGTCCAGCGTGGCAACGCCGTAATGCGAGATAAAATTGCCGTCCGAGCCGCCGCCGGTCACGAGGCACGTGACCTTCTGGCCGACCGCTTCTCCCGCGCGCTCGAGCTCGTCGAGCAGGGCATAGGTCGCCGCGTGCGGCTGCATGGCCGGGCGCAGGGACTTCTGGATGATCTCCATCCGCGTGCGCGGGTCGAAGGGCTCGGCCTGCATTCGCTGCAGAAGGGCTTCCAGCCGGTCCAGCGCGGAGGCATCGAGATAGCGGTAGCTGAGCGTGCACTCGGCATAGTCGGGTACGGCGCCGTTGTCACCGCCGCCGTCGAAGCGGCCGACGTTGACGGTCGTCCCGGCGGCAAAGTCGTTGAGCTTGTAAAGCTCATTCACCCACCGCGACAGCTCCAGAATGGCGCTCGCGCCCTTCTCCGGCTCAACGCCGGAATGCGCGGAGATGCCGTGGCATTTGAAGATGTAGTTTGCGCCGCCCTTGCGCTGCGAGACAAATTCCTCGTTGGGCCGCCCCGGCTCAAAGACGAAGCAGTAGCGGCTTTTCTGCGCAAGTGCCTCAAAATACGGGCGGGAATAGGCCGAGCCGCGCTCCTCGTCGCTGTTCATGGCCACGCAGAAGCGGAACCGGCAGTCGCCCGCCTGCAGCATCTGCCGCAGCAGATAATACAGGCTCAGGCAGCCGCCCTTGCAGTCGATGCAGCCCGGCCCGTGGGCAAGTCCGTCAGCGTCCACCTCCAGCGGCCACTGCGCACCGGTGCCGACGGGGAAGACCGTGTCCATGTGTGCCACAAACAGCACGTCGATCTGCTCGTCCTCGGAGTTGCGCGCGGTCAGGAAGGGGGCGAAGTCGTTATTATCATAGTACCGCCGCTCGGTCCTGAGACCCAGCGCCCGGTACCGGCTTTCAAAGAAATCTGCGACAGCCGCCGTGCCGGGGGCGTTGAAATGGCCGCTGTCGATGGCGCACAGCGTGCGCAGGTCCGCGAGAAAGGCGGACAGGTCAAAATCTTTCATAGCAGGGGTCCCTTACAGCTGGCGCAGGAAGCTCCGGATCTCCGTCAGCCCGTCCAGCACGCCGAGCTCCAGATGGTTCTCCACGCTCGCGTACGCGGGCAGGACGGCGAGCTTGCCCTCCTTCGCGGCCTCGTCGCGGTTGATGCCGAACGTGTTGCACGGCTCGAGCGCCAGCACATAGTCGTGCGATTTCATCATCTTCCACTGCACCATGTTGGGCAGATTCGCCGTGTCGAACGCGACGTACGCGCCGAGCTCCAGCCGCTCGTTGTACACCACGCCGCAGGCGCGGCTGCCGAGGTTCGTGCGGAAGTACAGCTCCTCGCCGCGGCCGTCGACCGGGGCCATCATGTGATGATAGTCCGTCGAAAGCTCGTTCATCGGCGTGCGCTCCGCCTTCGAAGCTTCGACCAGCGTATCGGCCTGCAGCAGGGGATAGCCGAAGTTGAAGTGGTAGAGCAGCATATACGGCTCGTCCTCGGCCTCAAAATTCGAGAGCACGTCGTGCAGGCGGATGACGCGGCTGTTCAGCTCCGTCTCAATGGTGCGGCGGATGGACAGGTGCCGGCTGTACATTTTCGTCTGGTGCACCTCGCCGCGGGCACGCAGCAGATACCGCTCGCCGTCCCAGTAGGTCTCGGTACCGAAATTCTGCGCCGGGACGTGGGAGATGCGGCCGTGCGTGGGGAACTGGCCGCCGTTCGTGGCGTGGCCGCCGACATTGCCGAGACCGCAGGTCACGAGCATGCCGCCCGGCCACTGCTCGGAGAATTCCCCGTCCGACGGGCAGAAGGCCTGCGGCGAGGTCAGGCCGTTTTTGCTCTGGAAGCCCAGATTGACGCCCTTGTAGCTCAGATCGAACAGATCCATGCACCGGTCCGGAACGACCGTGAAGCGCAGACCCGCCGCGTTGTAGAATTCCGCGATGGCAATGCCCTCGCCGCGGCCGCGCAGCAGACGCGATTCGCGGATCCCGGCGATCTGGCCGATATTTCCTAATTGCTTGAGAAGTTCAACGTTCATGGCTAGTCCTCTTCCGGACATGCGCGTTCAGACCCGGATGCGCCGGGCCTGAACGCGCATGCATTATTTGATCTCGATGACCTCGAAGCCCATCATGGTGCCGAACGCCTTGATCTCTTCGATGTTGGCGTCGTAGACCAGGGCGGAGTGATGCGTGCCGCCGGCCAGGGAGAATTCCTTCAGGAACTGCGGCAGCGGCTTGCACGGCTTCATCCAGCCCTGCGTGCTGTGGCGGTAAGCGCCGCGCTCAAGACCCTCGTCCAGCATCTCCACGTCGGAGACGATGAGGGTGAAGTGGTCCTGCATGGGTGCGAGGTTGACATACACGGCCTTGCCCTTGCGCAGGCAGTTGTACATGGCGGTGGTGTCGCCGCAGGAGTTGTAGTTGAACGGGCAGTCGCTGATGAGCGGCTTCCACTGCGCCAGCTTCGGGTTGCTTTCGCCCATGTGGCTCAGGAGGATGACGTCCTGCTCCCAATCCGGGCAGAACATCTCGGTAAAGGTCGTGTTGGGATAGACCTGCAGCAGCGCGCCGACCAGACCGGCCGTCAGCACGTCGCCCTCACCGGCGTAGCCCTGCCCGCGCTCCATGATCTTGCAGCACTCGATGAACGGCATCTTCGGCAGGCCGCAGATATCGAGCGTGAGGAAGTTGACCGTCGCGGCGTGCAGGCCGTTGTCCTGCATCCACTTCCGGACGGCAAGGCCGGAGCGGGTGGCTTCGCGGTATTCGGCCTGGAAGGTGATGTCGGAATCGTAATGCGCCGCGTCGTACGCGAGCTCCGCGTCGATCTCCTCCTCGGTGACCTTCGGCAGATACTCCTTCACGACCTCGGTGGTCATATACTGGACCTCGACGCCGATGTCGTTCTTATAGCGCTCGTCGGAGACGAGGAAGTCGCCCATGCCGGTGAACGAGCCGCCGACGGAGCCGACCTTCTCGGTCTGGAACGCCTTCTTGACCGCAGCCGCGCGGCACATGCCCACGACCTCGGAGACGACCTCGCTGTGCAGCGCATGGCCGACGCAGAGATAATACGGCTTACCGTTCCGCTTGAGCAGGTTGCACATATCCTGCACGCCGTGGATGCCGTGGTTGGCGCTGATGCAGCCCTTGTAGTTGGCGACCTTCAGCAGCTGATAGTCGGGCGTGGTGTCGAAGACGATGATCGGCGCGTCAAGGCTCAGCAGCGCCTCAATGGACTCCAGGGAAGGGGAGTAGGCCAGATGCTGCGTGATGACGGCGGAGACGCCGGCGTCGTTGAACTTCTTCGCCGCCCGGTCGAATTCCGGCTTGATGCGGCAGACCTCGTCCGCCAGAACGACCTCAAGGCCCTGGCTTTCGAGCATCTTGATGAGCATGTGCATGTAATCGACCATCGGGTCGCGGTAATGCGGGTTGGAATCGTCATACAGCTTGATGTACAGAGGCAGATAGCCGACTTTGATCTTTTTCATATCGTTCGCTCTCCAGTCTTTAACCGTAAATGGATTTGCGCGCGCCCTCGATCAGGTCATGCGCATTGTTGTACATGATGTCTTCCACGTCCTGCTTCGTCAGGCCCAGCGTCTTGCACGCCCGCTTGAACGCCAGCAGCTCCTCATACAGGAAGAACGTGATCTTCTCCGCCTCCTCCGCGGATACCTCGCGCAGGTGCTTATCCTGCTTCGGGTCGCCGTAGAGGCCGGGGGGAACGAGGTTGATGTAGGTGCCGTTTTCCTCGATGCGGTGCGTCCGCATGCGCAGGATAGGCATGTCCGTGCCGTACATGACGTGCTTCGGGCCTGCATGGCGCAGGACCTCGGTGATGGCATATTCGCAGCAGTTGGCGCAGAAATCGTACATGAGATCCGGCGCCTTGTCGAGCGTCTCGAAAGCGTTGCCGACGTCTTCCCTGGTGTAGGCCCGGCCGATGTGCGCGATGATCAGGCGGATGTTCGGGAACTCCTGCTTGATCTCCATGATCTGCGCGAGATTGACGGGGTCTTTCAGCCGTCCGTTGCGCGGGATGTGCAGCATCACGATCGCGCCCAGCTCGTCCATTTTTTTCAGCTGTGCTTTCGGGAAGAAGTCAAAGATGCGGATCTCCGCCTCCGGCAGGTACTTGGGGGACAGGCTCAGATAGGACTTGAGCCCCAGGAACCCGCCCTTGCGGATCTCCTGCTCCAGCTCCTCCGGCGTCTGCTCCGGGCGGCTGTAGTAGAGCGCGGGGAAGCTGGTCCTGCGGGAGCACGCGGCCACGTAGGCGTTGTTCTTGTCCCACGCGCCGCGGCTGGTGAACATGAGGGCGGTGACGTCCTTGCCCGGCAGCATCAGCCGGTAGGTCTCCTGCAGGTCCTCAATGGAGTTGTCGAGCGCAACGAGGCTCGGCCACGTGACCGTCCGCTTCACCTCACCCGGGGCGAGGGGCTTGTGGTCGAGATACTTGTCCAGCCAGACGTGCGTGTGCACGTCGAGGATCTTCTGCGGCAGAAAATCCTTCAGCTCTTCTTCGTAGATCCTGCGATCATACGGCGTGACTTCAAATAGAGCCATAAAACTGTTTGACCTCCCGGCCTCAGCCGTAGATAGACTTGCGTGCGCCTTCGATCAGGTCGTGCGCGTTGTTGTACATGATATCTTCGATGTCCTGACGGGAAAGCCCCAGCGTCTTGGCTGCGCGCTTGAACGCCAGCAGCTCCTCATACAGGAAGAACGTGATCTTCTCCGCCTCCTCCGCCGAGACCTCACGCAGGTGCTTGTCCTGCTTCGGGTCACCGTAGAGTCCGGGGGGAACGAGGTTGATGTAGGTGCCGTTTTCCTCAATGCGGCGGGTGCGCATGCGCAGGATGGGCATGTCCGTGCCGTACATGACGTGCTTGACGCCCGCGTGGCGGATGACCTCCGTGATGGCGTACTCGCAGCAGTTGGCGCAGAAGTCATACATGAGATCCGGCGCCTGGTCGAGCGTTTCAAAGGCATTGCCGACGTCTTCTTTCGTGTAAGCCCGGCCGATGTGCGCGATGATCAGGCGAATGTTCGGGAACTCCTGCTTGATCTCCATGATCTGCGCGAGATTGACGGGGTCCTTCAGCCGCCCGTTGCGCGGGATGTGGAGCATCACGATCGCGCCCATCTCGTCCATCTTCTTCAGCTGCGCCTTCGGGAAGAAGTCAAAGATGCGGATCTCCGCCTCGGGGATATACTTGGGGGAAAGGCTCAGATATCCCTTGATCCCGAGGAAGCCGCCCTTGCGGATCTGCCGCTCCACCTCTTCCGGGGATTCCTCCGGCGCGCTGAAATACAGCGCCGGGAAGCCGGACCGGCGGGAGGCGTCGGCCACGTAGTCGTTGGCCTGCTGGCTGCGGCCGGAGTTGGAGAACATGAGGGCGGTGACGTCCTTGCCCGGCAGCATCAGCCGGTAGGTCTCCTGCAGATCCTCAATGGAATCGTCCGCCGCCACAAGGCTCGGCCAGGTGACCGTGCGCTTGACCTCGCCCGGGGCGAGGGGCTTCGGCGGGAAGAATTCCTTCAGATAGACGTGCGTATGCACGTCCAGGATCTTCTGCGGCAGAAAATCCTTCAGTTCCTTCTCGTAGACTTCGCGGTCGTAGGGTTTTACTTCGAATAAAGACATGGGTGCATTCTCCTTTTTGTGCGGGAAGGCTGGATATCAGCCCTTGACGGCGCCGGCAGCGATACCCTTGATGAAGTATTTCTGCAGGCAGAGGAACAGTATGATCATCGGCAGGCTGACCAGGATGATACCGGCAAAGGCATAGCCGAATTCCATGGCGCGCGCGCCGAAGAAGCCGTTGATACCGACCATCAGCGTCGGGTTCTTGTTTTCGTTCAGCAGGGAGCGGCAGACCAGATAGTCGTTCCAGATGCCGACGCCGCAGCGGATGGCGCAGGTCGCGGTGACCGGGGTCAGCAGCGGCAGGAACACGCGGGAGTAGACGCCCAGCGTCGTACACCCGTCAATGTAGGCCGCTTCCTCCAATTCGCGCGGCAGGCTCTGCATGAAGCCCGCGAACAAAAACGTCGCAAACGGCATGTTCCACGCCGACTGGATCAGGATACAGCCCCAGATGGAGTCGTAGGTGCCAAGGCGCGTGGCCTGTACGGTCAGCGGGAGCAGGCAGCCGATGAACGGGATGACCATCAGCGTGACGAGCACGCTGTAGTAGCCGCGGAAAAGCTTGCTGCGGATCCGGGCGATGGCAAAGCCGGCCAGCGACGCGCAGATGATGACGATGACCAGCGACGCGAGCGTGATGGTGACCGTGTTCGCCAGCGCCTGCCAGTATTTCATCTTGTTGATAACGTAGGGGAAGTTTTCGAGCGTGAACAGCTCTTTTGTCAGGAGCAGCGGATATTTGATGATATCCTTGCGGTCCTTGAACGCGCCGAGCACGAGATAGTAGATCGGCACCAGCATGATGATCGTGCACAAAGCGAGCACCAGCTCTTCGATAAACGAGTGGAGTTTCTTTTGTTTTTTCATCAGAAAATATCCTCCCTCTTACGAAGCACGACGAGCTGAACGAGAGAGATCAGCGCGATGATGAGCAGCAGCACGACCGACAGCGCGGAGCCGCGTCCGTAGTCGAATGCCTGGAAGCCGAAGAAGAAAATTCTCTGTGTGATCAAAAGCGTCGAATGGCCGGGCAGACCCTTCGAGATCAGATACGGCAGCTCGTAGGCCTTGAACGCCGCGATCGTGGTGGTGATGACGTTGATCGTGATGGAGGAGGCCATCATCGGGATCGTGATGTTTTTCAGCTGCTGCGAGGGGGTCGCGCCGTCGATGGAAGCGGCCTCATACATTTCCTGCGGGATCGACTGCAGGCCGGCCAGGAAGACCACCACGCAAAGGCCGATCTGGACCCAGGCCGCGCCGATGATGATGGCAATATTCGTAACGCCGCGCGTCTCCAGCCAGTTGACGGCCGGCAGGCCCGCGGAAGTAATGATCTTGTTGATAACGCCGTTGTTGTAGTTGTACATGATGCGCCACAGAATGCCGACGACCGCGCCGGACAGCAGCGCCGGGAAGAACCACAGCGCGCGCATCAGCCCGCGGGGCAGACGGTCTCTGCCGCGCTTATCGAGCGCGAGCGCCGCCAGGAACGAGACGATGATGGTGATCGCGGTCACGCCGATGGCGAAGGTCACGGTGGCGAGCATCATTTCGCCGAAGCCCTCGATCTCATGCAGGTGCATGTAGTTGTACAGGCCGACGAAGTTGTAGGTCTTGGAAAGTCCGTCCCAGTCGGTGAGACTGTAGCGGATGACATTGATCAGGGGAACGACCATAAAGATCGCGCAGAGCACCAGCGAAGGCAGGATAAAGAAGATACCGGTGGTCCGCTGATTGCGCTCAAGCTGCGTGAGCCGTCCAGCGCGTGAAGAACGTTTCATAGGATCCCTCTTTTCTCTGGGTTACGTTGGGTAACGCGAATGGGCTGAATGCAGGAAAAAACGCTCTGCGCAGCTCCGGAGGAGGGCAGGAACCTCCCCGGAGCCGGCCCATGCAAAACGCATGGGCCGGGCAGAATCGGGACACAGGGGAAACCTCTGCGTCGGCCGCCGGAGCGGCCGGGTCAGAGCTTTCGATTATTTGTTGAGGGGGGAAGCCTGCTCGATGGACCACATGGTGGCAACGGCGTCTTCCGCAGTGTTGTCGCCGGTCAGAACGCCCTGGATCTTCGCCATGACAGCATCCTTGAATTCGGCGCTGTAGAGGTTGAAGCCCATGAGGACGAACGGAGCGGAGCCCATTTCAGCAGCAACGGGGATCATAGCATCGGGCAGAACGATCTGATCCTCGGTCATGGAAGTGATGACGGGGACAGTGCCGCGGGCGTTCTGGATCAGCTGGAAGTTCTCGCCTTCAAACAGCCAGTTGAAGAAGATCTCCAGAGCTTCCTGCTCAGCAGGCGTGCGGTCCGGGTTCTCGGTGACGCAGAATGCGTCCTCGGGAGAGGTGGAGATGTACGGGAGCTCGCCGGCAGCGCCGAACGGGGGCAGGGAAGCCGCGCCGTTTTCCAGGCTGCCGAGGATCATGCCGCCGTTCCAGTTGCCGGCGAGGCACATCGCGGCCAGACCGTCAGACATGTAGGTAGCAGCATCTTCTTCCAGAGCGGAAGCGGTGCCCTCGAGGAAGTACGGGGCGATCTCCTGCAGGCGGGCGGTCGCTTCGGGATACTTGGTGAAGTCGAACGTGCCGTTCTTGAAATCATCCTCGTAGTTGCCGAGCTCTTCGCCGGCCACGTTGGCCAGGATCAGCTCATAGATCATCCAGCAGGTGGTGTGTTTGCCGGCCGCAGTGACCAGAGGCGCAACGCCGGTCTTTTCCTTGATGTCCTTGCAGCACTGGATCAGCTCATCCCAGCAGGTCGGGACGGTATCCCAGCCGGCCTCGTTCAGGATGTCCATGTTGTAGAACATCGTGGAGAACGCGGCGCCCTGGCACATACCGACGAGCTTGCCGTCAAAGGTGTAAGCGTCGGCGTAAGCCTTCGGCATGACCTTGGCGCATTCCCAGTTGGTAAGGTCGGTCAGCAGGTTCTGCTCGACCATGGCGTTCATCATGACGCCGTTGTTGAGCTGGATGGCGTCGGGCAGGTCGTTGGCCGCCAGACGCTGCTGCAGGAAGTCTGCATCGGCGCCGAGACCGACGTGCTCGATGCTGATCCACGGATGCTGCTCTTCGAAGCGGGCTTCGAGCTCATCCCATGCATCGGCCCAGTCGACCTGCGCGAGGAAGACCTCGAGGGTGGCGGGTTCATGCTCTTCCGTGGCGGGTTCTTCGGTCGCCGCGGGTTCTTCGGTTTCAGTGGTATCGGGGGTGGTGGTTTCGGTTTGCGTAGTCGCGGGCTCTTCGGTTTTTGCGGGGGTGTTGGCCGCGCATGCGACCATGCTGAGAATCATGAGGACAGCCAGTAACAGAGCAATCGTTTTTTTCATGTTTCTTCATTTCCTCCTTGAAAATTTTCTGCTCGCAGTCTTACAGACCGTAGACGTCGCCCAGCGCCTGTACGCTGCGTTTGTATGCCGGCAGGAGCCTGCGGTATTCCGCACTGCGCTCCGGGCCGGGCATAATGACGCGCTCGTCAATTGCCAGGTGTTTGTATCCCTCTTCGGCATTCTGATAGATGCCGGTCCCAACGCCCGCGAGGATCGCCGCGCCGACACAGGCGATGTCAGCCACGGCGGGCACTCTGACAGGCAGTCCGGAGATGTCCGCGGTGATCTGACACCACAGCGGGCTTTTGGAAGCGCCTCCTGCGAGCTTCAGTCCGTCCGAAGACGGCTTGCTTCTGAACGCTTCCATCATCCAGACGACCTGGAAGACGATGCCCTCCATGATCGCACGGGCCATATGGAACCGGTCATGGGACAGATCCATGCCGATAAAGGACGCTTTGGAGAAACGCTTCTGGCCCGCGTAGCCCTGGAAGGGCACGAAGAACAGGCCGTCGTCGGCCGCGCGGCGCGAAGCCGCTTCGCGGTTGAGCGTTTCGTAGGAGACGGGCTCGCCGTCAGATCCGACGGCCACGAATTTCCGCAGCCAGTCGAGGCAGACGCCGCCGGAGGAGAGAGATCGCAGCGATCCCCATAAGCCCGGCACCGCCGCAACGGACTGCGACAGGCCGGAGGAAAAATCAGGTGCATCGCCGATGGCCGTGATGACCCAGCAGGTGCCGGAGCCGATCAGGATATCGCCGGGCCGGACCGCGCCCGCGCCGAGCGCGACGGCGTACTGGTCATGCGCGCCCGCGACGAGCACGCAGTCGGTCGTGAGGCCGAGCGCCTGCGCGGCCTGCGGCGTGAGCTGACCGATCCGGTCACCGGAGCGGACGAGCTTCGGCAGCTGCTCCGCCGAGATCCCGGCGTAGGCGAGCAGCGCCTCGTCGTATGCCCCGCGGCGGATGTCTGCGAGCTGGTCGATGCCGGCGTCGGAAAGATCACAGGCGGCAACGCCTGTCATATGATAAGAAATGTAGCTGGGCACGGAGAGGAACATCGCGGTTTTCTGGAAAAGCTCCGGCTCGTTGTCCTTCATCCAGCGGATCTCCTGCGCCAGAAGGCCGAGACCCAGATGCCAGCCGGTCTTCTGATACATATCCTCGTCGGTGCCGACCTCGCGCAGAAACGCTTCGCGTTCTTTCGCCGTGCGCTCGTCGTTCCAGACGATGGCGGGGCGCAGCGCCCGGCCGCCTGCATCCGTGGGGACGAAGGTGCCGCCCTGCAGGGAAAGGGAGATGCCGGCGACGTTCTTTGCCACGTCCGGATCTTCGCAGACCTGCCGCACCGTATGGACGACCGCCTGCCACCAATCCTCCGCCCGCTGCTCGCTCCAGCCGACCTGCGGCGTCAGGAGCGGATAGGCCTCATAGGCGTGGCCGATCAGCTGGCCGTCCGCGCGGAACAGCAGCGTCTTTGTGCCGGTCGTGCCGACGTCGATCCCGAGTAAATACTTCTTCATAACAGCCAGCCAAAACTCCTTCCAGCCGTAGTTGGTATATACTGAAATTAGCACGTTTGTGTCAGCTTGTCAAATGATTTTGACCGATTCAGCCAATTTTGGACGATTTACTAAATTGAAGCCTTCATTTTTGACGCATTTGAAAAAGCTGTCTGGAAAACAGTCTGCTTCAATTTCTGAAAATGAGGGCGAAAAACCGGTTTTTTGCGTAGCATTTTCGGCCGAGGCATGCTATAGTCTAGATGCGCCGGTCGTCGGCATGACAGAAATCTGACCGGAATTTGAAAATATTGAATGTTTTTTGCGGAGGAAACGCATCATGAAAGAGCGAAACGGGCAGCTGCGCTATCTGAGCATTGTCATCGGAGCCTTTCTCTCTGTCGGCGTGATCGTCGGCCTGACGAACAACCTCTACTCGCTGTACGTCATCCCCATTACGACGGGCCTCGGCATCTCGCGCGGCCTGTATTCCATGGGGATCACGGTCCGCTATATCGCGTCCGCCTTCTGCAATCTGTTTATGGGCCGGCTCTACCAGCGCTTCGGCTACCGGCGGCCGACGGTCCTGCTGGTCCTGCTCGTCGCCGCGTCCTACGTGGGCTACGGCACGGCGCGCAATGCCGTCCCGCTGTTTCTCGGCGCGCTGATCTACGGCGTCGGCGAATATTTTATCAGTACGGCGGCCCTGTCCCGGATGCTCGGCAACTGGTTCCAGAGCCACCTGGGCGTGGTGACCGGCATCGTCATGGCGGCCAGCGGCGTCGGCGGTTCGGCTTTGAGCCTGGTGCTCTCGGGCATTATGGAATCGGCCGGCTGGCGCGCGTCGCTGCTGTTTGCGGCGGGGCTGCTCGCGGCCGTGGCGGTCATGATCTTCTTTGTCATGAAGGACCGGCCGGAGGAGCTTGGCCTGCAGCCCTATCACGACCCCGAGCGCCGCGGCGCGGCGCATAAGCCCAAAAAGGTCGCCGCCCCCTGGGCGGGCGTGCCTATGCAGGTGCTGCTGAAAAAGCCGTATTTCTACCTGACCATGATCGGCATGATGCTCGCGACCATCGCCTCCAACGGCGTCTACAGCGCCGTCGTGCCCCACCTGCAGGACCGCGGGCTCTCCGCGGCCTACGCGGCGAAGATGCTGAGCTTGATGCTGGTGCTGCTGGCCGTCGACAAGATCGTCCTCGGCATGCTGGCCGACCGCTTCGGCGCGCACTTCTCCACGCTGCTCTGCGTCCTGTTCACCTTCTCCGGCATCGTGGTGCTGACGCTCGTGAAAAACGAGTGGCAGGCCGTCATCGCGGTCGTGCTGCTGTCGGTGTCCGTCTGCCTCAACGGGTTCATCCAGCCGCTGCTGGCCGCGGAGATCTTCGGCCGCAGCGCCTACAATACGACGCTCGGCATCATGATGGCCATGCTGTCGGTCGGCGGGCTGCTGTCTTCGCCGCTGGTGAACTTCAGCTTCGACGCCACGGGCTCCTATACCCGCATCCTGATCGTCCTGGCTGTCATCGCGGCTGTCGACGCGCTGTTCCTCCTGCCCGCGTTCCACGCGGAGGCAAAATACCGCCGCGAGCTGGAGGCCTCCGGCCAGCTGAGTGACGCCGGACCCGAAACATGACCCCAGGCCGCACTGCCGAAGCTCCGGCAGTGCGGCCTTTTTGCAGTCTCCGGGCCGCCGCGCCCCGCGATCACCCTGCAAAACGGGCTGATCTGCGTATTGACTTCGCCGCTTTCCGCCCGTATCATACGAACAGAGGGAATTGTCTGACAATTCCGCGTCCGAATCCAAGGATCCAACTAAAAACAAACAGAAAACAGTTTACGGAGGACTGCTGGTATGGAACAGAAAGCATGGATCATCGACGAAAAGACCGCAAAGCAATACCTGACCGTGGAAGACGCGATCGACTGCGTGGAAAAGACCTGGAAATGGTACGGCGAGGGCAGAGTCATCATGCCCAACAAGATCACGACGGATATGTCCGAGCTCGGCGTCGCCGGCTGGTTCAACTCCATGCCTGCCTACATCGGCCCCATGGATGTCGCCGGCATCAAGGTCGTCGGCGGCTATGACGGCAACAAGGCGCTCGGCCTGCCGTACATCAAGGCCAACGTCCTGATCACCGACTCGAAGACCGGCATCCTGCGCGCGCTGATCTCCGGCGACCATATCAATGACCTGCGCACCGGCGCGCAGCCCGCCGTCATGGCCCGCCTGCTCGCCGCGAAGACCGACGTCGTCACCATCATCGGTACCGGCCTGCAGGGCTACATGAGCCTTCTTTGCATGTCCAAGGTCCTCGATATGAAGGAGATCCGCGTCTGCGATATCTCCGAGGCCGCCATGGACCGCTTCATCGCCCGCTTCCCGGACGCCCCGTTCCGCTTCGTCAAGTGCAAGAGCAACGAAGAGGGCTGCCGCGGCTCCGATGTCATCATCACCGTCACCAACGCCAACGCGGATCTGGTCGAAGAGCCGTGGGTCAAGCCCGGCGCGCTGGTCATGACGATGGGCTCGTTCCGCGAGACCTCGTTCGACGTCGTCCGCAAGGCGGACCGCATCGCCGTCGACCAGGTCGGCCAGTCGCTGCACCGCGGCAACGTCAAGGAGCTGGCGGAGATGGGCGAGATCACGGCCGACTCCTTCGATATCATCGTGCCCGACGTGCTGGCAGGGAAGATGCCCGGCCGCACCGACCCGAACCACCGCATCTACGCGCAGATCATCGGCACCGGCATGCTGGACGTCGCGCTGGCGGGCGTGCTGCTGGAAAAGCTGCACGCGGCAGGCGCGCAGCCGCCCGTGTTTGACATGATGGGCGAATGAGCGAGACGATCCAGCGGACCAAGCTCTACGAGGACGTGACCGAGCGCATGCTCGACCACATCCGCACGGAGACCTGGGCGCCCGGCACGAAGATCCCGCCGGAGGTCGAGCTGGCAAAGCTCTTTGACGTCAGCCGCTGCACCATCCGCGAGGCCGTCAAGAGCCTGCAGATCGCGGGCTTCCTGCGCTCGCGCGCCGGCTCCGGCACGTTCGTGTCCGAGCGGGCGCCGACACTGCTGCAGACGCAGGCGCTGGCCGGGATCATGGCCGACCCCGCTGCGCTGCGCGAGCTGGTGCAGGCGCGCTATATTCTCGAGCCACAGCTGGCGCAGATGGCCGCGCAGGCCGCGACGGAGGAGGAGATCCGCGGGCTGTTTGCCATTCTGGACCGCATGAAGCGCGGCCAGACCCGGTTCGAGCTCATGTCCGTCGGCCACCAGTTCCATCTGTCGCTGGCCCAGCTGGCGCACAACCGCGTCCTGTATGGATTCTATGTCTCCGCCGCGAGCCAGATGCGCAGCATGCGCGTGCTCGAGTCGCTGACGCTGGAGGTCTACCGCAGCGGCATCCACGAGCATGCAGCCATCGCCGAAGCCATCGCCCACCGCGACGGCGCGCTGGCCGCCCAGCGCATGCGCGAGCACCTGCAGAACGACTACGGTCCCTACCTCTCCGAGCTCACCGCGCCGCAGCCCTGAAAAACAAAAGACCCCCGCCGCAGCGTTTCAAACGCTGCGGCGGGGAATGTTTTTTGCAGCCGCGGCTCAGAGCGGGCGGCTCAGATAGACCATATCGCAGAGCGTCACGCCGCATTCCACGATGGGATGATCGTAGTTGTCCAGAAAGAAATTTTTGACGCGGTGGTGCTCTGTGAACCCGCAGCGCTGGTAAAACGGCACGGTCAGCGGGCTGTCACCCGTGCCGACGAGCATGGTGTGCCCCTTCCCGCGGTACTGCTCCATCACGTATTCGATCAGCGCCCGGCCGTACCCCTTGCCGTGCAGCGCCGGGTCCGTCGCGATGTTCTTGATCTCGTAGACCCCGTCATCGACCTTGCAGACCACGCACTCGCCCACGACCTCCGGGTCCTTCGCAAGATACATCTCGCCCTTGCCCAAGTACCGGTCGATCATATCCTCCTGCTCATCGGCGAGCAGCAGCAGGGGAAGATAGTCCTTTTTGTTCCCCACGACCCGTTCAAATTCCATGTTATCCTCCAGAAATGCGCCATACGGCGCGTTTTTCTCAGTCTAACCCATCCTGCCCGATCTGTCAAGCCGTCCTTCTTTCGGAAAACGACTGCCGGTAGACTGGCAAAATCCGCCTCCAGAATACCAGTGCGTTTGCGATCAGCAGCGCGCCGGACAGGCACCGCACGGCCCACTCCGGGCACAGCAGGGCGATGCCGTTCATATCCCCGCCGCCGAACAGACCGCAAAGCGCGCTCAGATACAGCGGGTCGATCAGCAGCAGGATAAGGAATATGGAGATGATCCTTTTCAGTAGCTTCGTTTATGTTCCTTTCTTCGTCCCAAATATCGAAAGACCCGGCGGCAGTATTCCCGGTAGGGCTCGCCGAAGGTGCTTGCCAGAAACCGCTCTTCCTGTAAAATCTGCAAATGCAGCATCATCATGGCGAACAGAGAAAAGCCGAGCGTCAGCAGGTTTCCGTACAGCAGCAGGACGCCGATGTACATGAGATCAAAGCCGAGGAACGCCGGGTTGCGGCTGAAGGCGTAAATGCCGGTGGTGACCAGCTCCGTCTTGTCCTTGTCGGGGATCCCCGCCCGCCAGCTGTCCTTCATGCAAAGGACCGACAGCAGAAAGATGACGTCGCCCAGCATCCCGATGCAGAAGCCGGTGAACTGCGCGTTCGCGGGAAGGTGGCTCCAGCCGAAAGCGATGGAGAGCAGCTGCGCAATGGGCGCGCCCAGCGTGGCCATGCTCATCAGTACCTCGACGGTGTGGATGTCTTTTTCCCTTCTGCGTCCGATCTGCCGGGTCTGGATGCCGCGCCGCTTCTGCGCGAGCATCTTGGCAAAATAAATGCCGTAGAACACCGCCAGCACGAGCAGCGCCAACGCCGCACAGGGGAGCTTGTCCTCCCATGGAACTTTCATGCGTCCTCTGTCCTTTCCGCCGCCTGCGCCGTCCAGACCGGCAGACCCCAGTGCTCGAAGTCCCACGGCTCCATATAGGCGCTGCACTCGTAGTCGATGTAGTAAAGCGTCCCGTCCCGCGGGACGAAATTGGTGGGGTAGTAGTCGATGTTCAGCCCCGCCGGGTACAAACGCGCGCACATGGCCTGCACCTGCGCGACCCAGCCGGGATCCGGCTGCCCCGCTTTGAGCAGCTCCGCGACGGTCGGCCCGGCGATGTATTCCTTTAAAATGCGCTCCTGCTGCACATCCGCCGCCAGCAGCTCCGGCATGGGGATGCCGAGCGTTCGCAGTGTCTTATAGTCGCGCAGCTCCGACTGCAGCTTGTCGCCGAAGGTGTAGTAGTCGCACGGCTCGTGGTGGATCTGCTTCAGCACATACTGCGCCCTCCCATCCGTCACCAGATAGGAATATCCGCCCTTTCCCTTCCCGAGCAGCCGGAGCACAGTGTATTTCGTATCGTTTACAGTCAAGATATCACACGGCATGGCCCCGCGGCCCTCCTTTCTGCGTGTTTCGGTCCGGCATGGATCATTGCGCGGCCGAAGGCAGCGTCTGCATCAGCGCGAAAAAGTGCTGCGCCTCGCCGGTGCTGAAATACGCGTACCACGCTTCGAGCGTATCTGGCCGGAAAACACCCAGACGCCCGATGATCTGCTTTGCCCACAGCAGCGCGCCCGTGCCGCCCGCGGTGATCAGATTCCCGTCCGCGACAGACGGGGCGTCCACAAAATACGGCTGTCCCTTGTAGCCGGGGCAGAACATCTCCAGGAAACCGGCGCCGTTGCTCGTGTGCGGCCGATTGTCAAGCAGGCCCGCACGCGCCAGTGCGGCCGTCGCTCCGCAGATCGCGCCTACCGTGCCCCCAGCGGAGAGCAGCGCGGCCGCTTTCCTGATCACGGCGCTGTGCTTCGAATCGTCCCAGGTGTTCCCGCCCGGCAGCAGCAGGACGGTTTCTTCGCTGACCGCGATATCATCGACCACGCAGTCCGGCAGGATCGTCAGCCCGCCCATGCTCGTGACCGGTTCCTTGGAGATGCCAACTGTTTTGAGCGATACCTTCGGTGCGTCCTGCCTGAAAAAACGGCCGGAATGCAGCTCCGCGGTCACATGCCCGATCTCCCAATCGGCCATCGTGTCGTGCGTATAGACATAGATCGTAATCATAAATACGCTCTGTTCACATGTTGTTTGTTTCTATAAACGAGCGATTTTCCGGACGGTATTCGCCGTCCGGATCGTCAGCTTCGGGGCGACCTCCGCGCTGGCCGTTTTCGGCCACCAGTTCGTTTTCTGATACTTCTTCCGGTCGAAGGACCAGAACACGGCGGCCCCGTAGTCCCGGATCTGCTCCAGGCCCTCCTTCGGCGCGCCGATCTCGCGATAGACGTCCTGGAAAGAAGCGGGCGGCAGGATGAAAATGAGGTTATCGTAGACCTCCGGATCCTCCGTTCCCCACCAATCCGGCGCGTGCCGCAGGGTGTCTGCAAGCTCCTCCTGCGGCAGGACGAAAACAGGGATCTCCAAGCCGAACCGACGTTGGATCATGCCCTCGATCTGCCCGGTCAGCGCCGCGGGCTCCGTTTCCTCGCTGGAAAAGACCACGTTCCCGCTGTTCAGCCAGGTCCGGACGTCCGAAAACCCGAGCGATTCAAAACCCAGCTTCAGTTCCGCCATCGGCACCTTGTTCTTCCCGCTGATGTTCACGCCCCGCAGCAGGGCGATATACCGCCGCATCTACTTTCCCTCGCGCAGCCGCCGCAGGTTGTCCAGCACGAACGGGCTGTTCGCGGCGATGCGCCCCAGCGTCGGGCAGCTGTCCATCTGCCCGCAGTCCGCGCAGGTATCAAGGCTCTTTTCCCTCACGCAATGATGGACCGGACAGAGCTTGTCGCAGAACGGCGTCTTCACGCCCTCGGCGCGGCAGCCGGTGCAGTGGATCATCTCCGGGGTGATCGGCACCCCGTTGAGCTTTGTCCACAGGGCGGCAGTCTTCTCCCGCAGGGCGGTATCGTTTGTGAGTGTTGCGATACGGGCGTCGCAGGCCTCGCAGTCCAGTCCGCAGCAGCCGATCAGTTGGTTTGCGTGTTTGCAGTTCATTTCCATCTTCCATCCCACATTTCATCGCCGTCCGATCAGAGTTTTTTCCTGACCGCAAGACAGTCATTGACATGCTCAAAGGCTTTCAGATCTGCTCCGGCCCTGTCGATGATGTCCCTTTGGATATCATCCGGCGTCAGCAGCTCGTAGATCAAAAAGCCGTGCTTTTCCAGCAGTTTTTCGAGCGCTCCGTAGGAAAACGCCGTTTTCATCGGCTCGCCGCCAAGGATATCGCTCTGCACAGCGGCATATTCTTCATCCGTCATCAGCGCTCTGGCAAGATGATCCGCGAAAACCGGATGTTCTTCATGTTCCGCATGAAACGCCCGTCCGAATGAACTCATCAGGGCGGTAATACTGGCTTTGCGCTCCATTCCTGCTTACCCCCGTTACAGCGCTTTCGTATAATAATGCCGTTTTTCGGTGTACGGATAGTCCTCGAGGGTAAAAAACTCCCGGTATCCATGCTTTTCATAAAATGCGGGCGCCTGAAAGGAAAAGGTGTCCACAAACGCGTATTTGCAGCCGCACTGCCGGAACTCGAAATTGACCTGTTTCCGGATGCACTGCGCCCGGATGTCCAGCACCCAGCTGTAGTCCAGCGGCCGTGCCTCCCGGTCCGACTCTCCGCCGACCACGACCAGCTCCACGCTGTCCAGATATGACTCCAGATCCACGCGTTCAATGAGCGGCTGTGCGGTGATGCACTTGTGCTTGATGGGCAGCGAGCGAAATACAGACAGCTTTCTGTCCGCATTGCGCTGGTTCTCGATCGTGCAGCACATGACCACGTTTTCGTAGCCGCTGCCCCAGTCCGCCGGGGCGCACTGCGCAAAGCGCTCGATGCGCTTGGTCAGAAAAAGGAAGGTGCAGTCAGGCCGCGCCTTCATCATCTGCCAGCATTCGCCGCGCCACGCGTCGGCGTCCTCAATCAGAAAATCGGTCGAAAACCCGACATACACCAGCCCCGGCTTCATTTTATAGCCGCCCTTCTTGAGCTGCGCCACCGGCTTGTCAAAATCCTTCGTCTGAACGATCAGATTTGTGTCGACGCCCCGCTTGGCGTCGCCCTTATGAATGTAGCAGTGCAGGCAGCCCTCGCTGCACCGCCGGCACCCCCGCCACGGATCCCACCGCGCCATCGCTTATAAAAGCCCCAGCAGCGCGGCGGCCGCTGCCGTTTCGGCGCTGTCGTCCGCAGTCTGCTGCGGCCGCACGATCGGCACCCAGATGCCGCATGCGTAGTCGGGGCTCTGCATATCGCCCGCGGAATAGACCTCCAGCGCGGCGGCCCCGTTCCCCACGACCTGCTGCCCCTCGGCCGGATACCAGGTCTGCCAGACGTAGGTGTTGAGCGTCTGCAGCGAGCCGGGGAGCGGGCCCCTTGCGGAGAATACCGCCCAGTCGCTTTCCGGGAAGCGATAGAGCTTCAGCCCCCTCCGGTACCGCGCCGCCCCGGTAAAGCCCGGCGATCCAGTATTCGAAGCAGTCTGCCTTCTGCTCACAGATGGCGAACCGCCCGATCCGGTTTTCAAGCAGCGCCTGCTCCACCGGCGTTTCCGGCTGTCCGGTCTGCTACAGGCGCGCGTATTTCCGGTTGTATTCCACATCCCAGAATCCCGGGCACCGGGTATAGCCCTCCTCCATCCGGATCAGGGTCGAAAACCCGATCAGAGTCATCACAGGCTTGTGTTCATAGGTAAGGTGCATCATGTTTCCTTTCTTTTTCATTCGTCCGCGTCCTTCCGGTTCCTTGGGATGCACGAGCCGATGGCCAGGTCGAGCAGCATGCTGAGAGAAAGGCCAACACCGGTGTTGTTGCCGAGCGCGGTCCCGAGGGCCGTGCCGAAGCACATGCCAAGACACATGCCCTCAAGCCCGTAGTTGCTGTCCTGCTTCTCGCCCTTTTTGATCTTCACCGCGCCGCGGACAGCCAGGATCGCCACGGCCAGCCCCATCGCCACCCAGGGCGCAGCCGACCGGATAAAATCAAGAATATCGTTTATGTTTCGTTCCTCTTATGTAGGTTCAGTCTGTTTTTTTCAGAAGATTCATCAAAATATAGATCCCGATCAGCACGGCTACGCTCCCGGCCATCACGCCGGTCATCGCTCCGATGCTGACCTTGCTGCCAAAGAAATAGAGATTGCAGTCGATGGAGTCCTTGATATGCTCCACGACTTCCGCCGGGAAGCCGGTCCGCGTCATCTCCGCATACACCCCGCGCAGCGCGTGGTTGCGGAACAGCGCCGTCCCATATGTGCCGGGGAGGAAGGATAGGACCCTCTGCAGTCCCTCGCCAAAGTTGGAAATGGGCATGTATGCGCCGCAGAGAAAGCCGTAGCCCGCGCTGACGATGGTCCCCACCGCCGACGCCTGCCCGTTCGTCGTGAGATTGCAGTTGACGATGGAAGACAGCGCCGTGCCGAACAGCGACAGGAGCAGCACGTCCAGCCCGAGCAGCAGCACGTCCGCGGCCGACAGATACCACCCCGTCACAGCCAGATACCCGAGGCAGACCGCCAGCGCCGCGTAGCAGATCAGCAGCGTCGACAGCGCGCTCGCCGCAAAATAGCCGAGCGCCAGCGTCGATCGCCTGACCGGGGTCATGGTCAGATCCCGCCGGGCCCCGCTGATCCTGTCCTGCACCATCAGCAGATTGGAGCAGAACGCCACCGTCACGCAGCACACCGCCAGCAGCGACGAGACGAGCTGCCCGCCCACCGTGCCGTCGATCAGCGCCGCATCCACCGCGAAGCCCGCGGGCATGGCGGCGGCAAAGGAATCCCGGTAGACCTTGGCCAGAAACGTCGCATACAGCACCAGCAGAATGACCGGCGTGATGAGCGAGGTAAAGAACATCCCCTTGTCCTTGAAGAATAATTTGCAGTTGCGCCGGATCAGCGCGCCAAGTTCGGTCATACCTCCGCACCTCCATGCAGCTTCTTGCCCGTCGCGGCCAGGAAGACATCGTCCATATTTCCCTTGGTGATCTCATAGTCCGTGAACAGCGCGGGCTGCGCCAGAATCAGCTTCGTCGCCTCGCCGGTGTTTTCCACCTCGATGCGCCAGCCGCCCTGCACCGGGGCATATTTGCGCCCGAGCGCCCGGACGGCGGCCTCTTCCACGCCGTACAGCGTGATGTGATCTCCGGCATAGGTGTTTTTCAGTGCCAGCGGCGTGCCCTCGCCGACGACCCGGCCGCTGTCCAGCAGGATCACGTAGTCGGCGTCCGCGGCCTCCTCCATATAGTGCGTGGTCAGAAAGACCGTCAGCTTTTCTTTCCGGCGCAGCTCCGTCACCACGTCCCACAGCAGCCTCCGCGTCTGCGGGTCCAGGCCGGTGGTCGGCTCGTCGAAGATCAGGATCTTCGGGCGGTGGAGCAGGGCGCGCGCAATGTCGATGCGCCTGCGCTGCCCGCCGGAGAGTCTGCCGACCGGGCGGTCCAGGATGGCTCCGAAGTCCAGCAGCTGCGCGAGCTCCGCCAGCCGCTTCGCGAATGCCGCGCCCCGGATGCCGTAGAGCGCGGCCCGGCTCTGCAGGTTGTCCCGCACGCTCAGCGCCCCGTCCAGTACGGAATTCTGAAACACCACGCCAAGCTCGCGCCGCACCCGGTCCGGGTCGCGGTCCGGATCCGCGCCGTCAATTTCCACGCTGCCGCCATCCTTGGCCAGCTGGCCGCACAGAATGTTGATGGTGGTGGATTTGCCCGCGCCGTTGACGCCGAGGAAGGCGAACAGCTCTCCCTCCTTCACGCGGAAGCTCAGGTCCTGTACCGCCTGTACCTCCCCAAAGCGCTTGCTCAGGTGATCAATCCTGATGATGTCATGCATATATTTCCGGTTCCTCCTTTTTCCGTGCGAGTTTCAGCGCATGGACAGACCATGCAGCTTCTTTCCCATCTCGATCCGGACCTCGTGCCGCTCCGGGTCGGTGTTGGAGTAGGCGTAGAGATCAAAGCCGATGACCGAGAACCCGTTCTTCCGGTAAAACGCGATCGCCGCCTCATTGCACGACTGCGTCTCCAGCACGATCATCCGCGCGCCGGAGGTCGCCGCCTCGCGCTCGATGGCCTCCATCAGCCGGCGGCCGGTCCTTTTGCCGCGCGCGGCGCTGTCAAAGATGCAGATGTTGCTGATCCGGAACCGGTTGTTCCAGCTCTCGATGGACCCTTCCGCGAATCCGACCAGCCCTTCGCCGTCAAACGCGCCGAAGGCCGCCGGGGCCTCCAGCCATTCGCCGAAAAACACGTCGTCGAACGACCGCACGACCGGCGCCGGGAATAACCGGTAGTCCAGCCGGAATCCCTGCTCGGACGCACAGATCTCGTAATAGCCATTCGTCTGGTAGCGGGCGGTAAATTTCCTGCCTGCGTAGTCCTTCTGATTCAATCGCCGGATCTCCATATCCCATTCCTCCCTGCAGCTCCAGCCCATTCTCGTCTCCGGAAGCGCCGAAAACGCCAAAAAACGCAGTGCACGGCCCACATTTTGCGGCCTGCACTGCGTCTGAGCGTCTGGCATCCTGCCCGTATTCCTCTGTAAGCCCCGTCCGCCGTCCCCGGCCTCCCGGCACTTACCAAATTTGTACCAGCTATCATACAGCAATCCCCCGCGCTTGTCAATAGGAAGATGCACAGCTTTCTGCATGGGCAACAGGCTTTTTGTGAGGTTCCGCGGATAACCTTTGACTTGGTGGGGGAGGGGGGATAGAATGGGGGAGAAGGATTTTGCGGGAAGGGGAGGGGGGAATGGAGGAACGGCGGGTGCGGATCTGCGATCTGGCGGAGGAACTGGGGCTCAGCACGGCGACGGTATCGAACGTGATCCACGGGAAGACGCAGAAGGTCTCTGACGCGACGGTCCAGCGCGTGACGGCGCTGCTGGAGGAGCGGGAGTATATCCCCAACATGGCGGGGATCCTCCTGGCACAGAACGACTCGAGGATCATCGGCGTGTTTGTCAACGACCACGAAAAGTATGAGGGGCGCACGCTGAGCGATTTTTTTATCGCCGAATCTTTGAACGAGCTTTCCACGCAGATCGAAAAGACCGGCCGGTTCATGATGGTGAAAAAAGCGAAGGACGCCGGGCAGATCCTCCGCTTTGCCTCCATGTGGAACATGGAGGGGATCGTTGTGATCGGCTTCTGCGCGCAGGACTACCAGACACTCCGCAATCACATGCGGATCCCGTTCGTGGTGTATGACGGGATCTGCGGACAGACGGAGCGGATCGTCAACCTCAGCATCGACAATTCTGGCGGCGGCGAGCAGGTCGGCCGCCACTTCCGGGCGCTGGGGCATACGCGCGCGCTTTGCCTGTCCGACAATGGGACGGGCATCGACCGCGACCGGATCGAGGGCTTTTTCCGCGGCTTTGCGCCGGGACACGCGGAGCTGCTGCGGATCCCGATGCAAAAAGATGCACGGTGGGCGTACTATGAGCAGCAGCTGGAGCGGCTGCGGGGCGTGACGGCGGCTTTTGCGGTCTCGGATCATTATGCCATTGACCTGATGAGCTTTTTGCGCGGGCAGGGGATCGCGGTGCCGGAGGAGATCTCCGTCGCGGGATTTGACGACACGCCGGTATGCGAGATGGTCAGCCCGGCCCTGACCACGGTCCGGCAGGACGGCGCAGCCCGGGCGCGGATCGCCATGGAAAAGCTGCAGGCGCTGCGGGAGGGCCGGACGGTTGGGGAGGAGGTCATCCTGCCGGTCACGCTTGTGGTGCGGGGCAGCACGCGGATACGGAAATAAGCATTCTGCACAAATCAAACATCTTATTTTTGTCGAAAGTTACGCGCTTAACCTTTGCGTCCCGCACATCCGGTCGTTACAATGAAAGAAAAACGAACGGAGGGACTGGGATGCAGGAAGAAAAGCGCTTCTTCAGAACGGTCTGTACACTGGCGATCCCCGCGGCGCTGCAGTCGTCGTTCAGCCTGGTCGACCAGATCATGATCGGGCAGCTGGGCGCCGTCAGCGTGGCGGCCGTCGGGCTGGCGGGGAAATTCGCCTCCATCTACGCGGTCGTCATCGCCGCCATCGGCGCGGTGGCCGGGATCATGATCTCGCAGTATCTGGGGCAGGACGCGCCCGCGGAGGTCCGGCGGAGCTTTTTTACGAATCTCTGGCTGGGGTTCGGGCTGGCCGGGGCATTCACCGCGCTCTGCCTGCTGTGCCCCGGGGCGATCATGCGGGCCTATACGGCGGATGCGCAGACGCTGCAGACGGCGGCGGACTACCTCCGCCTGCTCGCCGGGACGTATCTGCCCGTGGCCGGGGCGACAATGCTTGCCACGGCGTTCCGCTGCGCGGAAAAGCCGCGGCTGCCGCTGTACGCGGGCATCGCGTCCGCGCTTTTGAATACGGTCCTGAACGACCTCCTGATCTTCGGGAAATGCGGCTTTGCCGCCATGGGCGCGACCGGCGCGGGGATCGCGACGGTCCTTTCCCAGTGGGTCAATTTCCTGCTGATGCTCCTGTTTTGCCGGAAGACGCCGCCGCTTCCCGCGGCGGACGGCAGGCGTGTGCCGCCTGTGCACGAGCGCGGACGGCAGTATCTGGCTATGCTGCTGCCGCTGCTGATCTGCGAGGTGACGTGGAGCCTGGGCGAAAATGTCTACGCCGCGATCTACGGGCGCATGGGCACGGACGCCAGCGCGGCCATGACGCTGACCGCGCCCGTGCAGGGGCTGGTGATCGGCGCGCTGTGCGGCCTGTCGCAGGCGGCGGGCGTGATCGTCGGCAAGCGGCTTGGCAGCGGGGACGAAGACGCCGCCTATGCGGCGGGCAAGCGCCTGCTCGTCTACGGCGCTGCCGGGGCCGCGCTGCTGTCCGTGCTCGTGGTGCTGCTCAGCGGTGTCTATGTGGAGATCTATCAGGTGGAGGACGGGGTAAAGCGGCTGACCTGGCAGATCCTCACGGCCTATGCGCTGGTCGCGTCATGCAAGGTCCTCAATATGATCCTCGGCGGCGGGATCCTCCGCAGCGGCGGGCGGACGGCGTACGTCATGGCCATCGATCTTGTCGGAACGTGGGGCTTCGGTGTTCCGGCGGGGCTCGTGACGGCCTTCGTGTTTGCGCTGCCGGTGCCGTATGTGTATTTTGCGCTGTCACTGGAGGAATGCCTCCGCTTCGGCATCTCGCTGGCCGTCTTCCGCAGGAGAAGGTGGATGCGCCGCCTGTCCGCGCATGCGGACTGAGCAAAAAAGCAGAAAAAGCCCGGCTGGCGCACAAGCGCCAGCCGGGCTGGTCATTTACCGGGGAAAATGCTGGTTCCGGATCTTACTTCATGAAGGTGTCGGCCTTCATCTGCTCGATGTAGCCGAGGTACTTTTCCTGCACGTCGGCCGGGACCAGATCGCTCAGCGCGCCTGCGGACAGCGTGCCGTTCTGCAGTGTGCCGTAGAGCGTCTCGCCGCCGAAGGTACCGGCTTCCACAGCCTCCATGGAGGCAACGACCATGGCAGAGTTGTCGGTCACCTGCGAGCAGATGATGCACTCGTTCTGGCCGAGGATGTCTGCCGGCTGGCCGATGTCGTAGATCTTGATCTCGCCTGCAGCGGCGTTGGCGGCATCAATGGCCTCGCGCGCGCCGGAGTCAACGGCGGAAGCGTCGCCGAAGAAGACGTCAGCGCCCTGGGAGATCAGCTCGGTGGCGAATTCCTTGCCCTTCGGGGCGTCGGAGAAGGAGTTGGCGTACGGCACGTTGAGCAGCTCGACGGTCTTGCCTTCCTGCTCGGCGACGTACTTCGCGGCTTCTTCAAAGCCCGCGATCTTGCCCTTGGTGGTGTCGAGCTCCATGCCGCCGATGAAGCCGAGCTTGCCGGTCTCGGTCATCAGGCCCGCCAGCGCGCCGGCGATCCAGCCGATCTGCTGTGCGTTCGGGAGCAGGGAGGAGACGTTCTTGTTGACAGCCTTTTCCGGGGTGTCGACTGCGCCGTTCAGCAGGGCGAAGGCGACGTCGGGATATTCCTCAGCTGCCTGCAGGACAGCGTCGGTGTACTGATTGCCGGGGGCGTAGATCATGTCATAGCCCAGCGCGCAGTAGGCGACGATGGAGTCATAGTAGGAGTCCTGCGAGATGGAGTCGGTGACCTCGGTCTGCCAGCCCTTCTTCTCGGCTGCGGCGACCATGGCGTTGTAGCAGGCTGCGCCCCAGCCGCCGTCGTTGATGCTGGAGTCGCAGATCATGGCGACCTTGTAGGTCTTGCCGTCGGTCTTGGTGTCGGCTGCGGGAGCGGTGTCGGTGGTGTCGGTCGTTTCGGCCGGAGCGGCGGTGTCCGCAGCAGCCGGGGCGTCGGTCTTGCCGGAGCTGGCGCAGGCCGCCAGCGAGAGGAGCATGACAAGAGCCAGAAGCATTGCGATGATCTTTTTCATAGTTTTTCCTCCGTAGATTTGGATTTTGCGCCGGCAGCCCGCGCCGCCGGCATCATCTATAATAACACAGGGCGTGTTATTACTGAACGGGTGCGCCAGCGTTTACCGCTGCTCGCGGCGGTAGGGCTTGCCGTTGGCCTTGGGGCCCGCCTGCCGCGTGCCGATGAGGCTCAGGACGACGACTGTCGCCACGTAGGGGATCATCTGGAAGAACTGATAGGGGATGGCGATGCCGGACACCTGCAGACGGATCTGCAGCGCGTCACAGAAGCCGAAGAACAGGCAGGCAAGCAGAATGCCGCCTGCGTTCCAGCGGCCGAAAATGACGGCGGCCAGCGCGATGAAGCCGCGCCCGGCGACGATGCCGTCGGTGTAGGTGCTGGAGTAGCAGGTCGTGAGGTACGCGCCGCCGATGCCGGCCAGCGCGCCGCAGATCACGCACGCGAGATACTTGACGCCGATGACGTTGATGCCCAGCGTCGCCGCGGCCTGCGGATGCTCGCCGACGGATTTGTAGCTCAGGCCCGCGCGGGTCTTGCCGAAGAAGACGGCCGTCACGATCACGAGCACGAACGTCAGATACACCATCGGGCTCTGGTCAAACAGCAGCGGCCCGATCACCGGGATATCCTTCAGCCCCGGGATGGCGATGGAGGCCATCGTGGTGATCTGCTTGAGGTCGGAGCCGGTGCCGAAATAGACCCGGTAGATGAACGACGCCAGCGCCGGCGCAAAGATGTTCACCGCCATGCCGTAGACCGTATGGTCCGCGCAGAGCGTGACCGTGGAGAACGCGTAGATCATGTTGACCAGAATACCGGCCAGCGCGCCGCACAGCAGCCCCAGCCAGTTCGACCCCGTCACATAGCAGACCAGAAAGCCAACCAGCGCGCCGATGGACGCCAGACCCTCCAGACCGATGTTGACCATACCGGCCCGCTGGCCGTAGAGCTCCGCGAGGGAGATCAGCAGCACAGGAATGGCCAGACGGACCGTTGCCAGCAGTAAGCTCAAGATCCAATCCATTACACAGCACCTGCCTTTCTCTTGCCGAACACGCGGCTCTTCCAGCTCTGGAACTCCGGCAGCTTCGTCAGCGCCATACCGGCGACGGAGAAGACGATGACAAGCGCCTGGATGATATCGGATACGCTGGTCGGCACGCCCGTGGCGGCCTGCATCGTGGTCGAGCCCACGCGCAGGACGGCGAAGAACAGCGCCACGACCATCGTCGCGATCGGATGCAGCTGGCCGATCAGCGCCATGGCCACGCCGTCAAAGCCGTAGCCCGCGCCGAAGCCGTTGATGAGGCGGAACTGCGTGCCGAGCAGCTCTGCGCCGCCGCCGAGACCTGCGATCGCGCCGGAGACGATGAAGCTCATCAGCATATACCGCCGGACCGGGAAGCCGTTGAAGCGGCTGGCGGTCTGGTTCAGGCCAACAGCCCGGAGCTTGAAGCCGGGGCTGGTCCAGAACAGGAAGTAGTACAGGAGCAGGCCCACGACCACCGCGATCACGAGCCCCCACGTCATGCGCATCCCGCTGATGATCCGCGGCAGGTGCACCGCATCGTCGATCGCGGGCGTCTGCGGCACGGAGGCGTCGCGGATCCAGCTGGTGTAGATCACGCCCATAAACAGCGTCGCCACATAGTTGAGCATGATGGAGATGATCATCTCGTTCTGCCCGCGCGTGATCTTCAATACGCCCGGGATCATGCCCCAGAAGCCGCCGGCCACCGCGCCGGCCAGCAGCGCCAGCAAAATACCGCCGAAGCCGGTCAGGCCCGTAAAGTAGCAGGTCAGAAACGCCGCGATGGAGCCCATCAGAAACTGGCCCTCACCGCCGAGGTTGAATACGCCGCAGCGGTACGCAAAGCACGCGCACAGCGCCGTGAACATCAGGGGCGTCGCCTTGGCCAGCGTCGTGCCGATGCCGGCCTTAGAGCCGAACGCGCCCTGGAACAGGTATTTGACTGCGAGGAACGGATCCGCGCCCAGCGCGGCCATGATGATCCCGCCAATGACAAACGCCAGCAGGATCGAAAGCAGCGGGACAAGGAAGGCCCCGAGTGATTTTTTGAATTTCATACGCGCGCTCCCCTCACTTTCCGGTCATGGCAAGGCTGATCTCTTCGATCGGCGGGTTCTTACCGGAATATTCGCCCATGATCTGACCTTCAAAGATGACAAGGATCCGGTCGGACATCTCAAGGATCTCATCGAAGTCCGCGCTGATGAGCAGAATGCCCACGCCGCGGTCGCGCGCGGCGATCATCTGATCGTGGACGAAGCGCGTCGCGCCGATATCCAGTCCGCGCGTCGGGTGTACGGCGATCAGCACATCCGGATCGGATTCCAGCTCGCGGGCGAGAATGACCTTCTGCTGGTTGCCGCCGGAGAGATTCCGGACCTCCTGGTCGGAGGACTGGCAGCGGATGTCGTATTTGCCGATCATCTCCCGGGCATAGGCCGAGATGGTCTTCTTTTTCATATGCAGGCCGTGCAGCGAGGAAAACTGCGGCTCGTCGGTCTGCTTGAGCACAAGATTGTCCGCGATCGACATGTTGCCGATCAGGCCCTGCAGATTCCGGTCCTCCGGGATGAGCGCCACGTCGTCCTCGATCGAGGCCCGCGGGCTGAAGACCGCGATCTTCTGTCCCTTGCGCTGGAACTCGCCGCTCTCCGGCGAGAGCACGCCCGTCAGCAGCTGCGCGAGCTGCGTCTGCCCGTTGCCGTCCACACCGGCAATGCCGACGATCTCGCCCCGGCCGATGCTGAGGCTGACGTCATTGAGGCCCGCGTGCTTGGACTCCTTATGATAATCAATGTTCTGCAGGGAGATGACCGCTCCGGCCTCCACGTCCTTCTTTTCGTACTGCGACTGCTGCAGCTCGCGGCCGATCATCATGTTGGCCAGCTCCTGCCCGGTGACGCCGTGCGCATCCACCGTCGTGACGACCTCGCCCGCGCGCAGGATGGTGATGCGGTCGGAGATGTGCAGCACCTCACGCATCTTGTGGCTGATAAAGATGATGGATTTTCCTTCGCTGACGAGCTTTTTCATGATGGCGAACAGACCCTCGACCTCGATGTCCGTCAGCGCCGCAGACGGCTCGTCCAAAATCAGCAGCTCCGCGCCGTGGTAGAGCGCCTTCAGAATCTCCACGCGCTGCTGCGCGCCGACGGAGATCTCCGTGATCAGCTTGTCCAGCTCCACGTCCAGCCCGTATTTTTCCGACAGCGCGAGGATCTCCTTCCGCCGCGCCTCCCGGTCGATAAAGATCCCCTTGGAATTCCGGTCGCCGAGGATCATGTTTTCAAACACGGTCATCGCCTCGACCAGCATGAAGTGCTGGTGCACCATGCCGATGCCGAGCTTGACCGCCTGGCTGGGCGACTCGATCCGCACCTGCCTGCCGTTGAGAAAGATCGACCCCTCCGTCGGCTGGTAAAGACCGATCAGAATGTTCATCAGCGTCGATTTGCCCGCACCGTTTTCGCCGAGCAGGGTATGGACCTCGCCCTTGGCTACGGACAGATTGACATCGTGGTTCGCATAGAAGTCACCGAATCGTTTGCTGATGTGCTCCATGCGCAGCAGTTCTTCCAACTAAATCACGCTCCTCTGTATTCACTTTCCGGCTCTTTTTGATAACGCCTTCTCTCTTCGAGCCGTCCATCACGCCGGCTGACCATCTGTCCGGGCCGGCGGTTATCTTAATTTTCAATATACACGAATTTACTCGAGATTTCAAACCTTTTCTGCCCGCCACGCATTTTTCTATAAACTTCACAAAACCATTGGAAAAACCTGCAGGATCAAGGCAATCCTGCCACCTCGCAGCAGCTTCCGAGGGGCGGAGATCACGGCGGATTTGGACGGCTTTCCGCCGTGCCGGAAAGCTGGACGCTTTGCCAGCATGCCGGTATTTACCAAAAGAAACCATTTCCGTATCCTTTTGGTGGGAGGTGGATTCGGATAGCATTTTGGTGCCAAAACGCAGCTTGCAGGGAGAACCCTGACCCCAATGCCGCCTGCGAGCGGAGCAGGTAACGGTCAAATTTACCCCCAACGCTGGAACGGCATATCAACGCAGCCGTTTGCTCCGCGGCGTGGGGCGCGTTGTGCCGATGTGTGCGGTTTTATGGGCCGACCGCGCATCCGTGCAGGTCTGCGCTACACAAACGCCGCGTCCGCCCTCCGTGGCGGCGTGAAGAAAATAGGATGAAAAACTTCAACTGGGTAATTCTTCTCGGCCATTCAAAAACCAATTTCGATTCCCAGCATGGGAGAAAGGAAGCCAAATGAACCAGAAACAGTATTACTCGCTGGAAGAGTTACCGTTGATGATGAACATGACAGATGTTGCTGCCGCCCTTGGCATTTCCAGAGCCGGAGCGTACAAACTCGCGCACAATGCAGACTTTCCGGCGTTTCAGATCGGCAAACGGATTGTCGTTTCGCGTGAGAAATTCCTCGACTGGCTGGACCGGCAGGGTGAGGAACAAAAATGCGCCTGATGGAAAATCGGACTTGCGATTCGGCTGTGCTTGTGGTAATCGTGTGTGCTGACAAAATGAGAAGGAGGTAAACACGATGCCGAAACGACGCGCCAACGGCGAAGGAAATATTCGCAAACGCAAGGACGGACGCTGGGAAGGCAGATATACGGCGGGCTATGATGCAAACGGAAAGGCAATCACGAAAAACGTGCTTGGAAAGACACAGGCAGAAGTCAAAGATAAACTACGGGCCGCGATTGAGGACAGCAAGAAGCTCGATCCGGTGAAGGCTGGCAGCTATACGCTCGAACAGTGGCTGAAGCTGTGGTACTCCGTTTACGTCGAACCACAGGTACGGTACTCAACACGGGAGTTTTACCATAACGCGATTGATCACCATATCATTCCAAAGCTTGGCAGCGTGAAGCTGGAAAAGTTGACAATGCTGCAAATCCAACAGTTTTACAACGAGCTGCTCAAAAGCGGTCGCGTGCAGAAGAAAAACCAGCCGGAATTGAGAGAACATGGACTCAGCCCACGCATGGTGCAGTGCGTTCATGTAGTACTCAACAAAGCGTTAGAACACGCGGTGGAAGAAAAGCTGATTCTGGCGAATCCGGCGAAGAAATGCAAAATTCCGAAAAATACACGCAAGGAAATGAATATCCTGCCGGAAGCGTTGATTGGCCCATATCTGAGTGCAGCGAAAGAGCATGGCATTCTCGCGCCGATGTATCTGGAGCTGACAACGGGGTTACGGCGCGGAGAACTGCTGGCCTTACGCCGGGAGGACACGAAAAACACCCAGCAAATCCGTATTTATTCCCATCTCCGCGTACCGGGGAGACGTGGGATCCGGACGGATTCCGCAGGCTGCACGATCGGATCATCAAGGAGATTGGCGCGGAACATGTGAGATTTCATGACATGCGTCACACATTTGCGACGTTATCATTGAAAAGCGGCGTGGACGTGCGGACGCTGTCTGAAACGCTGGGTCACTTCAGCGCAGGATTCACGCTCAGTACCTACGTTACCTACGTTCACTCAACGTCAGGCATGAAACAGAGCGCGGCAGACGCGATTGGAAACACCATCCGAAACGCGATCTGAACCCGGAAATCAAAGCGGCGGCTGCAACTTGCAGCCGCCGTTCAAACGTTCAAAATATTCTTGAAACGAACAGCAGATTTTTGCAGGGCGGTCATATCCGGCTGGCCGGAGCGGATCTGTGCTGCAAAAATACGTTCGAAACAGGGAATAGAAACACATATTTTGGATTTTCAGAGAAAAATCGGTCAGACCAGAAAAACGGCGTGCGGCACCTGCGCCGCTGGAATCAGATGTCAGCTTTTCAGCAGCGAAAGCAGCTCTTCGGAAGACATATTGAGAATGCCTGCTTCCTCGCCGCCGGATATTGTGTCCAATAATGCGGCCTTCTTTTCCTGAAGCTCCAGAATTTTCTCTTCGATGGTGTCCTTTGCGATCAGCTTATAGACCTGCACGTGCGCCTGCTGGCCGATGCGGTGGGCGCGGTCCGTCGCCTGATTCTGCGCCGCCTGGTTCCACCAGGGGTCAAAGTGGATCACAATGTCGGCTGCTGTCAGATTCAGACCCGTTCCGCCTGCTTTCAAAGAAATCAGAAAGACCGAAGCTTCGCCTGCGTTGAAGGCCTTGACCATGGAAGCGCGCTTTTCCTTGGGCGTTGAGCCCTGAAGCGTATAATTCGAAATATGCAGCGCGTCCAGCCGCGCGCGCAGCCGGTCGAGCATGGAGGTGAACTGAGAAAACAGCAGGATCTGATGACCGTTTTCCACCATCGCCTCGCACAGCTCCACGCAGGCGTCCAGCTTGCTCGTTGAACCTTCATAATTCTCAAAGCAGAGCCCCGGATCGCAGCACACCTGCCGCAGCCGGGTCAGCGCGGCGAGAATTTGCAGCTTGCCCTGCTCGTCGCCGAGATCTGCAACGGCTGCCTGCACACAGGCATAATAGAGCTTCTGCTCATCCTCAGACAGAGAGATCTTTCGGACATATTCTTCTTGGGCGGAAGTTCCTTGAGGACATCTTTTTTTCAGCCTGCGCAGCAGAAACGGCTGTACCAGCCGCCGCAGTTGGGAAACCGCGTCCGGATTTTTGGACTTGAGGATCGGCTTTTCCAGCTTTTCGCGGAACGCATGGTTTGTGTAGAGATACCCGGGCATGAGAAAATCGAACAGATTCCAGAGCTCGCTGAGCCGGTTTTCGATCGGCGTTCCCGTCAGGACAAACCGCTGCCGGCACGAAAGGCGCTTGACGGCCTTGGACGCGAGCGTTGCGGCGTTTTTGATGTGCTGGGCTTCGTCGAGCACGCAGCAGTAAAATTGCAGCTTCGCATATGCTTCAATGTCCTGCCTGACAAGCTCATAGGACGTGACCCACACGTCGTATTCTGCGCCCGCAGCACGAAGGCGTTCACGCTCTGCAGCGTTTCCCAGAATCAGCTGATAGCGCAGCTGCGGGGCAAATTTTTGCAGCTCGTCTCCCCAGTTGTAGATCAGTGAGGCCGGACATATAATGAGATTTGGTACACCGGCGGTCTTTTGGGGGACGGTTGCTAAAAACGCGATCATCTGAAGGGTCTTTCCAAGTCCCATTTCATCCGCGAGAATTCCGCCGAAACCGTATCCCTCCAGTGTTTTGAGCCATTGATAGCCGATCTGCTGATAGGATCGAAGCTGTGCGTTCAGCCCCGATGGCAGGGCGTAGTCACTCTCGGAGAGCGTCTTGAAATTGCGGATCATGCTGCGCAGCTGGCTGTCGCGGCTGACCTGTATGCCGTCGCTTCCGGACAGCAACTCGTCGAGATAGAGAGCGCGATACGCCGGAAGCGTCGCTTTGCCGCGGGCAAGCTCCCGACCAATGAGCTGGAGCATCTGCGCCATTTCCGCAAGCTTTTCACACGACGAACCGTTCAGCTCCAGATACCGGCCGTCCGGAAGGCGGTGATATTTTCTGCGCAGCAGCATACTCCGGTAAAGCTCCGAAAGCTCCTCGGGCGGATAGCCGCCGGTGTCCAGCGTCAGTGTCAGAAGGCCGTCGGAAACGGAAAGGCCGACGCTGGTCGGCGCGGGCTGGAGACGCTTGCGGTTCAGGCGGTCACTGAAATAGACCTCGCCTCTGCGGCGGAAAGCGTCGATCGAACCGGTGAGAAAATCATAGGCCGCGTCCTCGCCCTGTAAAACGAACTGCTGTCCCTGCTGCTGAAAATAGCGCCGGACGAACAGCAAAGCGGCACGTTCTTCTTTTTTGTTTCGCCGCACACCGTCTGGCTCGGAGCTGTCGTCGAAAGCGATCGAATGGGTGTCGTACCGGAAGACCGGTTTGACAAGCAGCGTGTCCTGTTCCATATCAAAATAGAAGCAGACCGTGCAGGAATCGGGGATGTAGTTTTGTAAAAGATTCTGCGGATCTTCGATCTCGACCTGTCCGTCGAGCGCCGGCAGCACGCAGCCGCAGAAGGTCGGAAGATCCTTCCGCGCCAGATACATGGTCTGCTGCTTTGCTTCGAGCAGCGGGTAGATCTTTTCCCGAAACTCGCCCGAGCAGCGTAGAAGCTTGCCGCCGCCGAGCACGTATAAGCTCTGATAGCTGCCGAAAAAGCGGTAGGGGCAGGGCGTCCGAACCGTCAGCCGTGCGCCGCCGCCTTCTTCCGCAATTTGCAGACGAACCTCCGGGTCAGCCTGTGCGAGCGTGAGCGGATCGCTGCCTGCGCAGTCTACCGGCGCGTTCGACAAAAGATCAAACCACCGGTCAAAGGAATCGCCGGTCGGCGTGATTTCGTTTTTTCGATAATCCGGAGACTCGTAGCCAACATAGTAGGAAGAAGAACCGAGTGCGCGGTACCTGCCGTATTCGTTCATCAAAAGCCGGATCATGGCCTGCGCCTTCGGTTCAAACAGTTCGAGGTTATGCTCCAGCGTCAGTCCTTTTCCGTAGACGACTGTCCGGCGCTGGTTCACATTGTCCAGAAACTCCCGGATATTCTGTACGCTGTACAGCCGGTCATACCCGACGCGAAGGGAAAACGAGGGATATTCGGTCCCATATCCGTCGCGCAGCAGCGCGCACAGGCGGATAGGCTTCTGAGAAGGCTCGGCCGGTTCCTGCGTGATTTGCAGATAGCGCTGGAGCATCTGCCTTGCATACCGGTCGCTGCCGGGCACACGCTCGCGCGGCGGCCCGCTGAGAAAGGCGATCATGGCGGCGGCGAGGTGCTTGCAGCGGCCAACGTCGGCGAAGCGCGGGCAGGAGCAGTTGATGCGCAGCCGGCCGTTCTCCATTCTGAGAAACTGCACCGTATAGCGTTTGGCGCCGCGAACGGTGCAGCTGACGTTCGTTTCCGTGTCGGTTTTCGTACACTGCATATCCGTGACCCGCCCCTGCCGGTAATATTCCATCCCGCGTTCATAATCGGTGGAGGTAAACAATGATTTCACCTGATTCAGATCCATCCGGAAGCTCCATTCTGCTAGTTTTATACCGTGCAAGCGGAAAAACGCCCGGTTTCCGCCGCATTGCGTCTTTTCGTTCAGTATAACAGAGAACCGTAGGAAAATCCATAGGCAGCACGCTGCAGACGGGTGTGAATTGTCCACCTGAAGCTGGAATTTGATTTATATCGTTCAAGAAATATTCGTGCTGTTTTGTCAAATAAATCTCAATAAATCCACTGCGTTTTCGCGCCCGTTTGGGTCAAATCTGGGTCAGGTCGCATGACTGCAAAAATGCGGTCGATTATTTGCGGAGGAAAGCAAAGAAAAAGTCCTGAAATCGTGAGATTTCAGGACTTTTCTGGTGGAGATAAGCGGGATCGAACCGCTGACTGACCTCATGACTGCCAGCTGCTATCGGTTCGTGATATTAAATGTTTTTGCCTCTAATTCGTCCGTTCAGTCAACGAAAAGTGCGGGATTTTGCAAGGTTTTACCCATTGCGTCCACACGTTTTCACGCACACTTGGGTCACAATCTGGGTCAGGGCAGACAAGTGAACTCGGAGGAGTTTCTCCGGCGTGGACACGGATTGTAGCTTGAGAGTTGCCGATAGTCAAGTCATAAGAGCTTGAAACAAAAATTCAGAATGTCCGAATCTGCATGACCCTCAGAGGAATAGTAGGCATAGATGACAGCGTTCATTCTTTATCACCTTCGCCACTTTCCAAAGCAAGCTCTGTCAATTCACGCAGCTTACTTTGCAGGATGGCTTTATCAGGCAGATGCAATGTGTAATCTGCGACCATTGTCGGAGACATGGACCTGCTGAGTGCATATTCGACTACAGTATCATCCTTACCGGTGCAGAGGACTAAGCCAACACTCGGATTTTCATTTGGTTTCTTTACATCACGGTCAAGTGCTTCCAAATAAAAATTGAGCTGTCCCAGATGCTCAGGACGGAAAGTATAGAGTGTAAATTTATTTTGAGTAACGCAACCCGAAAGTATATTTCTTGAAAGATCAGTTTATAGTTATCACTGGCCTTCGACTACAATAGCCAAGGTGGTTGAGAAATTCAAAGACCACAACGGCAAATGGGGTATTCCCTACGAAACAAAAAATGGGCAAAAACGATGCTATTTTGCGAAATACTCTGATTGCAAGGATACAGCCAATCCGGTGGACATCGTGTGCAACGCTGCGGTGGAATACGGATATTCTCGGACAACCCTGGAACAGAACTGATGTCTCAGGACGAGATCGCCGTTATGGACGGAGCCAAGTGTATTTTGCAGCTTCGAGGCGTGAGACCTTTTCTCAGTAACAAATACGACATTACGAAGCATCCCAAATACCGGAAGCTCTCCGACTATGATATGAGCTGATGATCGACGATTTGCTCACGATGTCCGAGATCATCCAGATGGTGACGGATGTGCGCACGAAGGACGCCAGCTTCATTCAGAAGTTTGCGGAGTTCATGCCCGCCTATTGCCAAATGGAGCAAGAGCTGCAACGCTATGGGCGCGACATTGCGATGGATGAACAGGGACGCTTCACCGATGAGGGCTATGTCCGCGTCGCAAGCGAACGCTGGGACAGGCAGTTTGACGGTGAGCTTGACGAATATTCCCGACGAATACCGGATCACCGGCTCAGGGGAAGCCACCGAGCGTGACAGCACCATCGCCGTTCTCGTTGTTGAGCCGGGAAAGGAGCCTTATGTGAAGGAGATTGACTCCGGTCTGGAGTCCTTGCAGCATGAGGTCGGCGGCTGCATCGAGGCGATTTACCCCTACGAAGACCCGGTTGCCTTAGTCTGCAACGAGGAAGGCAAGCTGGAAGGTCTGCCCCTGAACCGCGCTCTGCGGGATGAGGACGGTGACATCTACAGCTTCTTAAAACTCCGAAATGCTGCAGCGGCAATTTCTGAAGGGGGCTGTGTCTTGAGCGGCAGCTTGCATTAATACTGTGAACCGAACAGATTATTGTCACGGACACAGACCTGAACGGTAGATCGCTGCCAAACAGAATTTGTAAATGCGAACCTCAAAGCAGTTGGCTCCCTGCACGCCTTCTATCCTACGGCCTGTGTCAGCACACATGCCGTTGTGCTTTGCGACATGAACGGCAGGCAAATGCCGCTCTCACCCGCGCCGACCAGCAGCTCCGTGCCGCTTGGACTGATCAGGAGGGGATACGTCTCACACAGATACATCGGGCCGTCCGTGACGCCGTAGTTATTGCCGCCCACAAGCGACAAGCTGAGCGTCACATAGCTCGGCCCGTCCGGAATGGTCTGAATCGTCCAGAAACCGCTCCACATCTCCTCAATGTCGTCACTGTCTTCATATACCCACTCCAGATCGACCGTACCGCCCGTCTCATCCTCAAGATAGAAGCGCAGCGAGAAATAGGCATAGCGGCTGGTTTCCCCCACCATGGTTTCTGTGATCCAGCCCATGCCGTCACGCTGCGAGCCGGCAAGACCGAGCGCGGTCATGCCGCTCCAGCCGTCGGCAAGCCACGCGGAAAACTCGGCCGGGGCGTTGTACCAGGCATATTCTGTAAAGTCAAACGAAAGATAGTCGCCGGCTTCCGATATACACGGCGCAAGATAGCTCATCGCATCAAGCGAGGGATACCATTCGCAGGTGTTCCCGTTGTTGTCAGTGATGAAGACCTGGGTGTCGGCCTCATATGCAACGCCGTCGAGATTTGCAAAGAGCAGCACCGGCTCGCCGCTCTCTGACCGGTAGAGCACCTCCGTGACCTCGTCGGTCTGTGTTTTTTCGTTCCACTGGACACGGTTGATTGCAACCGTCGCGTTCTCATCGACCGGCACGATGCAATACAGATACCCCGCGCCGCCGATAATGTGATCCTCGTCAATCTCCGCGATAAAGGGGTATTCGAGGAGCATGGCCTCATTGGTTTCCCACAGCCATGCGGGGAAGCCGGCCTCGAAGCCCTCGTCAAACAGCCCGCCGACATAACCGAGATATGCCGCGCCAAACATGGTCATTGGAAAGTCGATCCTGTCCCGCAGCCATCCAAGAGAGGTTTCTGCCTCCTGTGAAAACCCGTATTGTATCGGCTGTGTGTCTGACGCCTCGTCGCGTGACGTGCGATCACGCATATCATTTTGCAATGGAGCTTCCTCCGGCTGCTTTTCAGGCGCTTTTTTGTCGGGTTTAGTAGGCATTTTTACCTTATCTGTACTTGTTCTCGATTCGTTAGGCTCTGTTTGCGTCTTCTGTACACAGGCACAGAGGGACAACAACAGAATCAGCGCCAGCATTAGTGCGAATACTCGTCTGGGGGTTGTTTTCATGGTCGCTCCTTTCAAAATTTTCCGCTTCGGCCGGAACCGCCGCCGCCGGATTCGCTGTAACTGCTTCCGCTGCTGGAGGAGCTGCGCTCGATCTTCCGGCTGGAGGTCGTCTTATGGGTGAAATGATCTGTTTGCTCCGTAAGCCGGAGTCCCGCGGAGACGTAGTCGTTCGCGGTTGCTTTTTTGGATACAGTATCCATTTTCTGCCATATCACAGCGACGACCGCAGCTGCTGCCAGCAGGGAAAGAGCGATCACGATAAGGAGCGGATAGAACAAGCTCGCCCGGACGGGCTTTCCTACGGAAGCCTTTTCCAGATAGACGCTGCATTCTTTGACGTAATCCTCAAAGCCGCCGTACCAGTCGTTCTCGCCGAAATTGTCGAGGAAGACCTTTTCCAGCTTCTGCTGACCATAGCTGTTGAACGCATACTCGCAGCGTGAGCCGTAGCAGAACATTGCCCAGTCGCGGTCATCCATGCTGAGCAGGAGCATGATCCCGTCGCGGTTCGGTCCTTCGCCCATGGTGCATTCATGGTAAATGGTGTAGGTCGCCTTATAGACGCCTTCAGAATGGAAGTCCCGATAGTCCTCCACGGTTACGATGTAGACGCCGACACCATACTTTTTGGAGACGCTTTCCGCCATCTTTTCCAGCAGCATATTTTCGTTTTCGCTGAGAAGTCCGGCTGCGTCCGTCACGTAAGAAAGCTGTGCGCCTGTCTGCTCAGCCGCAGCTGCGCCCACGCAGAGCACAAGGCAGAACATAAGCACCAGCAGGAGACAACGTATTCTTTTTTTCATGTCTCAGCCCTCCCTATCGCGCCAAAAGCAGCAGCGCGGTCACACTGATGGCAATAAGAGATGCCGCGATTGCCGCAAACAGGCCAATTACCCGTTTCGTGCTGACCGGAAGGTTGCCGACAAGCTTGCCGGTCTGACCGTTCATGGCAAAGAGGAAATCTTTTCCCTCCCACCTTGTGTTCAGGATCCAGACGGGAAGCAGTGCGTAATGCACCTTGCCGCGCTTCAAGTGGATATCCCGGCTCGTTTCATTGCAGGTGGTGTAGCCCGAAACCGTGCGTTCCAGTGCGCTCAGCAGCGAGCCCGCGCAGCGTGTGTCTGCCCGTTCCCGGCTGTCTTCGACGCTGACATCATATTTATCTGCCATAAATCCGGGCAGATACGCCGTGGAAAACGGCTTGAGATCTGCATAGTCAAACGGTTCGATGGAGTCCATGTAATCGTCCGGCATTTTGCTCGATGCGTCCACCGGGATCTTTTCAAAGGCAATGGAACCTGCGCGTTGCACATCATAGTGGCTTGTCTCCGTGATCTCATAATCTCCTGAGGTGTAGGTATGTACCTGCGTAGCATGGAATTGCGCACTTCCGCTGGCCTCACCGTCGTACATCCAGAAAGGTACATACACACCCTTGATCTGCTCCAGATGGTTGGCTTTGGAGAAGGTCGATGGCAGCAGAGGCTTTTTGAGATAGTGCTTCTTCAATGCCTTGATGGCATCCTCCTTGCTCAGCTTGAAGGGCAGCACAAAATCGGGCTTCAAAATGCCGCTGTACTGCCCCGGAAGCACCGACGGGTTTCCACAGTATGGGCAGGATGTGGCTGCAGTTGTTGCGTCGCAGAGCAGCTCCGCACCGCACGATGGGCAGCAGTAGGCTTTCATGTCGGCCGCGTCCGCGCCCCAGTCCTCGCTCAGGCCGGAAGAATCCCAGTCAGAGCCGTCTGCGGCGGCCTTTTGTTCTTCCGCTTCGGCAGATTTTTGAGCCGCTTCTGTTTCTTCCTGCTTCTGTGCCGCTTCCGCCGCTTTTGCTTCTTTTTCTGCGTAGAACGCTTCAATTTCTGCGATATCGAAGCTTGAGCCGCAGTAATCGCACTCCAGCCTGCCGGATTCTCCTACAAAATGGAGCGGTCCCGTACAGGCGGGACATTGATAATTTGTGATTTGTGTTGCCATCTAAGCTCCTCATTTCTCAGACCAGTGTTACAGCCCACAAGGGCAGATTGCAGCGCCGAACACAGTTATGATCGTGTTATTCCGGATATGTCCCGCAGGCTCACTGCTTGTGATAGATCGTGTTCGTGTCTCTTATGACGTTTTCTTCCGAATCGTACAAGACGCACATATCCGCCGACGCATGATCGCTGTTTCCCAGCACGATCTGCTGCAGGTGCTCCGCCACGTCCTCACTGTATTCGCCGCCAAAATACGGCGTCTGAAACGCGGACTCGACGCACAGCTCCCAGCCATTCCACTTCTGCTCCGTTTCGTCGAACCACAGCTCCGCCGCACGCAATTCGCTCCCGTCTGCGTCCGTGGAAAACACATATTTTTGCAGACCATCCTCGGAGATCCACGTGCCCTCGAGCAGTGCAAAAACATCGCGTGTCTGCGCATGCTCGGCGCTCTCCCGCTCTGCCTGCGCCTGCCGCTCCGCATCGCTGTAATACCGCGCCTCGTCTCCCATCGTCATCATACCGTAGTCCAGCCAGAACGTATCCGCCAGCCACGCAAACTGCGGAGAGTCCAGATAGCGCAGATGATAGATAACGTCGTGTTCTCTGTCCTCAATCGTCAGCCCGCTGATTTTTTCGGCAAAATCCGCCTGAACTGTCAGAACGCCGTTTTGAAAGGAATATTCAAACTGATCGCCCAGATCCTCAAAATTTGCATCGTAGCAGCGGATGGGCGTGTCCTTGAACTGCCCGCCGCGGTAATAGAGCTTCATGCCCCCCGGGCTGTAAACGGTTTTTTTGATCTGGAAGTCATTAAAGAGGACCGCTGTCTCCGGGTACTGATAGGTGCGCACGTCAGCGCCGCCGCAGGCGGTCAGACCGAACAGCCCCATCCATAGACCTGCCATGATGAGGAACGCCTTGAGCTTCACAGCATCACCTCCGTTTCTCCGCAAATAGCCGGATTCTCCCGCTCCAAATTGGAGCGGGAGCCGGTTTTCGTGCAAATTTTCAGAAGGACGCTGCCCTTACTGGAACGTCATGTTGTTGAGAATGATGTCGGGCATCGTTCCCGGGACGCAGTCCATATTCCGAAGTCCGATGGAAAGGGCGCGGTTGTCGTCAAGCTGCGCGATATACTGGATCCATTCGTAGCCGATGTACTTATAGGTGCGGCCGCGGAAGGTGATGCCGCCGATCACGCGGTCTTCGATATCCTGATAGTTTTCGAATTTGTCCTTGTAGGAATCAAATTTTTCAACGGTCTCCCTTACCTCAAACTGGATAGCGCCCGCACCAAACGCTGTGGGATCGTCGTTTTCCACCAGGCAGCGCGGTCCATCATCGTACGACCAGCCGGATACCGGGATCTTCGTCATGATCTTGACCTTCACATCGTCTTTTGCAAACTGGGCGATTTCCACGGAGAAGTCCTTCATCTCGGCGTTTGCAGACGCTGCCTTGTTTGCCTCCGCGGCCTCGGCCTTCACGATGTCCAGATACTTTTCGATGGCTTCTGTGCCGGAGAAGCCGCTGGTGTTGTACGCACTCACCGTATAAACGCCCGACTCGTTTTCCTTAAAATTGACGTAGATGAAATGGGAGTCGTCGTCCTCAGAGATCCATTTGTAGTAGCGGTAGTTTGCCTTCATGTGGTCGCTGTACTCTTCCTTGACGAACTGGCCTTCCACGCCGAAGTAAGCAACAATATCATCATAGGTTGCATCGAAAATATTCTTGTTGACCTCGTTCATCCAGACGTAGCCCTTCTGTACCTGCTCTTCCGTCACGATGCCGTCTCCGCCGGAGGCCATCGCGTCCGTCGGAGTGAGCGGAGCGCCTTCCGTCGGAGCAACTCCTTCCGGAGCGCCTTCTCCGATGGCATCCGGCATGGACTTGCCTGCGTCAATCAGAGGCAGATACCAGTCGGTATAGCGGTAGGGATATGTATCTTCCTCCATGTCATCCCAGTAGAGTCCCCACGGGCGCAGATAGATGTCGTAGTGGAACTCGTCATCGCCATCTTCATAGTCGCCGCTGATCCAGATCATGTCGTCATAGTCCAAAAGGCCGGGGTCAACGATCCAGTCGGCATGCTCCAGCGCCACGTTTGTGAACCAGCCGCCCTCGGACATCACCGTGCCGTGTTCGCCGGTTCCGGCTTCGCTCAGACTGACCTGCGCGGAAGCCATGGGTTCGGACCTCGTGTAGTCCTCGTCCCAAAGCGTGATCGTGCCAGTGTAGTCCGTGCCGATGTCAATGACGCCGCAGACATCCCACCATTTTCCCTCCATGCTCTCGTAGTAGCCATAACAGCCGCTCATCTTCCACCAGCCGTACCATTCGCCGTTCCACCAGTCGAGCAGCGCGTCGCCGGTCTCGGCTGGATCGGAGGTCAGCGTGCTGTCAACGGGCGGTTCACCGCCGGTCGTATCAGCTGCAGAAGTCTCACGATTCAGTGAGGATGGGTCGATGGTGATCTTGCCGTTTTTCTTGCCGAAGAACTGCTCGAAGGTAGCCTCGACTGGACTGGTCGTGTCCTGAAGCAGATATGCTGTCCGGACTTCCAGCGTTGCGCCCGGAGCGACATCTGCAAACTGGCCTTCTATCACGGTTTCAAAGGTGTCGTAGTCGGTAAAGACAGTTGCTGTTTCCAGTTCTACGCCATTTTGCATAACCGTTTCATCGACGCTCCAAAGATACGACGCATTCTCCTTGCCGTTGTTTGTGAAGTCCAGTGTCAGAACGATCGCGTCATTTCCGTCCGAATCTTCCATGATGCACGCGCCCTTGTAGAGCAGCTCATAGTCACCGAGCTTGATCAAATTGGAGTCTTTCGCCTTATCTTTGCCGCAGGCGGTGAGGCTGCTGAGCAGCATCAGCACTGCAAGAAGCAGGCATAGAAGCTTGGCCTTCGTCTGTTTCATAATTCCCTCCCGATATCCTTCAGGGATGCACAAATCTGCCGATCAACAGAAAATAACATATCATTCCGGCAAAAATAGCGGTGCACACCTGAGACATTTTGCTTTCCTTATTTCTTTTCACGCTGGATCAGGTTCCCGTCCTTGTCGGTGAACTTGCCGCAAAGAATCTTGATAAAGTCAACAAGATATCCGATGCCGAACAGGCCGGCCGTCAGCGTATAGAGAATACCCGTGCCGATCTTTCCGACATAGTAGCGGTGGACGCCGAGGCCGCCAAGGAAGAGGCAGAGCAGGAACGTTGTCATCCAGTCCTTCGTTTCGGCCGGAACCTCTGGTGCGACATAGTCCTCTACTTCCTCACCGTTCAAGATCTTCTTCACGGTTTCAGTCACGGTGTCGATATAGCCGCCGCGCTCCGTTGCAAGGCCTACCGTCGCGCCCTTGAGTCCCTTGCGCAGCGCACTGTTCTTATCAACGCGCATACCGCCAACCGACATCTTGGACTCCGTAATGACCGGCTGGATCCGGATGTGTGTGCCGTCCTTGAGGAAAAGCCAGAGGCCAACGTCCACATTCGGTTCTTTCTCGAACGAGATGCGTTGCCCGGGAATGCCGCCCTTGATCTGGAACGGCATCTGGAACGCTGCCTTGCGGGCATTGAGCTTCTCCATGATCTCCTCGAGTGTGGTGGAATAGGAAAGATCAAATTCACGGGGGCTGGTCGCGAATGCGACATCTTTCATGCTGCCAGTAAGGTTATCCATAATGTTTTCTCCTTTCTAAAGTCCGGTGGGCGGCTGATACGTATTGTGCTTCTATGCGGTTTATTTTTTCGTAAAAGTGCCGCTGATGCCGTAGCCGGAGTTCTCATTCATGGTAAGGCTGCTGCCATCCACGGAGAACGTGTAAGTAGACGGTTCGCTCCAAGCCTCCAGCGTCACCGTAAGCTGGTCGCCGTCAATGGTATAGGTGCCATTCTGCTTCATGTACGCATTCTCCATGGTGCATTTGCCTTTTCCGTTGAATGTCCATGTGATCACGCCGTCATCTCCGAGATCAGCGGACCATGTTCCGGCCAGCGCATCCTTACTGCCGCAGGCGGCAAGCGTCAGGAGTGCAGCTGCAATCAGGAGTAATGCTACATACTTTCTCATTTTTAAGTCCTTCTTTCCAAATCGTCGTTTGATGGATGGTTCAGCCGTTCACCGCGCCGCCGCAGTATTCGCAGCAGCCGCTTGCGTCCGGCGTGGTAGTCGCGCCGCAGTAGGGGCAGGTGACTGCCGCTTTGGGCGCGGCTGCCTGCTCGATCTTCTCACGCACATCTTTTCGTACCTGCGTCAGCGCCTGACGGATCTCCTCGCCGAGCTTTTTGCAGTTGCGATACTCGACGTTGGTTTCGGGGTTGCATCTTGCCGGCATGCCCGGGCGTGCCGAGGGCGGCGTAATGTCTATAGAGCTGGAGTTGACCTGAAAGCGCATTTCGTTGAAGTAGGGGTTGTTGACGAATATGGTGATGTAGAAATCATAAGAGTATTCATAGCGCGGCGGATTGTAGCTGACCTCATTGCCGTCCTTATCCTCACGCGTGAGTTCCGAACGGCTCTCGTCAATATCAAGATTGCAGCCGGTCACGTCTGCAAAGTCCAGAACATCCGGGTTGGCCTCCTGCAGATCTCTTGCTCTTGTTACCATAAACTTTCCCGCGTCCTCGTCCAGAAGCACCTTGGTGTTCGTGCCGAGCGTCCGGGTGGTGTGGAACGCCGCAACCTTCTGCCGGTTTTCCTCACGGTAGGCAAGCTGCGCCTTGATCTCCTCGACGGTGCTGCTGCGCCGGTCAGAGAACCACGGCGAGAGCTTTTTGGCACAGTTTTTGCAGAGATTCCCGTTTTCCAGCTTGCGGTTGCCAAGTAAGCCGATCTTTTCTCCGCAAATATCGCAATATTTCTTATCGAACAGTCCCATATATGTACCAATCTCCTTTGTATTTGCTTCTCAAATTATGCGGCGTACTGTGCATCTGCCTTGGAATTGAGCACCGCGCCGTAGATGTACAAAGCCGGAACGGCCACGCCCGTCAGAACGCTTGTGACGTTAAACTCGCCGCCGTTGACCAGATTCATCACGATGCTCAAGACGCTGAATACAGCCACGATTGCGCCCCATACGATGAGCCCGCCTGCTTTTTCGCTGCGCTTGCTGTGCTTGACGCCTTTGATTCCGGCGATCAGCTGGCAAATCCCTCCGATCAGTGTCAGAAACAGCGCTGCCCAGTAGGCAAATGTCAGACCAGATGCTGCGCCGAGTCCTGCCGCCAGCGCACCAAGTCCACCGACAAGCACACCCGCAATGATGGAGAATACAGCGGCAATGATCATCAGAATGCCGGTGACCTTCAAAAACTTGTGTCCATTCATAATAATTCCTCCTCGCCTCCTTGTTGTTGTTTGTTTTTATGATTCCGCAGGGCGTCTTGCTCCGCACTCTGCGCAAAATACGCTACTGCCATTCGGCATCCCGCACTCCGGACATTTCCATCCGCCGTCCGGCGCAGGTCTTGAAAAAATCCCGATCTCTGTTTCCTCAGCAAACGCTGCCAGAAGGTCCAAGATGCTCTGTGCGCCCGCGCCACAGTAGTTGTTCGTGAAAACCTCGCCGCCGTCCTGCCATGTCGCGGCAATGCAGCTGTCCGCAACACCATCCGGGCAGACGCCGGGGGAAACCGGAAGCTCCAGCGCGCGAAGCTCCTGTCCGATGCTGCTGAAATATGTCCGCGCTTTCTCCGGCTCGACGGCGGCATTCTCCCTGAAAATGGTCTTACCGTCGCCATCCTGATACCGATAGGAGAAAAGCATCTGCTTCTCCGCTCGGGATGGCAGCGTCCGCTCATCGAGAAGGAAGCTGAAGCAGTCACGCGCAGACGAGGCGGTTTGCTCCCAGTAAATTCCGACCAACTCTGCTGTTTCGCGCACCTCACGCTGCTCTGTTTCAAGCGTGGATGCAGCATACGCTTCCTCGGCAATACCCAGAACCAAGGCCTCCAGTGCCTCCGCATGGCTGCCGCTGAGCTTTTGGGTCTTACTCCCGTCATCGGTGCGCCAAACGACCCGGATCTCACTGTCGGTTTCATCTGCGGTATCGGAAGACGGCTTTCGGTATTCGGGCAGATCCGACTCTGCCAGCATATTCTGAAGCGCAAACCACTGTAGCCACGTTAGCTGCCATGGAATTGGGTTGGAAAACGCATCTGTCCTGCTTTTTCTTACCTCATCACTGCCGGACTGGCTCGGAAACCAGCCGATCAGCAGAGGCATATCGTTCTCCTGGTAAAATTTCAGTGAAAAGCTGCTGTAGTAATTCCTGTGGTTCTGCCGCCACTCAAATTCCACCAGTTCCTTGCCTGCTCTGTATGCATCCGGATTCTCCATTCTGCCTCCATCTTGAATCCGGCTTCCGATAAAAAACCTGTACAGCAAAACGCCTGCCAGTGTGATAACTGCAATCACCGAGACGATGATCAGAGCAATTTTCAGCGCTTTTCTCACTTCAAATCGCCGTCGTCAAACGGATCGCCGCATTCGGGGCAGAACTTCGGCGGATGCGCCGGATCAGCCGGCTCCCAGCCGCACTTGTCGCATTTGTACTGCGGAACGCCGGCCGGCTTCGGTTTGCCGCATTCGGCGCAGAACTTGCCCTTATTCACCGCGCCGCAGCTGCACGTCCAGCCATCTGCCTGCGCTTCCGGCTTTTTTGTGCCGCATTCGGGGCAGAACTTTCCGGTTGCCGTCGCGCCGCACTGCGGGCATTTCCAGCTTCCTGCCGCCGGCTTGGGTTCCGGCTTTTTGGAGCCGCAGTTCGGGCAGAAATTGCCGGTGATACCGCTTTGTCCGCAGCTGCACGTCCAGCCGTTCGTGGGCGCTGCCGGTGCAGCGGGAGCCGGAGCGGGCTGTGCCTGCTGCTGCGCACCCATCTGATAGAGATTCTGCGCGTTCATACCGCCCATCTGGCCTGCCATGTTCATGCCCATAAACGCCATTGCAGGACCCGCGCCCTGATTGGCCGCCGCAGATTGCATCGCGGAAGCCTGTGCGCCAACGAGGTGCGCCGCCGCTCTCGTCGGATCCATGAACGCTGCGTTGCGCTGCAGCTCCTTGATCATCTTCTCATCTTCCTCGCTCGCCTTGACCGACGAAACGCCGAAGGAAACGATCTCAAGCCCACGCAGGTTGCGCCATTTTCCGGAGAGGACTTCATTCAGCGCGTCCGCCAGCTCCATCGTATGGCCGGGAAGCGCGGAATAGCGGATGCCCATGTCGGAAATCTTTGCAAATGCAGGCTGAAGCGCGGTAAGCAACTCGGTCTTGAGCTGACCGTCGAGGCGGTCTCTTGTGTAGTCCTCGCCCACATTGCCGCAGACGTTCGTGTAGAACAAAATCGGGTCGCAGATGCGGTAGCTGTATTCGCCGAAGCAGCGAATGGCAATGTCGATGTCAATGCCTGCCCGCTGGTCAACGACGCGGAAGGGAACCGGCGACGGCGTGCCGTATTTGTTGCCGATGAGCTCCTTGGTATTAAAATAGTACACGCGCTGATCCTTGGGCGGCTCGCCGCCGAAAGTGAAGCGCTTTCCGATGTTCTTGAACGTGTCGAGGATACTGGTTCCCAACTCACCGGAGAAGATCGAAGGCTCGGTCGAGGAATCGTAGACAAACTCGCCGGGCTCCGCGCAAAGCTCCGTGACCTTGCCCTGATCGACGATGATCATGCACTGGCCGTCAGCCACCGCGATGACCGAGCCGTTGGAAATGATGTTCTCGCTGCCCTTGTAGTTGCTGCTGCGCCCGGAAACGCGGTGCAGACCCTTGACCGCCATCACGTTCTCCGGAATGGATTCACAGTAAAAATACTCCTTCCACTGATCGGCCATCACACCGCCGGCCGCGCCCAATGCTGCTTTCATGAGTCCCATTGTCTGTTCTCCCTTTCTCTACTTACTATGCCCACGGGTCTTCCGCCGCAGGAATACGGATGCCGCTGAGAATGCTGGAATACTCCCAGAGGAACCACTCGCCGGTTGATGCCTTCTGCCGCAGCTTCATGGGCCGCGGCGAATCTGCGCCCGCCGTTTTCAGGAACACGCGCAGATACCCCGGCTCGATATCCTGCGGCCTGGGGTCTGCCAGCACGTTCAGCCGGTATGGTGCGCGCGGGGTATAGCCGTTTTCCGGCGTCGCGCCTTCAAAATACGCAAGCGGCAGGTAAGCCTTTCCGCGCAGCCGGTCGCGCAGAAACTGCGCATCGTAGGGCGTCATGGGCCGCGGGCCGCGCAGGAGATTCATTGCGGCAGTTCCGGCGTCCCTGTCCTTGTCAAACAGTGCCAGTGCACACAGAAACAGGGCGCAGATGCGCTCCGGCTGTCTTCCGCCTGCCGCAAGCGTCTCAAATTCCTGCAGGCTTGCAGGGATGCTTTGAATTGTGACCTGCATATAAAACCCTCCTGTTTATGGATATGTCCGGAGCCATGTTTCCGTATTTCCGGACCTGGTATAGTCGTGGCCGTTGGCAGCTTCCATCGCATACCAGTATGCCCAGTGCTGCTCGTTCATGTCAGCAAAGACTCTTGGCATCTCTTTCAGATGGGCACGGATATACGCTTCGTCGGCGCTGCGTTCGAGCAGGCGGCAGGTGACTGCAGCGACCTCTGCTCTGGTAATGTTGTTGCCCGGCTTGAACGTTCCATCCGCATAGCCTGTGACCCAGCCGCGCTTTGCCGCATAGGAGATGGACTTTGCTGCCCAATGAGAGGCAGGAACGTCCGTAAAGGTCGCAGCTCCGTCCGTCAGCTGCTCAAACCGGCAGCAGATCGCGGCAAACTCCGCGCGCGTGATCGGCGCGTTTGGCCGGAACGTTCCGTCGCTGTAACCGCGGACGATCCCGAACTGCTCCATGTAGCCGATATAGTTGGCCGCCCAGTGCGCTGAGGTCACATCGGAGAAGGAGGCCGGATAGGATTTGTTTGCCTCCATCTGCTCGGTCAGCAGGCGGGCAAACATGGTGGTCACCTCTGCGCGGCTCATATTTTTGCCCGGGGCAAATCCGCCGCCCGGATACCCCTTGAGGAAGGCGAAATGGTCTGTTTTATTCAGCGTCGCAGTTTTGTAGGTGTTCTCGGTGTAGGTGTTGACAAAGCCAAGTCCGCCCTGCGCATCGTCCGGGTTGAAGCTGACGCTCCCGTTTCTGACCGTGAATTTGTTATAGCAGTCCCAGCCGCCCGTCCGCTCGTATTCATTGATGGCGTCGTTCCATTCATAATGCGGCTGGAGGAACCAGCGGGTCGTATCGTATGTCCAACCGCTTTGCTCATCGTTGGTTTCCACAACAAAGATGCCCTGATTGTCGGTTAGAGCGAAGAAATCGCTTCTGTCGATTTGAATGGTCATCACGCAGCTGAACGTTCCGGCTCCGTTCACGGTCACCGTGCAGTTCTGCACATCCCAGAGGCCGCTGCCGCCGGATTCGTAACGGCCATACGACGGATCGCTGGCAAATGCATAGAAGCTGAAAGTCGTTTGCTTCGGTGCAGTATTTCCCTCCAACTCAACGACCTTGGTGATCGGGATCTGAAGCGTCACGATCCGGTCCTCGTCGTCCGGCTCAGGCTGCTCGGGCCGATTGGGCGGAAGAAAGTTGATTTCCGGCGGCAGGGTCACGGTGAACTCCTCTGCGGCCGCGGCCGTGGCAAGGGACACTGTAAGAATCAGGCAAAGGAAAATCGCAAGAATTCGTTTTTTCATCTGGAACCTCCTTCTGTTATTTCTTTGTCAAATACGTACATGGTGCGGCTTTCCGCGCAGGCAGCGAAAGCCAGAGGGTTAAAGCGTGTCGATCACACCCGCGAGATAGGTCGGCGACACCGATGCATAGATAAAATTGTCGACCAACTGATCCTTCACCGCCTGACGCACATCGGCGGCAAGCAGTTCGTCCGCGTTCTCATCCACCAGAAGCAGAACCTTACAGACCCAGCCGAGCTGCTTTACAGCATTGCAAAGCTTGAGCCGCTCGCTCAGCTTCCAGATGCCCTGCCGAATGACCTCCATCACCAACACATTGGCACGGCAGGACCGGCACAGGGCAAGCGTTTCCTCCGGTTTTGAAGAACGGTAGACAAGAAAATCCGGGTCGCATCCCGAAAGCGATTGCACGACCGCCTCCGCCAGAAGTCCGCCTTTCATATCCAGTACAATCCTTCGCATCTGCTCTTTTCCACCGCCTTTCTCTTCTTTTGTATGCTCCATTTGTATTTTAGCTGTTATCGCTCCCTTCCGCCCCCGCCGATTGGATAGGGTTTGCAATTATTTTTTGCGCAAAGGCCATCGTCCGGCTCGATTCTCTCGGCAAAGGGTGTAAAACCGTGTTGCCTTTTTCCGTCCGCATGATATACTATCCATACGAATGTGCAGAGATGGGAGGCATACGGCATGAGCAAAGCGACAAAAAAGAGCATCTTGTTTGCGCTGGGCGTGTTGGTGCTCATTGCGTTTGCCATGTGGCTCCGATATGCAAGCCGGCATATTTTCCACTCTCCGGTTGCCAACCACCTGCGAAGCGGGATCTATGTGTTTTTGTTCAGCGCGTGGTGCTACTCCCTGCGGATCCGCATCGTGCAGACACAGGTGCGGCGCTATCTGGTGGCGATCTCGGTGCTGATGGTGCTTTGGATTCTTCTGCGCTCAATCAAATTTTCCATTGAAAACACGGATGCAGAGCGCTGGCTGTGGTATTTCTACTATTTTCCGATGCTGTTCATCCCCATGCTGTCGGCCTTTGTTTCCCAGTCGCTGGGCAAGGGAGAGGATTTTCGGCTGCCGCGATGGACAAAGCTTCTGTATCTTCCGACGCTGCTTCTGCTTCTGCTCGTTCTGACCAATGATCTGCACCAGCAGGTGTTTTCCTTCCCGTCCGGCGTTTTATCGGATCGGGAGTATCGGTATGAGAGCGGCTATTTTTTTGTGCTGGGTTGGGCAGCCCTGTGCGCGGGGTTCGCGTTGCTTTCGATGGTAAAAAACTGCCGCATCCCGCGCAGCAGGAGAATTCGCTGGCTGCCGCTGGTTCCGCTTGCGCTTTCGCTGGCCTATGCTTATGCGTATGTCAAAAAGGTCCATTGGGTCTGGGTGCTTGCGGGCGATATGACGGTGTCGCAGTGCCTGATCTTTGCGAGCATCCTGGAATGCTGCATTCAATGCGGGCTGATTCAGTCCAACCTCGGATACGACGAACTTTTTGAGGCAACGAGCCTGCCTGTCCAGATTACAGATTCTGCATTTTGCCCCCAATATGTGTCTGTTGCCATGCAGGGAGCTTTGCCGCAAAGCGAGCTGCGGCAGATGCAGCAGGATACCGCCCATCTGGGCGACGATACGCTTTTGAAGCGGCACAAGCTGCGCCGCGGCTGGGTGTTCTGGAAGGAGGACATTTCCGCGCTGAATCAGATCCGAAAGGAGCTGGAGCTGACAAGGGATGAGCTGCGTGATACCGGCGACGTTCTGGCAGCAGAGAATGCACAGCGCGCAAGATGGCTGAAGCTGACGGAGGAAAACCGCCTGTATGACATGATGGAGGCGCAGACCGCCCGGCAGATCGCGATGCTGCGGGATCTGCTGGCTGAATTGCAAAAGACGGAAGATTCCGGCAGAGCCAGACACCTGCTCGGGCAGGTCATCATCATCGGAACCTACATCAAGCGTAGAAGCAACCTGATTTTTGTCGGCGTGCAGCGCGGTGCGATCAGCGCGCAGGAGCTTCGGTTGTGTCTCAATGAGTCTTCCGAGAATATCAGTGTCTATGGTGCCGACTGCAAGGCGATCGTCAAGGGGGAAGGCCAGCTTACCGTCGAGCAGGCAACGCAGGTCTACGACCTGTTTGAGGCGGTCGTAGAGACGGAACTGGAATCGCTGCGTGCGTTGCTGATCTCTATAGAGGTTGGTAAGTGGGTAGAGGTCGCTCTCTGTGTTTCAGCGGCGGAGCCGCTCTGCGGGCTGCGTGCGCGGTTTCCAGATCTGGAATGGGAGCAGGATGAGGACGGACTGCAATATGTGACGCGGAAGCTGGAAAGATCGAGAGGGTAAAGGCGTATGGACAGGATTAAGGAAAGCTTCGACAGTCTGCCCATCGCGGCCTGCTTCTTCGATGAAAACGGCGTGGTGCGGCTCATCAACCGCCGGATGCTTGCCATTGCAAACTGGCTGCGAAAAGGCGGCATACAGTCGCTTGAAGAGATGCAGAGCGCCCTGCACTCGCCGCCCGCAAACGTGCGCTGTTTGGATCGGCACCTTCGGATCTACCGATTTCCGGACGGGAAGGCGCTGCGCTTTGCGCAGGAGCAGATCACAACAAAAGCGGGCGTCCGCTATACGCAGATCACTGCCGCAGACGTTACGGAGCTGATCCGGAAGCAGAACCAGCTGAAAGCGGAAAACGCGAAGCTGGCGGAGGCGAATGAGCGGCTTCGGCGGCTGTTCGTGCAGATGCCGGAGATCATTCGGGAAGAAGAAACGCTGGCAATGAAGCTGCGTGTGCATGATGACATCGGACACAGCATCCTCGCGGCGCGCCGTGTGCTGCTCCAGAACACGGACCAGAAGGAAATTCGTGCAAACGCGGCGCTGTGGGAACAGTCAATTTCAGTGCTTTATCGCTCCAGCCAGATAACGGCGCAATCCGAACCGCTGGAGGCGGCGA